>OBYF01000529.1_pt1 | contig 21585 bp, 20 predicted proteins | sample 1495471 | NCBI WGS metagenome assembly OBYF01 (sample SAMEA2580185, study PRJEB22360) | human gut metagenome | biome: human gut; feature: human-associated habitat; material: faeces | place: Denmark | collected 2008/2010
GCCCCGTCAGCAAATCGACCTCCACCAGCGTATAACGGGTACTCGCCCCCAGGGTGCGGTAACGCAATTTCGCCAGTTTTGCATCGCCCCGGGGCGCATCGAGCGCCCGCGAACGATTGGTTTTCTCGTTACGCAGGATATAGTGGGACAACTCCCCCTCTTCGGGATCGGGACGGCTCTCCGTAAGCGCCCAATAGGTCTTTTCGATCTCGCCCCGGCGGATCATCTCGTTCAGGCGGGCGAGGGCTTTCGACGTTTTGGCGAAAATGACGGCTCCGCTCACGGGACGGTCGATACGGTGCACCACGCCGAGGAACACCTCGCCGGGCTTGGCATCGCGCCGCCGGATGAACTCCTTGATCTGCCGTTCGAGCGCATCGCCGCCCGACGGATCGGGTTGCACCAGGTCGCCGCACCGTTTATTGACGATCAAAAGGTGGTTGTCCTCGTACAGAATATCTTCGGGAGCGAACATCGGAAACGGAGCGTAACTGCAAAGCAGATTATAACTGAAACGTGAAAGGAAGCAACCGCACGGCCGAATCCACCACCGTGGCACCGCCCGCACCGGACATGATGATGCGGATCGGCGATCCCTGGCGACGCTCCGCATCGAGCAGCACCTGGCGGCACTGTCCGCAGGGATAACACTCCCGCTCGGACGGCTCCGAAGCAATGGCCAGCGCCTCGATCGGATCGTCGGCATGGCACGCTCCGGCATGGAACAGCAACGACCGTTCGGCGCACATGCCCGCAGGAAACACCTCGCTCTCCTGGTTGCTGCCGCAGAGAATCTTCCCGCTGCGCAAACGGGCCGCAGCGCCTACCCGGAATTTGGAATAGGGAGCGTACGCCCGGGCGACGGCCCGGCGAGCCTCCTCCACCAACTCCCGGTCCCCGGCGGGCATCCCCTCCGGAGAGTCGTAGTGCTGGTAATCGAAACTGAATCTGTTCTCCATAATTCCTTGCTTTTGAAAAAAGGGAAAGTGGTCAAAGGTAAGCCGAATTTCCGGGTTATCCAAAAATTCGGCCTGCCAATTCATTTCCGACGATAACCCCGATTATTCGAGGACGAACTTGGTCTGGACGTTATACTCCAGCTTGATCGTTTTGAAATCGAGCGAAGGCTCTTCGGGCGCACCCGCTTCGGCGCTGTCGGCCATCATCGCCTTCGAACGTACCATCATCATATTGTCGTAATACTGCGGAGCTACGTCGTAATTAGAATCGTAGATATAGAAACATTTTCCGATCTTCTGCCCGATCGCCCCGGCCAGCGCTTCGGCCGACGACTTGGCGTTGCGGATGGCATCCAGGCGCACCTGCTCCTTCAGGGCGTCGCTGTCCGAACGGGGCACGCGTACGATACCGACGTTCGAGATGCCCAGATCGCCCAGGGCGGCGGTCACGTCACCTACTTCGGCAGCGGAATGGAGCAGCAACTGGTATTTGGCGGTGGTCAGCGAGCTGGCCTTCTTGTAGAAATCGCTCGACATATTGGCCACCTTGAGCTGTTTCTCGACATCGACGCCCAACTTCTTCAGGGCGTCGATCATCTGCCGCTGCTGAGTTTCGACCGTAATTTTTCCTTTCGACTCGCGCTCGTTGATTACAATCGACAGATAGAATTCATCCGGCGTAACCTCCATCTGGGAACGTCCGTTCACCTGAATATAACTCGGGAAAGCCTCCTGGGTTTGAGCGAACACCGGCGCAGCCAATACGACCGCCGCCGCTAAAATCATCCATTTTTTCATACGTTTCATTCGTTTTTGAAATAGTACTGCAAATATAACGCCCGAACAGGGGCCGATAGTATAAAAACCGCTCCGGAACAGGAGCCGCCTACCGGCGGACGAGCTTCACCACGTTCTCCACGTGGTGCGTATGGGGGAACATATCGACCGGCTGCACCGCCTCGACGCGATACGCGCCGTCCATCAGGGCCAGGTCGCGGGCCTGCGTAGCCGGGTTGCAGCTCACATAGACGATCCGCTCGGGCGCCGCCCGCAGGATCACGTCGATCACCGGCTCATCGACTCCGGCACGCGGCGGGTCGAGGATGATGACGTCGGGACGGCCGTTGCGCCGTATGAACTCGTCGCTCAGCACGGCTTTCATATCGCCGGCATAGAACACCGTATTCCCGATACCGTTCAACGTCGAATTGACGCGGGCGTCCTCGATGGCCTCGGGCACGTACTCCACGCCCACGACCTTCGCGCACCGCGCCGCACAGAAGTTGGCGATCGTACCCGTGCCGGTGTAAAGGTCGTATAAAATCTCTTTTCCCGTCAGGGCGGCGAAGTCGCGCGCGACCTTGTAAAGTTCGTACGCCTGCGCCGAATTGGTCTGATAGAACGACTTGGGGCCGACCTTGAACTGCAGCCCCTCCATCCGCTCGATGATGTGATCCTTGCCCCGGTAGCAGACGGGTTCCAGGTCGCCGGTGGAGTCGTTGAACTTTTCGTTGATTACATAGAACAGCGACGTGATTTCGGGGAAAGCGGCCGCCAGATGGTCCAGCAGGGCCGCGATCTTCTCCCGCTCGTCGGCATGGAAAACCACGATCACCATCACCTCGCCCGTCGAGGCGGTGCGGATGACCATGTTGCGCATCAGTCCCCGGTGCTCGCGCGGATTGTGGAACGTATAGTCGTGTTCGAGGCAGAAACGCCGGGTTTCTTCCCGGATCGCATTCGACGGATCGGGCTGCAGCCAGCATTTTTCGATGTCCAGCACTTTGTCGAACATACCGGGGATGTGGAATCCCAGCGCCGGGGCATCGGCGATCTCGCCCTTTTCGGCGATCTCCTCGTAGGTGAGCCAGCGCCGCTCGGCGAAGGTGAACTCCAGCTTGTTGCGGTAAAAACGGGTTTCGGCCGAGGGCAGACAGGGCGCGATTTCGGGCAGCTCGACCTTGCCGATGCGGGTAAGCTGGTCGCGCACCTGCTCGGTCTTGAAACGCAGTTGTTCGGCGTAGGGCAAATTCTGCCACTTGCAGCCGCCGCAGACCCCGAAATGGGCGCAGAACGGCTCTTCGCGCAGCGGCGAGCGCTTCACGTAATTGACGACGAAACCTTCCATATACCGGCGGCGCTTGGAGCGGATCTGCACATCGACCACGTCGCCCGGCACGGTCATCGGCACGAAGACCACCACGTCGTTGTAACGCCCCATCGCCTTGCCTTCGGCGGCCAGCGTCGTTATCTCAAGCCCCTCAATCAGGGGATAATTCGCTTTCTTTCGAGCCATATCGCATTCGGATTTAGAACGCAAAGGTACGAATTTTCCGCTATGCGCCGCCCGTTTTCCTGGTTTTGGCGCGTTCGCGCACCCGTCCCAGCCAGAAACCGATGCCGAACGGCACGCCCAGCATAATGACGGCGAAAAGCACGATCCAGGCGAGGAGCTTGGCCACCAGAGCCGGGACCCGGTCCATCGCATTTTGTACCGCCGTATCGACCGCCTGCTGCGCCTGATCGACCAGCGCTTTGCGCTCGGCCGAAATATAACCCTGCAACTCCGCACGCTGGCGGTCGAGGTCGGCAAATGCATTATCCACGGCACCGTTCAACGTTTCGATGAGCGCTGCGACTTCGGTATTCAGACTTTTGCCCATATAATCAGCGATCTGCGGCAGGTGCTCCATGACCGTCACGATGCGGTCGAAATTACGCTCCAGGCTGTCGAGCTGCCGCGTCAGCCGGTTGCGGACACTGTCCTGCTGCATCTGCAACTCGAAAATGTCCTTCGACCAGCCGATGCTGTTGACCATCTGCTCGGACTGGCCTCCGAAACGATCGCCCAGATCGGCGATCACATCGGAGATGGAGCCTACGTTATACTGCGTTTCCACGCCTTTCGACTGGAGAAATTCGATCCAAGGCAGGGTCGTATTGACCGGAGTGAACTGCGACCCCGTGACGGGATTCGCCTGCATGTAATTCCCCACGAACTCCTGCATCAACGCGAACTTCTCCGGCGCGAGCAGGGTCGAAGCCAGGTGTTCGGCTTTCCTGTCCAGACGCGCCACGACCTTGCGCACGAGCGGCGTCTGCCCGGCGAAAAGCAGCGAATCGGGCAGGCGGCGGAAAGCGCTGTCCATGCGGACGCAGAGCAGCCAGGTGTCGATGAGCGCCACGTCGGGGTTGGACTGCATGACGGCGGTAACGGCGGCCCGCGTCGCCTGCATCTTCCACCGGATCGCCCGGATCCGCACCGGAATCTCCGACGATGCGGCCGCAACCGAATCGGCCGTGCGGGCGATCTCGTCCGCCAGGTCGTAATAGAATCCCCGGGTCATCATCCGGGTATTGGCCTCCGAAGCCGGAAGCGGCGGGTTGCCCGTATCGACCGACACCTTGAGCAACGAACAGCCTCCGAACGACAGCAGCACGGCGACCGCCGCAAAAATTTTCAGTAAACGTATCTTCATTCTTCTCTCTGTTTTGACTTTCAACAAATTACTGTTCCCGGACCACTGCGCACGCTCCGACAGCGCCGTTTCTTTCCGGCGCTCCGGTTCCAAAAATAGCGATTATCCGCGAAATATCGCTATATTTGTACCTTAAATAAATTTCACATATCATGAAAATCGCCTGCCTGACTTTCAATCCGATACAGGAGAACACCTACGTCGTTTGGGACGACACGAAGGAGTGCGCGGTCATCGACGCCGGAAATTCCACCCCCAAAGAAGATGCCGCACTCGACGGTTTCCTCGCCGAACACGGGCTCAAACCGGTGCTGGCGGTCAATACGCACGGTCATTTCGACCACGTGCTGGGCGTCGAACATCTGCGCAAGACCTACGGCATTCCCTTCGCCCTCTCGGGCAAGGACGCCTTCATGCTGGACACCGATGCGGTGGGATCGACCGTTTACGGGGTCAAAATCAACGCCATGCCGACCATCGACATCGATCTGGACAAGGTAGAAGAAGTGAAATTCGGCCATACCGTCCTGCGCGTCATCCGCACGCCGGGCCACACGCCGGGCCACGTATCGCTCTACGAACCCGAATCGAAGAGCCTCTTCACGGGCGATACCCTCTTCCGCGAAAGCATCGGACGCACGGATCTGCCGGGCGGCGACTATTCGTGGATCATGCGTTCGATCCTGGACAACCTGCTCCCGCTGGGCGACGAAGTGCGCGTCTATCCCGGACACGGCCCTGAAACCACCATCGGCCACGAAGTGCTCTACAATCCCTTCGTCACCGAAGTCCTCAACCAGGAGGTGAACTACAAGAACTAATTCCGTCCGGTTCCGTTATGAAGGCGCTGCTCCACAAAATCCTCTACCGGACGCTTCCGCTCGAAGGTTATCTGCGGGCGGTGAGCCGCCTCTTTTTCATCAGCTACCGGCTGGGGCTGGGACGGCGCAGCGCGGCGACCGAATACGTCTATCACCTGCCCCGGCTGGCGAAAGCCGGCGACACGGCGATCGACATCGGAGCCAATCTGGGCTATTACGCCCGTCCCCTCTCGGAAATCGTCGGCACCGCAGGCAGGGTCCATGCCGTCGAACCCGTACCGGTCGTTTGCCGGGTGCTGCGCCGCAACCTGCGGGGCTGCCGCAACGTCGAAATCCTCGACTGCGCGCTGGGAGCCGAGAATAAAGAGATCACCATGAGCAACGACTCCGCCCGCGAAACGGGTTATCTCGGCACGGGACGAAACTTCGTGGGCGATGCCGCCGGAGAGGGCGCCGTTACTTTCACCGCCCGGATGCGGCGCGGCAGCGAGCTTTTCGCCGGGCTGGAGCGGCTCGATTTCGTCAAGTGCGACGTCGAAGGGTATGAGCTGATCGTCATGCGCGAGCTGCGCCCTCTGCTGGAGCGTTTCCGCCCGACGGTGCTGATCGAAACGGGCGGCGAAAACCGCCCGCAGATCATCGAACTCTTCACCGAACTGGGTTACAGGGGCTACACGCTCGAGAACGGGCGGGAAATTCCGCTCGCCCCCGACACCGAAAAAGACATCATCTTCCGCCAAGCACGCTAACGCCATGAGAATAGACATCCTGACCGTCGTACCCGAACTGCTCGCCTCGCCGCTGAACGAATCGATCCTCAAGCGTGCGCAGGAGAAGGGGCTGGTCGAAATCCATATCCACAACATCCGGGACTACACCGAAGACAAGCACCGCACGACGGACGACTACCCCTTCGGCGGAGAGGCGGGTATGGTGATGAAGATCGAACCGATCTACCGCTGCATCGAAACCCTCAAAGCGGAACGGGAATACGACGAGGTGATCTACACCTCGCCCGACGGCATCCGCTACGACCAGCACGAAGCCAACCGCCTCTCGACGCTCGACAACCTGATTATCCTCTGCGGCCACTACAAGGGCATCGACTACCGCATCCGCGAACACCTGGTCACGCGCGAGATCTCGATCGGCGACTACGTGCTCACGGGCGGCGAGCTGGCCGCCTGCATCATCGCCGATTCGGTGATCCGGATCATCCCCGGAGCCATCGGGGACGAAGCCTCGGCGCTCACGGACTGCTTCCAGGACAACCTGCTGGCCCCTCCGGTTTACACCCGCCCCGCCGAGTTCAACGGCTGGAAAGTGCCCGACGTGCTCCTCTCGGGCAATTTCGCCCGAATCGACCGCTGGAAGGAGGAGCAGGCCTGGGAGCGCACCAAACGGCTGCGGCCCGATTTGCTGAAAGAAGAATAAGACTTACGATATGCGTTACTACCTGATAGCCGGCGAGCCTTCGGGCGACCTGCACGGCGCCAACCTGATGAAAGGGCTGAAGGCCCACGACCCCGAGGCGAAGTTCCGCTTCTGGGGCGGGGACAAGATGGCTGGGGTCGGAGGCAGCGGGAATCTGGCCAAACATTACAAGGAAACCTCGTTTTTCGGCATCGTCGAAGTAATCAAAAACCTGCGGACGATCCGCCGCCAGATGAAAGAGTGCCGGCAGGGGGTCGAGGCGTTCGCCCCCGACGTGCTGATCCTGGTGGATTATCCGGGCTTCAATATGAAGATGGCCCGCTGGGCCAAGGAGCACGGCATCCGCGTCTTCTACTACATCGCCCCGAAAGTCTGGGCCTGGCGCGAATGGCGGGTGAAGGCGATCCGCAAATACGTGGACGAGCTGTTCATCATCTTCCCCTTCGAACGGGACTACTTCCCCAAGCACGGCATCCGGCCGATTTTCGAGGGCAACCCGCTCGTGGACGCCATCGAAGCACGTCGGGCATCGCTGCCCTCCCCGGACGAATTCCGCCGTCGCCATGCGCTCGACGAGCGGCCGATCGTGGCTCTGCTGGCCGGCAGCCGCCGCAGCGAGATCAAGGCCAACCTGCCGCTGATGGCCGACCTGGCCCGGAAATTTCCCGACCGGCAATTCGTGGTCACGGGGGTTTCGTGGCTCGACCGCTCGATTTACGAACAATATATCGCAGACAGCGGCATCCGCTACGTCTGCGACCAAACCTATGAAACGCTCGCGGCGGCCGCGGCCGCCCGCCGGCGCCCGAAGTCCCGGGGAGGGCAGCGCGCGGCGGCCGAAGCCGCCGTCGTGACCTCCGGCACGGCGACGCTCGAAACGGCCCTGCTGAATGTGCCGGAAGTGGTAGTCTATCGCACACTCTGGTTCCAGGTGAAATTGCAGCCCTACGTGCTGAAAGTTCCCTACGTGTCGCTGGTGAACCTCAACCTGGGCCGCGAATCGGTCGTGGAGATCATCCAGTCCGACCTGGACATCACACGGGCCGAACGGGAGTTGCGGGCCATCCTTACGGGCGGAGAAAAACGGGAGCGGATGCTCCGGGACTTCGCCGAACTCGGGGCTCCCGGTGCCAGCGACCGCTTCGCGGCCCGGATGGTGGAGCTGCTGAAAAAACAGGAGCGGTAAGATGCGCGAACTGTTCACGGCATACCACACGCAACTCCTCGGCGGAGGGTTGTCGGTCCTGCTCGGCATTTTGGTTCGGTTTTTTCCGAACCTGATCGTCGGCTACAATACGATGTCCGCCGAACAGAAGAAAAACGTGGATGTCAAAGGATTATCGCGTTTCATGTGCTTGAGCCTGGCGGCGATCGGCATAGGCTGGATCGCATTGGGTATGCTGGCCGGAAATCTGGGCGGCGAAAAATGGGTTTTGGCGGTGGATTTTCTTTGGCTGCCCGCCGGATGTGTTTTCCTCTTGGTCAAAGCGCAAAAATACGACCGCAACAAATAAACCGGGGATACCGGTTCGACAGCAGGCACCGAACGGACGGGACATAATTTGAAGACCTCCCTTTCGAGGAGAACAAGAAGGGGCGAAAGACGCCCTACCTGCAACCCTTTTTGATTTTAGGGGTGCAGGTTTTGACACGACGAGGCGAGGACCGGATGGGACATACTTGAGTATTTCCCAGTCGGGATGAGTGAGGAGGGGCGAAAGATGCCCCCTAAAATCGAAAAGAAATGAAGATAATTTGCATAGGACGTAATTACGCTGAACATGTGAAGGAGCTGCATAATACGGCAGGCGGACCCGACGGACTTCCGACGGAACCGGTATTTTTCCTGAAGCCCGATACGGCGCTGCTGCGCAACAACGACCCGTTTTACATCCCCTCGTTCTCGCAGGAGGTGCACTACGAATGCGAATTGGTCGTGCGGATCAACCGGGTAGGCAAGTGCATCGAAGAGCGTTTCGCGCATCGTTACTACGACGAAGTGGGACTGGGCATCGACTTCACGGCCCGCGACCTCCAACGCGAGGCGATCGCCCGAGGGCTCCCCTGGGAGCGTGCCAAGGGCTTCGACCACTCGGCGGCCCTGTCGCCCGAATTCATCCCGCTCGCGGAGCTGGGCGGCGACGTGCAGCGGCTTCACTTCGAACTGACCATAGACGGCCAAGTCCGGCAGCGGGGCGACACCGCCCGAATGCTTTTCGGCATCGACCGGATCATCCACCACATTTCGCAATACATCACGCTGAAAATCGGCGACCTGATCTACACGGGCACCCCCGCCGGCGTAGGTCCCGTGCATCCGGGCGACAACCTGAAAGCCTCGCTCGAAGGACACATGCTGCTCGATTTCGATATTCGCTAACCGTTTTTCACGCCATGAAACCGCAATTACTACTTCCCCTTCTGCTGGCAGCTCTCCTGCCGATGACCGCCTCCGCCCAAAGCGGAGAGGGAGAATTTCCCGATCTTTTCAACACCTCGGCGGCATACGACATACTCGCCGTTTTTCCGCAGGCGGACAAACTCGCCGAAGACCCGTTTTTCACCGGCACACTGGGAGCGGACACGCTGTTCCTCGACCGGGCGCACCGGATCGATTCGGTCGTCCGTCCTTCGCAACTCTGCAACCTTTACAGTTTGAGCGGAGGCAGCAAAGACGATCCGGAACAAGTCGTCGAATTCTTCGCCTCGTTCGACCCCGAATCGCTCCCGCAAAAGGTGCGGGGTGCTTGGATCGACGAAATATGCAGCGTCCGCGACGAACTCTCTTACTGCCTGCAACGGCTCGCACAAGCGGGTTACGCACAATATTGGCAGGAGCAGGTGCAAAACTGTACAGAAGATAGTGGCGGCGGCAGGCGCGCCCCTGCCTGAACAACGCGATCGAACAGTACCGGATCGCCCCGGAACAACTGGGCGCCATCCATCAGGAAATCACCCGTCTGGCCGGCGGGCAGCCTCTGGACGCTACGGGTTCCCGAATCTACATCCTCGGCAACATAGACAACGCTTTCGCCCTGCTGGACGAAACATTCTGCTGTACGCCTCTGCTGCTCGATCCCGAAACGGCCCGCCAATACCGTATCGACTTCATGCAGGTCTATATTCACGAAAACCTGCACCGGCTCTCGCTTTCGGGCGAACTGCTCGACATGTTGCAGACGCTCTACGACAACGACGACTTCTACCGCACGCACGAAGACCGGGCACGCGCCTACGGCGAAGGCGGCAACGAGGCATTCGTCGTAGCGGCCGAACGGTATGTATCCCGCCGCCTGGGGCGCATCGACGACAAGCAGGTATTGGACGAATTTCTCGTTTATTGCGACGGCACGCACGTATTGGCGCCAATCGTTTACCGCTATCTGCCCGACCTGCGGAACGGAGAGTCCTTCGACGGCTTTCTCCGCCAGCTGTTCGACCGCCGCATCATGTCGCTTCCCCCGCCCGGCGTCCCGCCCGCCGCATCCGGCCGGGCAAAGTCGAAAGCCAATACCGCCGGGCTATGAAAAAACTCGCCGGAACCCGGAAATCCGAACCAACGGCGGCGGAAACCCGGTCCCGAACCCAAAATCCGTAACGCCATGCTGCTGCACGACAAACTCAAACCCTACCGTCTGATCCTGGCCTCGCAATCACCGCGACGACAGCAACTGCTCGCCGAGAGCGGGCTGCCGTACGAACCGGCCCCCCGGTACGACTGTCAGGAGGTCTATCCCGAGACGCTGGCCGCGACGCAGGTGCCCCGCTACCTTTCGCAACTCAAGAGCCGTGCTTATCCCCGGCCGCTCGCGGAAAACGAAATCCTGCTGACGGCAGACACCGTCGTTATCCTGAACGGCGAGGTGTTGGGCAAGCCCGAAGACCGCGAAGATGCGATCCGGATGCTCGAACGGCTCTCGGGCCATCGTCACACGGTGGTCACGGGCGTCACGCTCCGCACGGCCCGCCGGCGCCGGAGCTTCTCCGTACGCAGCAACGTCTGGTTCCGGGCTCTGACCCGCGAGGAGATCGTCTATTACGTGGACAACTTCCATCCGCTAGACAAGGCCGGCAGCTACGGCATTCAGGAGTGGATCGGCTATGCCGCCATCGAGCGCATCGACGGCTCGTTCTTCAACGTCATGGGGCTGCCGATCCAACGCGTCTATACCGAACTCAATCAATTCATTCAATAAAAAACAATTCATGAAACGTATCTTTTCGACTCTCTGCCTCGCGCTGCTTTCGCTCACGGCACTCGCCGATGAGGGCATGTGGCTGCCGAGCCTGATCTCGTCGCGCATCGACGATATGCGCGCCAAAGGATTCCAACTGACTGCGGAAGACATTTACAGTATCAACAAGGCTTCGCTCAAAGACGCCGTCATGCTCTTCGACGACGGCTGCACGGCCGAGCTAATCTCTGCGGAAGGATTGCTGATTACCAACCACCACTGCGGCTACGGAGCGATCCAGCACCTTTCGTCCGTCGAGCATGACTATCTAACCGACGGCTTCTGGGCACAGTCGCGCGAAGAGGAACTTCCCAACGAAAACCTCAACGTCAAGTTCCTCAAACGCATGGAGGACATCACCGAGCGTCTGGCCGCCGGCGAGAGCCGCGAGGAAATCCTCGAAAAAGCCCGCGAGAACGGCCGCTACAAAGCCTCGATCGAGCAGATGTACTACGGAAACCAACAGTTCCTGTTCGTCTATGAACAGTTCGACGATGTCCGCCTGGTAGGCACTCCGCCCTCGTCGATCGGCAAGTTCGGCGGCGAAACCGACAACTGGGCATGGCCCCGGCACACGGGCGACTTCTCGATGTTCCGCATCTATGCGGATAAAGACAACCGGCCCGCAGCCTACTCGCCCGACAACGTACCCTACCGCTCGAAAAAACATTTCAAGATCTCCACCGAAGGTATTCAGGAAGGCGACTTCACGATGATCTACGGCTTCCCGGGCAATACCCAGGAGTACATCCTCTCCGACGCGGTCGATTACATCGTGCACCGCAGCGACCCGATGAAAATCCGTATCCGCACCGAGCGGCTCGATCGGATCAAAGCGGCGCAGGAGAAAGATCCCGCCATGCGCATCATGTACGCAGCGATCAACGCCGGCATCTCGAACGCCTGGAAAAAATGGCAGGGCGAAGCGCTGGGTCTGACGCGTCTGAACACCGTGGCGAGCAAACAGGAGTACGAACAGGCCTTCCAAGCCTGGGCCCAGGACAAACCCGAATACCGCGACGTGCTCAAAGAGCTCAAAGCGGAGTACGCCCGCATCTTCGACGCCTACTTCGCACTCGAACTGATGAGCGAAACCATCCGCACCGGCGAGCTCAACCGGATTTACAACCGGCCCTCGTTCGGCGACGAAATCTATCCCCAGGTGAAGGCGCTCAACCGCGACCTTTTCCGCGTGCTGTACCGCGAATATTACGACAACTGCCCGCAAGAGTACATGGTACCGCTCTTCGCCGCCGAAGTAGAGCGTCTGGGATCGCCCGAAGCATACGCCGAGCTGATGTTCGAAGCCACGCACAAGGAGGACGAATCGACCGAAGCTCCCGAACTGGAAGCTCTGCGGGCCGATATTCGGACGACAGTCACCCGCATTTTCGAGGAACTGGGCAAGTGCTCGACCCGTAACCTGAACAGCGAGCGCCTGAACGAACTCTACACGACCTATATCAAGGGTCTGCGCGAATGGGATACGGAGCGTGCCTTCTATCCCGATGCCAACCTCACGCTGCGCGTGGCTTACGGCAAGGTAGGCGGCTATCAGTATGCCGACGGGGTATATCACAAGCCCTACACCACTGTCGAAGGTATTTTGGAAAAGGACAATCCGGAAATTTACGATTACAACATCCCGCAGCGGCTCCGCGACATCATCGCCGCCAAGGACTACGGACGCTGGGGCGTGGAGATCGACGGCCGCACGACCGTTCCCGTCTGCTTCCTTGCGGACAACCACACCACGGGCGGCAACTCCGGTTCGCCGGTACTCAACGGCCGGGGCGAGTTGATCGGCGTGAATTTCGACCGCACGTGGCTCTCGACCATGAGCGACATCGCTTTCGATCCGGCTTTCTGCCGCAACATCGCGCTCGACATCCGCTACGTGCTTTTCGTAATCGACCGCATCGGAGACGCTTCCTACCTCTTCGAAGAGATGGACTTCGCCGAATAAACCGCTTCCCGAAGCAACCGTGCCGGCCGCTGCCGGGACCGCCGCATGCTTCGGAAACGACATCGAATTGCCGGGTCAGTTTCGTGACCCGGCAATTTTTTTGCCGTATATTTTGGGAAAAACAAAATAGTCACTATATTTGCACACCTGAAAACCCGCTGCGGCGGGAATCGAGGCCCAGGTGGTGGAATTGGTAGACACGCCACTTTGAGGGGGTGGTGGGCATTAGCCCGTGTGAGTTCGAGTCTCGTCCTGGGCACAACAAACCGGTTTAGAAATTATTCTAAACCGGTTTTATTTTTCCTGATCGTGATTACATACTTCATGACCGCTTGGGACGCTATGCACCCCAAGTCCCCCTCCGAGAAGAGAACGCAGGGAAAGTGCAGAATTATAAACGTAGCCGCAGGCCGCGAATAAGCGACCGTCGGATTCGATCTGTCTCGCAACGACATTTAGAGGAAAACATCCTTTTCCCTGATCGTAATCCGGTTATTCTTCCTCGTCTTCTTTTTCGGCCCAGCGTTCGAGTGTCTGACGCACGGCTTCGTCGTGGTCTCCGTTGGTGATACGATAAGTCCAGCGAACGCTGTTTCCGTCCACCTTTTCGGATACCCACTGCAATTGGTCGCGCGGCGTACCGCGTTGCAATTCGGTCATAGGGTCGAAGAAAGAATACATAGCACACGTGTCATCTCTATAACTAACTAAACGATAATTACGGTCTGGATCTTCTGTTTTCATCAATTCTTCCATCGACATATTCGCATCCACGAACTCCGGCTTTTCTGGTTCCGGCTCCGGCGTGGGCTGTTCTTCCGGCGGAGTTTCCGGTGCCGGACTTTCTGCCTTGTCGGAACAGCCCAGCGGAGCCAAGAACAGGAGCAAGGCTCCTACTGATAAATAGACACGTGCTTTCATAATCGAATTTATTTAATTTAATAAGTTGATTTCGATCCCGCCCAAAAGACTCTTACAAACTCGCCGCAACCCGATAGCATTCCGGCCAGAACTTCTCCACCGAAGCTCAACGATATAAGGATATGGAAAATATTTCGCTTTCCCAACCGCTTTTTCCCGACAAATCCCCCTCGAAAAACGCCTTCGGAAGGCCCTGTAAGGGCGAAAATAAATTCGAAAAAATTTCCGTATGGCAGATTAATTGCACGTAAACCGAACGATCGGACCTACCTAATATACCGCTTCCATGAAAAAAGAAAAGAAAATGATCTGGCTCCTGACGGGCATCGCCGCCGTGTCGCTCCTCGTACTCTGCACCGTAGTGATAGTCCGCACCGCGACCTATCCCTTCATCCGCACCACCGGTCCGGACGGGCCTCCCCGGAGCGTCGAACCGTCCGCCCAGGCCGTCGAACGGCTGGCCGGCGGAATCCGGATTCCGACCGTAAGCGATGCGATCGACCGGACGGACGACAATCCGTTCCAAGCCTTCAAAGCCTATCTGCCGCAGGCATATCCCGCGATTTACAGTCGGTTGGATACCCTGACGATCAACGAATACGGGCTGGTATTCCGCTGGCCCGGCAAGAACCCGGCCCTGCCTCCGATCCTGCTCTGTTCCCACTACGACGTGGTTCCCGTACTCAATTACGACCCGTCGGCTCCCGATGCACCCCTTCCGGGCTGGGACTACCCTCCCTTCTCCGGCGCCGTAGCCGACGGACGGATCTACGGACGCGGCACGCTCGACATGAAAGGCATGTTGTTCTCGATCCTCGAAGCGACCGACTCGCTGCTTGCGGAGGGATTCCGCCCGGAGCGGGACGTGTGGATCGCCCTCGGATTCGACGAGGAGACCGGCGGCACGCAGGGCGCCCTGAAGATCGCCCGCTATTTCGAAGAACAGGGCATTGCTTTCGACGCCGTCTATGACGAAGGCGGCATCATCATCGCCCCCGGGCTGGGAGGAATCCAACGTACGGCAGCCCTCGTAGGAACGGCCGAAAAGGGATTCAGCACGATCCGAATCACGGTCCGGGGCACCGGAGGTCACTCCTCGATGCCGCCGGAGAAGGGATCGCTCGTACTGGCGGCCGAGATCATCGAGATGCTCAACCAAGAACGAATGCCCGCCTTCCTGACAGCTCCGGTCATAGCTTTCCTCGATCGGATCGGCGGCTCGATGGGAGTCGCCCAGCGCACCGCGATCGCTAACCGCTGGCTGCTGGAGAGTCCGCTGCTCCGCTCGTTCGAAAGCAACCCGGCCACCAATGCCCTGGTACGCACCACCACCGCCATCACCATGGCCCGGGGCAGCGACGCGGCCAACGTACTGGCTTCGGAAGCCGAAGTCACGGTCAATTTCCGCCTGCTGCCGGGCAACACGACGGCCCAGGTGAAGCGGCATGTCGAAAATATCTGCAACGGATACGACGTCCGGATCGAGGAACTCTCGACCCGCGAACCGTCGCAAATCTCCCCGGACGATGTCCACGCCTTCGAAATGATCCGCACCTCGCTCGCCGGACTCTACCCGGGTACGATCGTAACGCCCTACCTGACGCTCGGCGGCACGGACGCCTACAAATACGAGGCGGTGAGTCCGAACGTATATCGTTTCATGCCGGTCCTCCTTACCGAACAGGAACAGGGTACGATCCACAACGAAAACGAATCGATCTCGCTCGAGAACTACGGACGAATGATCGCCTATTTCCGCGACCTGATCCGAAATTACCGGTAACGGGAGCGGATCCGTCATCGCAGCGACAGCAACAATAACTTTTAGTTATACGACATAACTTTTTCCCCGTTGTTTCAAGGGGATAAAGCCTGTATATTTGCAGCATCGTTTACAAAAAGTTATTAGCACCGTATGAAACCGCTGCAACTCACGAAATCCATGCAATCCGCAAAGCTCAACTGGCGCCAAATCCTTTTTGCCGGACTGCTCATAGGTTCGCTCTTCTGTTCGCCCGTCGTCACGCTCTTCGCGGGCATTCTCTTCGCCCTGACCCTCGGCAATCCGTTTCCGGTCTGGAGCAAGAAGGCTTCGAAAAAATTGCTGCAATACTGCGTCGTCGGACTGGGATTCGGCATGAACTTCCACGAATCGCTGGCCGCCGGGCGCGAAGGCATGACCTTCACGGTGGTTTCGGTAGTCACGGTAATGATCGTCGGCGTAGTGCTGGGACGCCTGCTGCGCATCGACCGCAAAAACAGCTACCTGATCTCGTCGGGCACGGCGATCTGCGGCGGCAGCGCCATCGCGGCGGTCGCACCCGTTATCGATGCCGACGAGAACCAAACTTCGCTGTCACTGGCCACGATCTTCATCCTCAACGCCGTCGCCCTCTTCGTATTCCCCGTCATCGGGCATTGGCTCGGCATGGGGCAGACCCAGTTCGGAACCTGGGCCGCGATCGCCATCCACGACACCAGTTCGGTCGTCGGCGCCGGTGCCGCCTACGGCGAGGAGGCGCTCAAGGTAGCCACGACCGTCAAACTCACCCGCGCCCTGTGGATCATCCCCCTGTCGCTGGTGTCGGCCCTGATCTTCCGTCAGAAAGGCAAGAAGATCCAGATCCCCTGGTTCATCTTCTGGTTCGTCGTTGCCATGCTCGTAAACACCTACTGCAACCTGCCGACCCAGCTCACGCACGGCATTTCGGTCGCCGCACGCTGCGGACTTTCGGCCACGCTGTTCCTGATCGGCGGAGGGCTCTCCATAGAGGTAATCCGCAAGGTAGGCCTCAAGCCGCTGGTGCTGGGCATCATCCTCTGGGCCGTCATCTCGGTCGCATCGCTCGCCGTGATCTTGCTCTTGTAGGCAGCATCCGATCACCATAAAACAGCCCGAAGACTTTCGATCTTCGGGCTGTTTCCATTATTACCTGATTATATTCTAAAGGTATTACTCCTTCTTTCCATGACAGGAATAACGAAGGACCGGATCGCGGACGAAGCGTTCGAAACTGCGGCACTCCTCGTCAGTCATAGCCTTCGGATAGCTCATCAGCACCAACTGGTGCGGCTCATAGGGACGCTGGAACGACGGATGTACATAATGATAATCGTTGCGCACGAACCCCAGCCGCTCGTAAAATCGAAGGCGGCGAACGGCGATTTCCGTCTCCGGCGGATCGATTTCCAGCACGATGCGTCCGGCCTTCCGGCAAAAAGCCTCCAATACCCGGCTGCCCATATTGGCACCGCGCAGGTCGGGCGAAATGGCCAAATGCTCGATATAGACATATTCCGGAGCCGTCCAGTAATAAAGAATGCCTATCAACCGGCCGTCCGACCAGATGCCGTCGGCCGTATAGTGCGGATCGGAAAGAGCTTGCAGATGGTCTTCCAGCGAACGGATCTCCTTCTGGGGGAAAGAGTTCTGATAGATCGCCCACGCCTCGTCCCAACCCGGGTCGGCAGGCGATCGGAAAGGTCTGAATTTCAAATCGGTTTCCATAGATAAAACGTGATTACATACTTTAGCATACCTCCTCGGAGATGCAGTGTTCCGAATCCCCTCCGAGTAAGGAATTTAGGGCGGAGCAACATTACAGACACAGACCACGGATAAACGACCAATGGTTTCCGATGACAGGCCACCGCATTCTCGAGTACCCGAACGGATCCGGCGGCGATCCCACAGCCGAAAACGGCCTGCAAAATATCGCAGAAGCGCCGCGAAGGATCAGGCCGTATGGCGGGCGAACTCCACGAAACGTGCGGCCAAGGCATCGCTGCGTCCTTCGGGCCAGCAGAACGAAAACTCCCGCCGGATCGTACAGCCCTCGATGTCGATGATGCGAAGCTCGCCGCTGCGCAGCTCATCGACGATCGACGCCACCGACACGATGGCCATGGCGTCGCTGTTGCGCACGAAACTCTTGATGCTCTCGGTACTGCCCAGTTGCATCACTACACACAACGAAGCGAGTCGTACATCCGCCGCCGCGAGGTATTTCGAAATCACTTCGAGGGTTCCCGAACCGCTTTCACGCAGCACCAGGGGCACCGTCTGCAACTCCGCAAGCGTAACCTGGTCGCAGCGGCCGTACCGGCCTTTCGTGGAAGCGATCAGCACCAGTTCGTCGGGAATGAACGGTTCGTAATGGAACCCCGGATGCCGGGCGCTGCTTTCGACCAACCCCAAATCGGTATCGTGACGTGCGAGGGCCGCCTCGACCTGCTCGCTGTTGCCCGACACGAGCGAAACCTTCACCTCGGGAAACCGGGCCGTAAAACGGGCCAGCACCTGCGGCAGAACATACTGGGCGATGGTCGTACTGGCTCCCACCGGCCAAAACACCTTCAGTTCGCCGCCCAGCCGGTCGGTGAAAAGATCCATCTCGTACTGCAGACGGCGGTAGCCGTCGGCAATGCGTTCGGCATGCTCCAGCATGACACGGCCGGCTTCGGTCAGCGCCAGACGGCTGCCGCTGCGCTCGAAAAGCTGTACCTTATAGCGGGATTCGAGTTCGCCGATATGCTTGCTCACAGCGGGCTGCGAAATGAAAAGCTGCTCGGCGCATTTGGTGAAATTGAGGGTTTTGGCCGCCGTAATGAAAACCCGCAAGCGGAAATCGTCCATAGCGACCTAATCCAAACCGCCCTGGGCGGCAAACTCGGCTACGGATCGTTTGAAATGCTCGATGGTTTCCCGCATCGTCATAAAAGACTTGCCTCCGGCCGCATTGCGATGGCCGCCGCCGTTGAAATACTTGCGGGCGAAAAGATCCACGTCCACCCCGCCCCGCGAACGAAGCGACACCCGGATAAACTTATGCGTGGCAACGAAGATCGCCGACAGCTTCATCGACTTGATCGTCAGGGGATAATTCACGAACCCCTCGCTGTCGCCGGGCTGGAACTGAAACCGGCGCATCTCGCTCTCCAGAAGCGACATATAAGCGACCGTACCGTTGTGGATCACCTCCATCTTGCGGTTGATCGCATAGCCGAACAGCCGGGCACGGCCCTCGGTGAAGGCGTTATAGACATTGTTGTGGATCGTGGGAATGTCGATGCCCGTTTCGACCAGCACCGCAACGGCCCGGTACAACTCCGGCGTAAGGAACGAAAACGAGAAGTTCCCCGTATCGGTCATCATACCCACGTATAACGACTCGGCCATACTCCGCGTAATCGCCTGCGTGCCCAGCATCTTTTCGAGGATCCGATAGATCAGGAAAGAGGTGCTCGACGAACCGGTACAGGAAAACATCAGATCGAAACCGGGTCCCGGCGACAGATGGTGGTCGATCAGGATTCGCCTGGCCGTCGTATTGGATTCGATCACCTCGCTCAACCCCTCCAGACGGGATACGGCGTTGAAGTCCAGGAAAAAGATCAGGTCCGACTCCTCCACCGCACGGCGGGCGACTCCCGCTTCGTCCGTCTTGAAAAGCACCAGGTTCTCGATACCCGTCATCCAGTCCAAAAAATAGGGGTATTTGTTGGGCACGATACAAGTGACGCGATGCCCCATCTCCAGCAACGCCTCGCGCCACGCCAGCGAAGAGCCCACGGCATCCCCGTCGGGATTCGTGTGCGACACGATCACGATATTCTGCGCAGGCCGGGCAAGCAATTCGCGCAGCCGTTCTATATCTTCTTGAGAAACCATTATTGATGCAAAGATACGATTTTATCCGTTAAATATCAAATCCGCACCCGTTCCGGGGCGTTTCTCCGTTCCGAAACCGATCGTGGAGCGGATGTTCAATCTTTCCGGACAGCGTCCGGCGGCAGCAGGATCATACCCTCCGGCCGGCAGGATATTTCGGGCAAAGAGAGGCCTTCGACCAACCGCACGCCCGGTCTCCTCTGCGCTGCGGACTCGGAAGAGCGGACGGATTGCCCGGTGATGCTCGTCACCGCATACTCGAGACAGGGGTCGTCCAAACTGCCGAACTCCTCGTATCCGTTGTTCCAATCTCCCTTCAAAGCATCCGGCGCAAGACCGTTCGGGTCCACCGTTTCGAGCCGGGCGTTATATCCCTGGAAAGAGACCGGCATGAAGAGGTATTCGTACGCTCCATCCTCCAGATAGACACCCTCCATCCCCACATTTTTGCCGTTGGTCTTCTGCCCGACCAGCACCACTTCGAGTCCGATTCCCCGCAAAGCATTGACAACGGCTTCGCTCGCCGAAGCCGTACCGGAAGAGACGATGACATACAGCCGAGGAAGATCCAGCGCATACCCACGCAGGTCGGCTCCCCGGTAATCGCCGTAGATGAACTCCTCGTAAAAACGCTCTTTCGACTCGTCGTAAGCCTGCCCGGTCTCCGCCGCCGTCATTTCAGGGTATTCCATTCGCGCATCGTTATAACGGTAATACTGGAACACCTGCCCTTCGCACCGAGCACCGGCGATGCAGGAGGCGAGCATCCGGGAAGACATCACATATCCTCCACCGTTCAGGCGCAGGTCGAGGATCAAGTCGTTGATGCCCGCATCCTTGAACGCTTGTAGCGCATCCAGCAATTCGCCGTCGAAAGCCGCATCGAAACTGGCGTACACCAAGTAGCCGATCTTGTGCTCCCCGTATTCGAGCACGTCGCGGTACAGCACCGGATTTTCGTATATCAACTCCGCCGTCAGCTTATGCTCCGACACGCCGAAACCGCCCTGATTATCCGCCACGGAGAGCGTCGCGGCGCCGTTCGGTGCGAGCAGTTTGGAATAGACCGTATTCAAGTTCCCGGCAGTGATCCACTGTCCATCGACCTGGTTGATGATCGTTCCGCGCCCGAGACCCGCCCTCGCCATCGGAGAGTCGGGGTACACGGCCATAACGGCAAAACCGTACTGCCCCGTTTCCGCACCGCCATTATCGGTATATGAGATAATCGCCAGAGAAACGATGCCGAACCCGTAAACGGGCTCCTTCGGGAACTGACTGTCGATATCCGCAGACAAGGCTACCCGGCTCACCGGAGAGAGGCGCTGGATGTTGGAATAGAGCTGCCACCTTCCGTTACGGAATTTCTTGTCCAGGTCGTTGGTTTTCATACGCATGAGCACGTCGCCGAGAAACTCGTCGTAAGGCAGGCCGAAATCGGGCGAAAGAGTCGCATACTCCTCGTTCCACAAGTAGTTGCGCCGCAGGATCCCGTCCATATCGTGATTCACCTCCGGCTCCCCGTTGTAACCGCCGCCTCCGCCGCCGGTCGCATCCTTGGTACACGAGACGGCCGCAACTACTGCGGCAAACACTCCGCAAGCGAGAATCGCATGGTAAAATCTCTTCATAATCATTCGGTTTTAGATCGTTTATTGTCTTCGGCATATTTGCGGCACCAGGTCGAAACCCCGCACTCGGCGCATTTCGGCGCCCGGGCCGTGCAGACATAGCGTCCGTGCAGAATCAGCCAGTGGTGAGCCGTCGGCAGCAGGTGGGAAGGGATGTATTTTTCGAGGGTCAGCTCGGTCTGCAGGGGCGTTTTCGACCGGTTCGTGAGTCCGATACGGTTCGAAACCCGAAATACGTGGGTATCGACGGGCATCACCTCCTTCTGCCAGATCACGGCGCCCACGACATTGGCCGTCTTGCGTCCCACGCCGGGCAGACGTTGCAGCTCCTTCAGATCGCTCGGTACTTCGCCGCCGAACTCCTCGCAGAGCATGCGGGCCATGCCCGCCAGGTTTTTCGCCTTGTTGTTGGGATAGGAGATGCTCTTGATGTAGGGATAGATCTGCTCGGGAGTCGCGGCAGACATA
>OBYF01000583.1_pt1 | contig 19113 bp, 17 predicted proteins | sample 1495471 | NCBI WGS metagenome assembly OBYF01 (sample SAMEA2580185, study PRJEB22360) | human gut metagenome | biome: human gut; feature: human-associated habitat; material: faeces | place: Denmark | collected 2008/2010
TGCCTGCCCGCCATATCCTTTTCTCTGAGATCCTGCCTAATACAATGGCTCCGGTTTTAGTTTATGCTACTTCGGTTATGGCCCTTACCATGTTGGATGAGGCGGCTTTGAGCTTTCTGGGAATGGGTGTTCAGCCTCCGGCGGCCAGCCTGGGAAATATGCTCAACAGCGCCCAGTCCATTACGGTTCTCACAAAACAGCCCTGGCTGTGGATCCCGCCGGGGCTTGTGATCATTTTGGTGGTCACAGCGGTAAATTTTGTAGGAGACGCCTTAAGAGACGCCTTTGACCCTCTGTCTGTAATTAAAATGTGACAGAGGGGGGACGAGATCAGGGAAAAGTCTAAAAAAATTTGTATAAGATTCAAAACAGAAAGTGTTAAAAAATTGACAAATTAAAAAAATGTAAAGGCAAAACAGACAAAAACAGACGGGATTGTCACTGGTAAAAATAAGAAAATTCCTAAATGCCATTGATAAATATACCTGTATGGGTTATAATTCACTCATATTGTACAAATTCCAGGAGTACGAGGGCAAAAAAACTGTGTCCGATATGGAAAAAACAACCAGCAGAATTTGTGCAAAATGACAGGCGGTGTACAAATATGGAATCTGCGGCTAAAAACAGAAGCGGCAGGTCTCACAGGAGGATCACGGTTATGAAAGGATGGGCACACACATTAGGCTCCCTGTCTATGTTCACCCAGCTGGGGCTGTCTTTAGCGGCGCCTCTTCTGCTTTGCGTTCTTCTATGCAGCTGGCTTATCAGCCATTTTGCCCTGGGGACATGGGTCTATATACCTGGCTTTTTCTTTGGCCTGGGCGGCTCAGGGGCTACGGCCTGGAGGGTTTACCAGGATATTATGAAAAAGCAGACAAAGAGGAAAAAGACCAGCGGCCGGGCGTTTAATGAGCATTTTTAAAAACTGAAATAAAAAGTCCCTGTCTGTACCTGAAAACACGGGAGAAAGGAATGCTCCCGGAGATTTTGCGCGCAGTGGTGCGGGCGCTTGCGTATACACAGGGTAAAAGGAGGAAAAATAATGGCAGAAATTCAGCCGGCTGTCAAAAAGGAGACAGTTCATGTAGCAGGGATCACTCTGGCAGGAAGCTGTGTGATGTTTTTTTGCTTCTGGCTTCTTCACCGGTTCTATCCCGCGTCGGTTCCCTTTGATATGCGCGTCATTGTCAGCGGCCTTTTAGGAAGCGCAGTGGCGGTATCTAACTTCTTTTTTATGGGACTGACCGTTCAGAAGATCGTGTCCGGCGGGAGCGAGGATCAGGCGATGAAGCATATGAAAGCCAGTTACCGGTTCCGCACGCTTACCCAGCTTCTGTGGGTGGTGCTTGCGGTAGCTCTTCCATTTCTGAATGGTGCGGCAGGGATTATACCCCTGTTTTTCCCAAGCTTTGGCATTAAACTGCTGGGGATGCTGGGAATGATAAATGCTAAACCAAATTCATAGAAAGGAGATGAAAGTGCAAGTATGAACTTTGATATTTCAGGTGCGGCCATATATGTAAGGATACCTACAGGGATTCCCATTCTCGGCGATTTTATGATCACCGAGACCATGGTTATCAGCTGGCTGGTCTTTTGTATCTGGCTGACCAGAGATCTGAAGGTGGAAAATATTTCCAGGCGTCAGGCGGTAGCAGAGATGCTGGTGGAGCAGGCCACCAATCTGGTTCGCAACAATACCGGCGGTAAGAAGTTCGACTACCTGATCCCCTTTGTGGCAGCTCTTTTTACCACCAGCGCAGTATCCAACCTGATCAGCCTGACGGGTCTTAGAAGCCCCACGGCGGATCTTTCTACTGAGGCGGCCTGGGCGGTGGTAGTCTTTATTATGATCACAGCCAACAAGATTAAGGCAAGCGGCCTTCTGGGATATATGAAGGGCTTTACCACGCCCATCCCGGTAATGACGCCGTTTAATATCCTGTCTGAGATCGCAACACCGATCAGCATGGCGTGCCGTCACTTTGGAAACATTCTTTCCGGCGTTGTTATCAACGGCCTGCTCTATGCGGCTCTGGCTGTGGCAAGTTCTGCCCTGCTTGGGTGGCTTCCCGGCGCGCTGGGAGAGATTCTGGGGAACATCCCTATTCTGGATGTAGGTATTCCCGCCATTCTGTCTGTATACTTTGACTGGTTTTCCGGCTTTATGCAGGCATTCATATTCAGTATGCTGACCATTATGTACATTGCAAACGCGGCAGAAGGTTAAGCAGCCCCCGATTTACAGAGAATATTTATTTTGAGGAGGAAAATTATCATGACAGATTTTCAGGTTTTAGCAAAAGGTATCGCTTTAGCAGGATGCGCCATCGGCGCCGGCTGTGCTCTGATCGCAGGTATCGGTCCTGGTATCGGTGAAGGCAACGCAGTTGCAAAGGCTCTGGAGGCCATCGGCCGTCAGCCGGAGTGCAAGTCCGACGTAACAAGCACCATGCTCCTTGGCTGTGCCATTGCAGAGACCACAGGTATCTATGGTTTCGTTACAGGTCTGCTTTTAATCTTCGTTGCTCCTGGCACATTTATGAATTTCCTGTCTTAATGGAAAAGGGAACACCGGATTCCGCAGACAGGAGGTAGGAAAATGAGAGAAGTACAGGAACTTGTAACCATTATGCCCTGGACCTTCATTGCCACGATCTGCAACTTATTTCTCCAGTGCTGGCTGATCAAAAAGTTTTTATTTAAGCCGGTTCGGGAGATTATCGAAAAGCGCAGGGCTCTGGCAGACGCCCAGATCCAGGACGCCAAGAAGGCAAAGGAAGAGGCTGAGGCCATGAAGGCAGGATATGAGGCCGAGATGGCGAAGGCGAAGGAGACAGCCAGTGCCATCCTTCAGGATGCGCAGAAGGACGCTGCCGCCCGCAGCGAGGCTATGGTGCAGGAGGCTAAGGCTCAGGCAGCCGGTATCAAGGCCAGAGCAGAAGCCGATATCCTTCAGGAGAAGAAGAAGGCGGTCAACGAGATCAAGAATGAGATCGGAGGCATTGCCATGGATATCGCAGGAAAGGTGATCGAGCGCGAGATCAGCGAGGACGATCACAGGAAGCTGATAGACGAGTTTATTGAGAATGTAGGTGAGGCGTCATGACGAAAACTGCCAGACTCTATGGAGGCAGCCTTTATGACCTTGCTTCAGAAGAAAAGCTGACAGAGGGAATACTTGAGCAGATGGAAATGGTTTGTTCCCTGTTTAGGGAAGAACCGTCCTATCTGCGGCTTCTGGCAGAGCCGTCCATCCCCAAGACAGAGCGCGTGGGACTTCTTGATGCCGCTTTTGAGGGAAAGATAGAGACCTATCTGCTGAATTTCCTGAAGCTTTTATGTGAAAATGGTATGCTCCGGGAGTTTTCGGGCTGCTGCCAGGAATTCAGGTCCAGATACAATGAGGATCACGGAATCGCCGAGGCGGCAGTCACCAGTGCAGTGCCTCTCACAGAGAAGCAGAAAGAGGCGCTGAAAGCAAGACTGGAAAAGATTAGCAATAAGACCATTCAGCTGACCCTTAAGGTGGATCCCAGGGTTGTGGGAGGCATTAAGGCAGAGCTGGAGGGAAAGCAGCTTGACGGCACCCTGCAGGAGCGTCTGTCAGGACTGAGAAAGAAAGTTACGGAAATCATCGTATAAAGGATGTGAATGGAATGCAATTAAAACCGGAAGAGATATCCAAGGTCATCCGCAGCCAGATCAAATATTATCAGAATGCCATTGAGCAGAGCGAGACGGGAACCGTCCTGATGGTCGGAGACGGTATCGCCAGAGTCAGCGGGCTTACAAACTGTATGTCCGGCGAGCTTCTGGAGTTTGAGGACGGCACCTTCGGAATGGCCCAGAACCTGGAAGAGACAAACGTTTCTGTCGTGTTATTCGGATCCGACCAGGGGATCAGTGAAGGACAGACTGTAAAACGCACCGGAAAAGTCGTGTCCGTGCCAGTGGGCGAGGCCATGATCGGCCGCGTAGTAAACGCCATCGGCCAGCCGATTGACGGCGCAGGCCCCCATGAAACTCTGGCGATCCGGACCGGGGGAGTCTCCGGCTCCCGGCATCTGCGACAGACAGCCCGTAAAGGAACCGCTTCAGACGGGAATCAAGGCCATTGACTCCATGATCCCCATTGGAAGAGGCCAGCGAGAGCTGATCATCGGAGACCGTCAGACCGGTAAGACTACTATTGCTACCGATACCATTTTAAATCAGAAGGGCAAGGACGTGATCTGTATTTATGTGGCGATCGGACAGAAGCGCTCCACCGTTGCCAATCTGGTGGCAGAGCTTCAGGCAGGCGGCGCTATGGATTATACCATCGTTGTTACGGCCACGGCTTCTGAGACAAGCCCCTTACAGTATATTGCTCCCTATTCAGGCTGCGCCATGGGTGAGTATTTTATGAATAAAGGAAAGCACGTTCTGATCATCTATGACGATCTGAGCAAGCACGCAGTAGCATACAGAGCGCTTTCTCTGCTGATCCGCCGTCCGCCGGGGCGCGAGGCTTATCCTGGAGACGTATTCTACCTGCACTCCAGACTGTTGGAGCGCGCGGCAAAGCTTTCCGAGGAAAAGGGCGGAGGTTCTTTAACAGCTCTTCCCATCATTGAGACGCAGGCAGGTGACGTATCTGCCTATATCCCTACCAATGTTATCTCTATTACGGACGGACAGATCTTTTTGGAGACCGAGCTGTTCCACTCCGGCATCATGCCTGCTGTAAACCCCGGCATCTCTGTTTCACGAGTAGGTGGAAACGCGCAGATCAAGGCGATGAAGAAGGTAGCGGGTACCTTGAAGCTGATTTACTCCCAGTACAGAGAGCTGCAGAGCTTTGCGCAGTTCGGTTCCGACCTGGATGCGGATACCAAGGCCCGTCTGGCGCAGGGCGCCCGTATCGTTGAGGTACTGAAGCAGGGGAGAAGTACACCGGTTCCTGTTGAGAAGCAGGTGGCGATCCTGTACGCCGTTGTAAACGGTATCCTGACAGAGGTTGAGGTGGAAGCTATCCAGATCTATGAGGAAGGTCTTTACAGTTTCCTAGACAGCGATGCAGCAGGCGTATCCGCCATGGAAACCATCCGCACTACAGGCAAGCTGGAGGGCGAGACGGAGGAGAAGTTAAAGACGGCTCTTAAGGACTATACAGACCGTTTTTTAAAGTCCAGATAATCAGATAAAAGGAGGAAAACCATGGCTGCAAACATGAAAGCCGTGAAGCTCCGTATGAAGAGCATACAGAGCACCATGCAGATCACCAAGGCAATGGAACTGGTGGCATCCTCCAAGCTTCGCAGGGCCAAGGAACGGGCAGATGCCAGCCGTCCTTATTTTCAGACCTTAAAGGATACGCTGGCAGAGATTGCGGCAGGCAACACGGATGTTTCATCGGTCTATACCAGATCCGGGAAAAATGACCGCTGGTGCTATGTGGTGATTGCCGGAGACCGCGGTCTGGCCGGAGGCTACAATGCCAATCTGTTCAAGGAAATGGAAGCTCAGATGGCCGGCAGGGACTGCGCTGTCCTTCCTATTGGAAAGAAGGCGGTGGAGTATTACAAACGCCGCAGGGTGGAGATCCTGACAGAGGAGTTTGCCGAGGTGGGCGAGCTGTCGGTATCCGACTGCTTTACCATTGCAAAACTCTTATGCCGTACCTTTAAGTCTGGAGACTTCGGCCATGTGGCGCTGGGCTATACCAACTTTATTTCCATGCTCTCTCAGAAACCGGGGGTGTCCGGTATGCTGCCGCTGGCTGACCTTTCAGAAGATGAGAAGGACGTTAAAAAAATCCGTTCTTTGATCCTGTATGAGCCGGATGCGGAGACTGTATTTGATTCCATCGTTCCGGAGTATCTGGCGGGGTTGATCTATGGAGCCATATGCGAGTCTGTGGCCAGCGAGCTGGCTGCCCGAAGGACCGCTATGGATGGCGCCACCAAGAATGCCGGCGAGATGATCGAGCAGCTGAGTCTCTACTACAATCGCGCCCGTCAGGCAAGCATTACCCAGGAGATTACAGAAATCGTGGCGGGTGCGGAAGAGCCCTGATCTGCGGGACAGAGGGCCCCGGCTGTGTTGATGCGGGGATGACACGCATCACTTTGCGGTGTGAGAGCCGCAGGGTGGATAACAAGGAGATTTATATATGACTGAGAAACATATTGGCAAGGTAGTGCAGGTAACGGGTCCTGTCCTGGATATCCGTTTCAGGGAGGGAGAACTGCCTGCATTGCTTAATGCGATTGAGATTGATGTAAATGGTCATCGCCTGGTGGCAGAGGTTGCCCAGCAGGTGGGTGACGATGTAGTGCGATGCATTGCCATGAGCTCTACAGACGGACTGGTGCGCGGCGTGGACGCGGTGGATACAGGCAGCCCCATCACCGTACCAGTAGGCGATGAGTGCCTGGGCCGTGTATTTAATCTGCTGGGTGATCCGGTAGATGAGAAACCGGCTCCTGAGACAAAGGAGCGCTGGGCGATCCATCGTCCGGCTCCCTCTTATGAGGAGCAGACCCCGGCGACGGAGATCCTGGAGACGGGAATTAAGGTCGTTGACCTGATCTGCCCTTACGCAAAGGGCGGAAAGATCGGTCTGTTTGGCGGTGCCGGCGTAGGAAAGACCGTTCTTATTATGGAGCTGATCCACAATGTAGCTACAGCTCACGGCGGCCTGTCCGTGTTTACAGGCGTTGGCGAGCGTACCCGTGAGGGAAATGACCTTTACGGCGAAATGAAGGAAAGCGGCGTTATTGACAAGACTGCGTTAGTATATGGGCAGATGAACGAACCACCGGGGGCACGTATGAGAGTGGGCCTTTCCGGCCTGACCATGGCAGAGTATTTCCGTGATGTAAAGAATCAGGATGTACTTCTGTTTATTGACAATATTTTCCGTTTTACACAGGCGGGTTCCGAGGTATCGGCTCTGCTTGGACGTATGCCTTCTGCGGTAGGTTATCAGCCTACCCTTGCTACGGAGATGGGCGCGCTTCAGGAGCGTATCACTTCAACCAAGAAGGGCTCCATTACTTCTGTTCAGGCTGTTTATGTGCCTGCGGATGATCTGACAGATCCGGCTCCGGCTACCACATTCACCCATCTGGACGCTACCACTGTACTTTCCAGAGAGATTGCCAGCCAGGGTATCTATCCGGCTGTAGATCCGCTTGATTCCAGCAGCCGTATCCTCACTCCGGAGGTAGTAGGTGAGGAGCATTATCAGGTGGCAAGATCCGTACAGAGAGTGCTTCAGAGATATAAGGAACTGCAGGATATCATCGCCATCATGGGTATGGATGAACTGTCAGAGGAGGATAAGCTGACTGTATCCAGAGCCAGAAAGGTACAGCGTTTCCTGTCCCAGAGCTTCTCCGTTGCGGAGCAGTTTACCGGTATGGCAGGGCAGTATGTGCCTCTTAAGGAAACCATCCGCGGATTTAAGAAAATCCTGGATGGTGAGTGTGACGAGATCCCGGAGAGCTGTTTCCTGTTTGCGGGAACCATTGACGATGTGTTTGAGAAAGCGAAAAAAACACAGTAGAAGGGAGGGTGAGGCTTTATGGCAGCCTTCCATTTGCAGATCGTGACCATGGACGGAATGATCTTTGACGGACAGGTGCAGAGCGTATCCTGTCGGACGGTCCATGGAGACCTGGCGATCCTGGCGCGTCATATGAACTACTGTACAGCCATCGGTATGGGCACAGCCCATGTTGTGATGGACGATGGGACGCAGCGCAGCGCAGCCTGTATCGGCGGTATGCTTACCGTGATGAACGGTCAGTGCCGTCTGATCCCCACTACCTGGGAGTGGAGCGATGAGATCGACGTAGAGCGTGCCAGACAGGCGAAGGCGCGGGCGGAAGAGAAGATGAATCAGTCCGGCCTTTCCGAGATGGAACACCAGATGGCCGAGGCAAAGCTCCACAGAGCCCTGGTTCGGATCGGAGCTGTGGGGAAAAACGAATAGGTTTTTGAAATTGGAAAATGGTCGCTGCGAGCGGCCATTTTTCGCATTGTCGGGGAGGTTTTGCACCAGCTGCCGCGCCAAGGCTTAATGCTGCGGGAACCTGGCCTAAACGGATTGTCTTTCCATGCGCTCCGTGGTAGAATGGGGAGGAAATCAGTGAGAAGAAGCTGGCAGAGAAGAACGGTCAGAGAAAACAGAGGTATAGATGTGATGGAGACAAAGAGAGTTTATATAAAAGATACAGAGAATGTAAGGGATGAGGAGCTTAAAGAGGCGGCCTTGGTTATCCGGATGGGCGGACTGGTTGCATTTCCAACAGAAACCGTATACGGCCTTGGAGGAAATGCCCTGGATGAGGATGCGGCCGGAAAGATCTATGCGGCCAAGGGGCGGCCATCTGATAATCCGCTGATTGCTCATGTGTCCTGTGCCGCAGAGGTGGAACCGCTGGTAAAATATATGCCGGAGTCAGGACGGAAGCTGATGGAGAAATTCTGGCCGGGGCCTTTGACCCTGATCTTTCCCAAGAGCAGCCGCGTTCCCTATGGAACTACAGGCGGACTGGATACCGTGGCGGTGCGGATGCCTTCAGATCCCATTGCTAACCGCCTGATTGCCCTGGCAGGAGTGCCGATCGCAGCTCCCAGCGCCAACACTTCCGGGCGTCCAAGCCCTACCACGGCGGATCATGTATGGCAGGATATGAACGGAAGGATCGACATGGTCATTGACGGAGGTGCGGTTGGAATCGGGGTGGAATCTACGATTGTGGACGTGTCGGGAGAGACACCGGCTGTTTTGCGTCCCGGCGCTGTTACCATGGAAATGCTGCGGGAGGTGCTGGGCGAGGTAACCATTGACCCGGCTATTCTGGGGCCTGTGGCAGAGGGCGTTCATCCCAAGGCACCGGGAATGAAGTATAAGCATTATGCTCCAAAGGCAGAGCTGACTCTGGTGGAACCTGAGATGGGTGATAAGAAAGCAGGGATGACAAAGGCGCAGATAGACCGCATGGTGGATATGGTGAAAATGCTGGCAAAGGAACAGATACAGGCGGGCCAGCGGGTAGGAATCATCTGCACGGATGAGTCCAGAGACGCCTACCATGAGGGAATCATTCGCAGCATCGGAGCCAGACAGAGTCAGGAGTCCGTGGCCCACAACCTCTATGCGGTGCTCCGCGAATTTGATGATCTGGGGGCAGAGGTGATTTTTTCGGAAAGTTTTGGCGAGGATCATCTGGGCCAGGCGATCATGAACCGGCTGTCCAAGGCAGCGGGGTATAGGATTGTGCGGGTGTAGGGGAGGAAAAAGAAAGGCGAAAGGTTATGCAGGAGATTGCAGTTGGCAGAAAAATAACTGCGTTGTGATGGCTCTGTCGCAGAGGATGACCAAAAGCGTGTGCTCTCTTTAAGAGATAAGACAGCACACGCTTTTTACTGCAGGTTAATTTAGAGCCTAATGAAAATATTTCCCGTTTTCATCTACCAGAAAACCATCGGGAGTAGAAGTGGATACATACATTTTTCCCTTAGAACCGTCAGAAACCGGGCTAAAGTAGTACCAGTCGTTTTCAATCTGCTGCCATCCGGTTTTCATACCAGAATTGATATCAATATAAAACCATCCACTTTGATCAGGATCAAAGAGGAAGCCGGATTTGGCAAAGCCATCGGCGCCAAAGGCATACCATGCACCATTAACCATTTCCCATGAAGGCTGTTCATAAGAATTACCATCAGGAGAAAGTTTCATAGTGCCTGCGGCAAAGGTTCCATCTGCATATTCAAGTTTCCACAGGGAAGGATTTTCCGCTGAGGGTATCCAATGGCTATAATGTTCACCATTTCCCGTAATGACACCAGATACGGTATTTACATATCCTTTTTTTGTGTCGTATACCATATGTTCAGATGGAGAGGGGGCAGGACTGCTGGTGTAACTGTCAGAATCATCTGAATCGGAGGGAATAACAGGTGTGCTTTTGGAAACAACCATAATGACAGATGAAGCTGTTTTATCTCCGGCGGATACTGTGATTACTGCCTGTCCTGGACGCAGACCGGTCACCAGCCCCCTTTCGTCGACAGACACAGTATGCGGCTTGGAACTGCTCCAGATCAGAGGGGTGTCATATGGTGTGATTTCAGCATTTAACTGCAGTGTGTCCCCTACTGCGATCTGCGTATTTGCGGGAGATAATGCAAGAGACACTCCATCTTTGCTCCATACTGTCTCAGGTCCGCTGCGGGTCCAGTGAAAAGGCCCGGTGCCATTAAGGGCTTTCCACCAGCTATCAGCCGCTTCAACCTTAAAGGTATGGGGGATATTCAGATCCGCTCCGCATATGGTGTAGCTGGTTTTAGCAGTGGTGCAGCAGTTGTTTACATGATTAAAGTAATCATTCTCATTTGCATAGACAGGCTTTCCATCCATATAAACTCGATAGCCATAGATTCCTGACTCATCCCAGGGTTCATCCCAGCTTAGGATAAGATTTCCGTTTTCTTCCTGAACTCTTAAGGTGCTGTTCCATTCAGGAGCTTTAAAATCATACTTATGGGAAAGAGTTACAGTTTCTGTCTCATAATCAAAGGTTTTCCCATTATCTGCAAAGGCAGTGATCACAACTTCATTTTTCTCTTCCAGCAGCCGTCCAATGGTGAGTGTGATCTTATCGTCATCAGCCTTGCTTCCAAGTTCATAGTTGTAAATAGTCTTTACCAATGCACCATCGGCATAGACATGGTAACCACGTATTCTGGAATCTGCTTTGTGGCTATTGGCGAAAGTAGCAGAGGCCCAGGTATAGCCTTCGCCGGAGTAGCTTACCTTTCGGTTTGAAGGAGGATTTAGCGGCTGGTCAGAATCGGAATCAATTTTCAAAGAAACAGATGGCCCTTCTGTTTTATTTCCGGTTTTATCAATGGCATAAACAGTAAACGTATAATCTACATTGCAGCAAAGTCCCTCAGCAGTAAACTTTGTATTCTCTACAGGTGCAGAGATATCAATCAGCTGCCCATCTGCAGCAGTCTCCACAATGTATCCTTCAATTTTGTCAAAATCGGTTGCGCCTGTCCATTCCAGTTCGGCAGCTGTCTGCGAGGATGCGTGGGAAGCGTTGGAGGGGGAGGCTGTCAGCACGGTATCTTCGGGCCATTCAGGCGCATCCATGGCATTTGCCGCACTATCTGACATTGTGGTGTTTCCTTCAAACTGCAGTCCTCTTGATACAGAGATTGTATTCCATGCATTTGTGTTTTCTTCCTCACCGTTAAATGATACATTATAAAAAACAGAGTTTTCTATACCCTTTAGTTCCTGTTCCATCGCGCTGTTCGTGAATGTGATATCCTGGAAATAAAGGTCATGATGCGTGTGCCAGGGCTTTTGAAGATTGCTGTAATCGATATCAGCTGTAAGGCTGAATGGATTTTTCTTCACATGGTCTACCGTAATATTGTATGCGCTGATATTGGAAAATTCAGCCGGTTTGTCAGCCGGTTCAACGGATACAGCCTGGTTAACATCGCTATAGGTGGTACTCATAACAAAAGCCTGATTGCATTCACCTACTGCACAGTCGCGGATCAGTACATCCCATACACCCCCTCCGTTAGCGGGAGCAGATTTAAAACGGAATGGCATATCGCTGTGGTTTAAAACATTGTCTTCTACCAGCATATCACAGATCCCTGCTCCGGTATGGCTTCCGGCGGCTATGGCCCCGCCGTGTCCTTCGCGAAGGAAGTTGTTAAAGGTCCAAATGTTCTGAGAAGGTCTTTGTTCGCAGTCCTGAACCCCTTTTCCCATGCCGGTTGCAAAATTGATTGAGTCATCGCCGGTATCAAAGAAGTTATTAAATACTACAGCGTTCTGTGTATTTCCGAGTTCGATGCCATCAGCATTGTTGGAATCATAGGTGGTGTATTTTACATTGTTAGATGTTACATTTTTACTGTCAAGAACGGCAACGGTGTGGAAGGCAGGATTACGGACGGTGATATCACCAATATAAACATTTTCTGTTCCACGGATTACAATTAGGTTTGGACGATTATTGTAAGCTACTTTTTCACTCATGCCATTTTCTTTTGCTTTTAAAGTTGCATCTGCAGCCAGAATGCCCAGAGAACTTTCAAGAGGAGTGTTGTAAAGCTTTGAAGAACTTCCGGATACCCATTGAGGAAGGCGATAGTTATTATCTTTGGGATCTCCGTCCTGGCGGGACTGATAGAAAATAGAGTAACCATCTCCTTCAATATTACCGCTTTTGCCATATTTCCATCCATTACCGTCAATGATTCCATCGCCGGTGATGCGGATATTTTCCAGCATACCGTTTTCATCACTGCTGTAGGCGTTGATCAGAGCCCAGGAGCGTGTATCGGTGGAATACGGATAAAGTAAGTAGTTGCTGTCATAGTGATCTGCGTTTGGGGAGCCAAAGAGAACCGCACCTTTTTCAAGTTCCAGTGTCATATTGCTTTTTAAATACAGGGCTCCAGACATGAATATGCCCGATGGAATCACTACTTTTCCGCCCTCAGAGCAGGCATCTATGGCTGCTTGTATGGACATGGTATTTTTCAGAATGAATTGATTTTTTTCAGCATCATAGGTATGGTAGGGTTCATCTACGGATCTGGCTCCAAAGTCTGTTACATTGAACACTTCGGGTGATGGAGCTGTGGAGGCGGAGATAGAAGCCGGAGTTCCAATGGCATTTCCATAAGCGTCAAGAGCTACAACTGAAAATTCATAGGATGTATCAGGTTCAAGCTGGTTTGCGGTATAGGAATGGATATCAACATTGACCATGTCGATATCCTTTTTTGCATAGTAATCGTAAAATGCATCCATATAGGTACTGGCCCAGTCTGCGTGCTCTGCAAAGTTTTCACGGGCAGTTCCGATCTGTGTGCCGTCTTGATACACGGCATAGTCAGCTACTTCATCGTATTTTTCCGGTTTATCCCATACCAGTGTGATAGAAGTATCATCATATGCCAGTGTGGGTACCTGAAGGTTTGTTACATCCTCGCTTCCCTCTGTTTTATCAAAACGTGGTTCAGACAATGGAGGTGTCTTACGCTTTGCTGTATTTGGAGCTGCATTGGAAGATGTGGCAGCTGCGTCAGAGGGTGAGGCATTGGATGGTGTTGCAGCCGTCTCGTTTGTATCATCATGGCGATCTGCATCGGAGGAAGATGCAGTCCTTATGCCAGTATCATTTTGACTGGAGGATGGGAATACATCGGCAATCTGTGAACTTGCAAACGTTTGCAAACCGGGTTGAAAAAAGATAGCTCCAGCGGTTATGGATCCGGCAATGGCTATTGATGTGCAGCGATATAAAATAGGTGATATGCGGATTTTCATAGCATCAGACATTCCTTTCAGGTTATTTTGGACGCGTTCCCAGAAATTGTATACGCGTACAGTGTATCAAAGGATTTTTGGTTTGTATACTGTGAAAACTGCCAGACTGAGAAAAGGAATTTTGTGAAAAATATAAAATAAATATCTTGAATATTGTGGAAAAATAATATAAAATTTTGTGATATATGCCATATTGACTTAAAGTTTACTCTAAGCCTTATACTTCTCATAGCACTTGAAAATAGTTTGCCAAAGAAAAGAAAGAGAGGAATCATTATGAGCAAGAAAGTATTGATTTTATCAGGAAGTCCCCGAAGAAACGGAAATTCAGACCTTTTATGTGATGAATTTTTAAGAGGGGCCAGAGAGAGCGGCAATCAGGCAGAGAAAATCTTCCTTCGCAGTAAAAAGGTAGCACCCTGTAATGCCTGTTATTACTGCAGCAGCAACGGCGGTAAGTGTGCGATACATGACGATATGGAGGAGATTTTGGACAAGATGCAGGAGGCGGATGTGATTGTTATGGCAAGTCCTGTTTATTTTTATTCGATCGATGCCCAGATGAAGGCTGTTATCGACCGTACATTGGCTCGATGGACCAATATTCCGAATAAAGAGTTCTATTACATTATGACAGCGGCGGAAAACAGCAGCCATGTAATGGACTGTACACTGGAATGCTTCAGAGGTTTTGCAGCCTGTCTCAAAGGGGCAAGGGAGATGGGAGTTATCTATGGAAAGGGCGTGTATGAGCCCGGTGACATCAGAGAGATGCCAGCCATGAAGGAAGCATATGAGATGGGGCTCCGTGTGTAGGAAAACGCTTTGTCAGAGCGGCCTGTACATAAATTTTGCAGTTTGATATTGGAATATATGATTCCAGCAGAATCCCCCGCGATGAAATCTGGGTGCCCCCAAAGCTGGGGCCTGCATCTCATCACGGGGGGGCATATCCAGGAGGGAACCATTGTTTTCCCGAAATTAACGAATCTGCAGCATATATGGGAAAATCTGGGTATTTTCAGCCCTGCTCTGGGCGATGCTGCGATACAGAAGATTAAGGTAAATGATAGGATTTCAGGCCGGTTACAGGAAACGTAAACGCTTATTCAATTTCATCCCTCCAGCTTCGGATCTCCTGCAGGATCTTCTCCTTCACGGAAGGTTCCGCAAAGGCAGTTTCCATGGCATATTCCATAAGTGTTCCGGCCTCTGTTTCCCTCATGCCGCAGTGCTGATAAAGAATTTCAAGTTCCTGGGTCACAGTGGTATTGGTTACGGTTCGGTTGTCTGTATTCACGGACACAAGAACACCTTTGTCAAAGAAGGTGCGGAAGGGGTATTCTTCCCAAGAGGATACGGCTTTTGTCTGGATATTACTGCTGGGGCATAGTTCCACTCCGATCTGTCTGCGGGCCAGTTCGTCCATTAGGGCCGGATCCTCTTTCATGGCGATACCGTGGCCGATGCGGCGGGCTCCTGCCCTGGCGGCCAGAGCAATGTTTTCCCGGCGGCCGCATTCTCCCGCATGAATGGTAAGGGGAAGATTACGTTTAAGAGCCTCTTTAAAATAGGGCATAAAGCGCTCATTTGGAAAGGCTGCCTCGTCCCCGGCGATATCAAGGCCGCAGACGCCTTTTCCCAGATACCGGTCGGCCAGCTCCAGCGTGGTCAGATTCTGTTTCTCTGTAAAATGGCGCATTCCGCAGAGCAGGAGACCTCCCTCAATACCGGTTTCCTTTTTTGCATCCGCCAGTCCCGCAGCGGCAGCCTCTATAATAGCTTCTGCCGGGAAATCATCTCTTACGGACAGAAGGGGAGCAAAACGCAGCTCCAGATACCGGATCCCTTCGGCGGCGGCATCTCTGGCCGTTTCCTTTGCCGCCTGAAAGAAAGCATCCTCTGTCACAAGGGAAGCCAGAGGAAGGTCGAAGGCTTTCAGGTATTCTGCCAGGCTTTGGCAGTCCCGCGCCGCCTGGATCTTCCGAAGAAAATCGGCCTCCTCTTTGGGTAATTCTACCCCTGCTTTTTCACAGAGCCTCTGCAGCAGCACCGGCGGCAGGGAGCCGTCCAGATGACAATGGAGCTCTGCTTTTGGCAGTGACACAAATCGCATAGTAAATTCCTTCCTTTCTGCTGTTGTGTTGCCTCATGGCAGGCGGTATTCTCCATGCCATGAAACACATTTCATTCCGATTTTTATTTGATTTTACACTATGAACATTCAGAGGGTCAAGAGTGTATTTTTAAAGGAGTCTCTCTGTTTGGGCCTTCTGTTGTTTTCAGGAGAGCAGAGGGGATCTTCGGTTCTTGCATTTTCCCTCGATCTATTATATAGTGAAAGGCAGAAAAACGAAGGAAGGGCGCGTCCGGTGCAGACAGGCTGTTTGCAGTGTGTCAGGAGAATGTGGAGGATGCCCGGAACAGGAGGACAGAGTGAATGTCAGAAAAACGTGAGGATTATATTACATGGGACGAATATTTTATGGGTGTAGCCAGCCTGTCGGGAAAGCGCTCCAAGGATCCCAGCACGCAGGTGGGAGCCTGTATTGTAAGTCAGGATAACAAAATTCTTTCCATGGGCTACAATGGCTTTCCCAAGGGTTGCTCAGATGATGAATTTCCCTGGGGAAAGGAGCATGAGACAGACGATCCCTATAATGCAAAATACTTTTATTCCACCCATAGTGAGCTTAACGCCATTTTAAACTACAGGGGCGGAAGCCTGGAGGGAAGCAAGCTCTATGTGACCCTTTTCCCCTGCAATGAGTGCGCAAAGGCGATTATCCAGGCGGGAATCCGAACTATCGTGTATGGCGAGGATAAATACGCCCATACGTCTGCGGTACGTGCCTCCAAGCGGATGCTCAACGCGGCCGGAGTGCGGTATTATCAGTATCAGCCCACCGGACGCAGGATTGTGATTGAGGTCTAGGGAAAATGAAGATACTTCTGGCGGCGGTCAACGCCAAATATATTCATTCTAATCTGGGGATCTACAGTCTGAAAGCATATGGGGAGAAGATGCTGGCTCAGTGGGGATATGGAAAGGAAAATGTCCAGATCGGCCTGGCAGAGTATACGATCAATCACCAGCTGGAGCGGATTCTTCAGGATATCTATCTAAGACAGCCGGATGTGATCGGGTTTTCCTGCTATATCTGGAATATTTCTTATATAAAAGCCCTGGTGGCGGACTTAAAAAAGGTTCTGCCACAGGTGAAAATCTGGCTTGGAGGGCCGGAGGTGTCCTACTGTGCTGAGGATATCTTACAGGAAGAGCCTGGGGCGGATCTGGTTATGAAGGGGGAAGGTGAGGAGACTTTTGCACAGTTTCTGCGTTTTCTGGCGGAAAATGAGATCGAAAAACCAGCGTATGGTGGATTAGAGAAAAAAACAGAGGCAGCTGAAAAAAACAGGTGGACAAAAGGGCTGGAACATATACCTGGGCTGGTATTCCGGCGTCAGAAATCCCAAAGCATGGAGGGTGAAACGCCAGATCTGCCGCGTGTCCTGTTATCGGCTGCTGCATCAAAGGCGCTGCTCCACGACACGATCGATACCGGTGTCCGCCCGGTGATGGATATGAACCGCATCCCGTTCCCCTATGCTTTTTTGGATATGGAACAACTGGCGCACCGGATTATTTACTATGAAAGCAGCCGGGGCTGTCCTTTTTCCTGTGCGTATTGTCTGTCGTCCATTGATAAGAGCGTCCGTTTGCGCAGTCTGGAACTGGTAAAAGAGGAACTGTCCTTCTTTCTGAAGGCAAAGGTGCCGCAGGTGAAATTTGTGGACCGAACCTTTAACTGTCAAAAGTCTCACGCCATGGCTATCTGGCAGTTTATCCGGGAAAATGACAACGGCGTCACCAACTTCCATTTTGAGATTGCGGCAGATCTGTTGGATTGTGAGGAGCTGAAGCTGCTGTCAACCATGCGTCCGGGACTGATCCAGCTGGAGATTGGCGTTCAATCCACGAATCCATCCACTCTTGCGGCAATCCGCCGAAAGACGGATATAGAGAAAATCAGAGCTGTTACTCAGGAGATTAACAGCTGGAATAACATTCATCAGCATTTGGATTTGATTGCGGGGCTGCCAAAGGAAGATCTGGAATCCTTTAAAAACTCTTTTAATGAAGTATATTCCATGAAACCGGAACAGCTTCAGCTGGGCTTCTTGAAGGTTCTTGCCGGTTCCTATATGGAAGAAATGGTTCCTTCCTGCGGCTTGCTCTATGCATCCGCCCCGCCCTATGAGGTTTTTTCTACCCGCTGGCTCTCTTACCGGGATATTCTGGAATTGAAGGAAATCGAGGAAATGGTAGAAATCTACTATAACAGCCGTCAGTTTACCACCGTTTTGGCGATGCTGGAGCGAGAGTTTTCATCCTCCTATGAAATGTTTCTGGCTCTGGCCGCGTTTTACCGGAAAAAGGGGTATTTTGGGATGAACCATAGCCGTCTGGCCCGGTATGAGATTCTGTGGGAGATGGCGGCGGAGGAACTTTTTTTGGAAACGGATTCCTCAGCAGCAGAGTACAGGAGGGATCAGTTTAGGGATTGTCTGATGACAGATCTGTATCTTCGCGAAAATATTAAGAGCCGCCCCTCATTTGCAAGAGACTTAAATCGATACAGGGATGAAATCAGAAGCTTTTTTAAGGGGGAGGAAACCACGGGGCGGTATCTGCCCGATCATCAAGGCTACGATTCCCGCCAGCTGGCGAAAATGGCCCATTTAGAACCTATGGGAGATGGAACCTTTCTTCTGTTTGACTATAAGAACCGCGATCCGCTGACCTATAATGCAAGGGCAGTGGAGATCGGAGATATTTGCAAGGAGCATCGGTATAAAAAATGCCAACGATCAAAGATATAGCAGTCCGTGCCGGGGTATCCCATGGCACAGTTTCCAATGTATTAAATAAAAGAGGAAATGTCAGCGCAGAAAAAATCCAGCTGGTAGAGCAGGCGGCCAGAGAACTTGGGTATAAGATTAACGCCCAGGCACAGCAGCTAAGAGCCGGGGCCACAAGGAAGGTGTGCGTGATCCTTCCTGGAATTGGAATCTGCCGCTACAGCGATTTTTATACAGGACTGGAGGAGACGCTGCGTTCCCATGGCTTTGAACTTGAACTGACCTGTACAGACCATTTGGTTCACAATGAAAAGTATGCGGTAAAAAAAGCCCTTTCCCGAAATCCCGCAGCGCTGGTTATCATCAGTTCCATGGTGAGAAACAAGGGCTTTTATACAGAGGGAAACCATCTGGTCTTTGTGGAGCAAAAACCAAAGAATCTTCCGAAGGATGCTGTGGTTGCGGCCTTTGATTATGAGAAGGCAGGACGGGATATGGCTGCCCGGTGTGTTAGGCAAGGATATAAAAATATTGCCATTTTATGTGGGAACAGCAATGATTCCAACCGTAAAACCTTTGTGAATGGGGCAGTATCTGTGCTGGATGATTCTGACTGCGAGTACCGCTGCTTTGCCTGTGATGATGAAATGTCTTTGCTGGAATCATTTTACATTTTAAATGAAAAGGCTGGCTTTGATGGAGTGATTGCTGCAGGAGAGGAAGATGTGCGGTTTTTAAAAAAAGCCCTCGATTACTGCCCTGGCCGTTCCATGCCTGACGTATACGCTCTGTGCAGCAAAAATATGGCTCCGGCAGAGGGGATTATCCGCTACAGCTTAAATTACCGTCAGCTTGGCAGGCGCACCGCAGAGTACATT
>OBYF01000599.1_pt1 | contig 18654 bp, 19 predicted proteins | sample 1495471 | NCBI WGS metagenome assembly OBYF01 (sample SAMEA2580185, study PRJEB22360) | human gut metagenome | biome: human gut; feature: human-associated habitat; material: faeces | place: Denmark | collected 2008/2010
TACCGAAACATTTTCCGGCTGACTGATGATATAAGTAATAATCTTCCGAGTGTCAATCAGTTTATAATCCATAATATAATTTCTACCTATTTTTAATGTTTTCGCAATAATATTTGATAGATATACCTTCTTAGTTGATTTGGCATTATCCTAATCAGAAAACGAGTAGCTATATTTATAATACATTCACTATTAGTGATAAATCCTATTGATTTTAAAACTCTCAGGAATTTTACTTCAGCTATGGCATACTTAAATCCTCCACGACGTTTATACATCTCTGGCGAAGATCGAAAGCTTAACAAACATTCTTGAATATTATATAATTTAGCACCATTCATTATCATTCTTGCCCATAAGTAATAATCTTCGAATAACGGGAAATGCTGATATCCTCCTGCTTTCATAACCTCAGACTTTCGAAACATTACCACAGGGTGATTTAAGGGATTACGTTTTTTTGCATACAAGACTAGTTTCTGAGAAGTTTCGGGCAAACTTCTAACCGAAATAATATTCTTTGGTGTATCTTGAAATTCTTCAACCCAAGCTCCAACGACAGCTATTTCTGGATTATTTTCCATAAATTTAACTTGTCTCTCAAAACGATTCGGTTTAGCAAGATCATCAGTATCCATCCTTGCAACAAGTTCGTATTGACAATGCTTTAGACCTTCGTTAAGAGCAAAACCAAGACCATGGTTAGTTAATAAAGGTACTACTTTTACGTTTTGATATATAAGTACAAATTTCTCAAGAACTTCATTGAGTTCATTTGTAATAACTCCATCTTTTACAATTACAATTTCATTCGGCAAATATGATTGTTCTAAAAGGCTCTTTAAACAATCATTGAAATATTTCGGATTTTCTTTTGTGTATATGGAAAGGAGAACTGAGAAAGGCATATATTACTTTATTTAATCAGTTTTTCTATAATTCTACATGATAACTGAAAAATGAAAACAATTCTATAATAGATTTTATTCAACAAACTATTACGGGATTCTCGATTAGTATATGAAGTGTTTGAGGAATGTATCCTATATTTATGTAATGGTTCATGCAAATAGACAATTTTCCCAAATCTCATTGCAAGAAATCCAATCCAATTATCATGTAATACTAATTTTTTAGGAAAAGGAAGTATATATTTCAATAAATCGTATCTAAATGCCATACAGCATCCATAAAATGGCATTTTGTAAACATTATAAACAAAACTTCTATTTATCGGTTTATGAGTAAATCCATATTTTTTAATTAACTGTTCATGTTCATCTATAATAGAGAAATTACAATATACAAGATCGTAAACTGATAAACAATCAATAACTGAGATCACCCTATTACTCGGCCACACGTCATCCTGATCTGATAAAAAAATATACTTACCAGATGCATGCATTAAAGCATTTTCAAAATTAGAAGAAACAAGTTTGTGCAAAAAATTTCCACCTGCAAAATTAGTCTTTACATGATGAAACACCTTAATTCTTGGATCATTAAAACTGGCAACTATTTCTAAGGTTCTATCCGTACTGCCGTCATCCGAAATGATAATCTCGTCATTTTGCGAAAGTTGGGCTATTATTGATTGGAGTTGATTCTGAATATATTTAGCTCCGTTGTATGTCGCCATACATACAGAGATTCGAATTCTTTTCATACAAGCTAATTATTCTATGCATTTTACGAAAGTTTACATTCCACCTGAAAAGGCTTAGATATTCTGCAACTTCATTCTTATCTGGGGCTTGAATATTATTTACACCCTCCAATAAACGAATCAAAGAATCAGCATCTCTTGGATTAAAAAAATGTATGAGTTTATCCGAAAATTCTTTTAATGAACCACCTGTAGAAGAAAACACAATACTCCCTTGCGCTAAAGCCTCTAATATAGGTAGTCCAAATCCCTCATACAATGATGGAAATACAAATGCCGAACAATTATTATACAAATAACCCAAATCATCTTCCGACACAAAACCTAAGAACTTAACACGTGGATTACTAGATTTCAGATTGCCGTCATTCTTTCCACAAATAATAAGCATTTTATCTGTTACAGCTTTTTCAAAACATGAAATTAAAAATTCTACATTTTTATGAACTGTTGTCAATCCAACATATAAAAAAAATGAATTTTTAGGATAAATGGATAAGCCCGATTGACAGGACAAATCTGTATAATTTCTCAATATAACACCACATGGAATTACAAATGAGTCTTTATCAAAATAACGCTTCACATCATCTGCTGTTGTTTCTGAGATAGAAATCACAATATCTGAATTATTCAAGGACCTTTTTATGAAAAAATTGGTTTTGAGTACTCCTAATAAATTCAAAAAACTATTCTTCCTATAAAAGTTGGGAACGGTACGGTACATCAAATCCAAAACACTCGTCACGTATAGACACCCCTTTACCTTAAAAAAAGAACTATAATGAAATGGAGAATGGAAAATATTCGGGTGTACTTTACGAATAATTCGATGAAGTAAAAAAAAGTTTATAAATGAATATGTTTTTAGAGGATAAATAATTTCATTAAACCATTTGGTTTCTTGCGATTGGCGGCAAAGTACAAACACATTATCTTTTCCATATTCACGCTGATAACTTTTTATAAGTTCAATTGCATAGTTCTTACCACCAGTACTAACTTCATTTAAGCACCGGCCATCAATTAGTATTTTTTTCACAACGAATATATTTTATAAAAATTTGACAAACCCCTATAAAAGCGATAATAGCTATAATTAAAATAGTTGATAATAAGTTATCAAAAAGAGACAAAGAAAACAGCCCTGGATCAGTAATACCAGTAATGCAATTGTTATAAAGTAAGTATGCAAAAAAGACACCTAAAAGCCCCTTTGGGAATATTCTTTTGCATTTACGCATTAAAAAACCTAAAAATACTCCCCAAAGAACAGAAAATATAATGCCATAATAATTAAACATAGCATATCCCCAAACCGTAGTTCGAGAATTGGCCCCCACTACTGCACCTTCCATAGAAGGATAAATATCATATACCAATTGAGTTCCAACTGGTGCTACCATATCAGAATAGTTCAGGATTCTCAAGGGGTATAACAAATTTGCAAATAAATCAACAAACCAAAATGCTGGATGTATATCCTCAATCATATCATTCGGAAAAGCATACCAATAGATGTCGCCGTTTCCAACTACACGATATGCCATAGTTAACAAAGTCCCTCTAAAGCCAGAACTGGCCGGATTAAAAGAAAAAATAAATATAGCACATATTACTGCAATAATAATAAAGTTTCGCATCAGACAACGAGATATGGCACTTTTTTTAAAATAAATACTATAGAAAAAAAATATAAATGCAAAATTTAAGAAAGAAGACTTTGCTCCAGTCAAAATATAATATATACCAATAATTACTAACGTTATAATTCCCAGTTTACTCGTTTTTTTCCTATCGATACTATAATATGAATAGAAAATGCAGAATGTTGTGATTGGAGGGACTATGTGCGAAATAACTCCTAAGCCACCAGAATCCTTGAAGACTTCGAGCCTATGTTCCATGAAAAGTCCAAAACCGACTTTTATATATTGAATTATTATAATAGCACATAATAGCAATATAAATATATAATTAATTGTACGTAATATTAAGTCCTCATTTTTCACTGTATAAAATTTAAGATTGCCATGATTTTTCGCTTTATAACTCAAAGTGAAACTAAACCAAAAAAGGAACTCAGATATTAAAAAATATAGAAAATACTTCGTTTCAATGCTTTTTGTAACGTATAAAAATACAGGTATAGTATTTGCAAAAACTGCAACTATTATGGCATAAAAAAGTGGATCAATCACACATGAAGTATTTCTTTTTATCACAGGATACATCATAAGTAGTACACCCATAAAAACAAAAAAATACACAAATAAATTTTCACTCAGCAATAAAACAAAATCATCCAATCTCATAACTTCTCATCAGAGTATTTCTGTAAACTTCTTTTTTTAAAATACTCCACAAATAATGACGGTAATATTTTTTTCATACAGTATCTCATATTTATGATAGTTATTGCCGAATAATATTCAATTTTCCAAAAGATATTATGATTTATTCCTTTAATCAATGCATTTTCTCGCATTACTAATTTATAAGCTGTTTTTGAAATACCAGTGGATGCATCAAAAGTCGCAACAATAACATCAATATTTTGGAATGTACATTTTTGTTTATATAGATTATAGTATAAATTATAGTCACCACTACTTTTAAATCGTTCATCAAATAAAACCTTTTTCAATAATTCAACCTTAGTAAATACAGCTTGGTGGCAAAAAGGCATTTTTTTCTCAATTTCCGACATAGGCGAGTTCTTAAATCTAAAAGACCGTCCCTGCGTCATATACATAGCATATCCATATACAACATCCATATGTGGATAAGATTCTATAAATTGTTGTAAAGTATCTCTCGAAAATAGACTATCCCCCGCATTCATAAAATTAATCCACTCTCCTGTCGCCACCTTTATCCCCTTATTCATCGCATCATAAATCCCCTTGTCCGGTTCGCTCACCCAGTATGCTATTCTGTCAGCATATTTCCGGATAATTTCAACAGTGCCATCAGTGCTGCCGCCATCAATAATAATATACTCTATGTCATGATACGTCTGATTAAGTACGGACAGCATGGTCTTTTCAATCGTGTCCGCAGCATTGTAGCAAACAGTTACTACTGATATTTTCATTTTTATCTGATATTCAATAATTTAACACTCAAAGAATAGTAGTTTGTGACACCCTGTCACCACCCTTGTATAACTTTCCCTCACGCGCGCAGGAGAGAGTTTTTTTATCCAAGTCTCAAACATGTATTCTTCATGCGTGCACATAAAGAAAAGTTCTGCAAGAGCGATGCCAGGGTGTCAAGGCACTACCTGTTGCAATAATCCAGTTTGAGACGTTCGTACAGTTCTTTCAGTACAATACGCAGGGTATCAGAGTCTTTTCGGGCGATAAGTTCGTCCAAGTAGAAACATATCACTGTATAGTACGGCAAGAGGTTTGAAACGGAGCCCCTTTTAAAGCAGTATAAGTTTTACTACTCATGCCGGTGCACTGGCAAATGACACGATCCGTAAGATGCTTGCCACACACCTGCACCGTTTCCTGCAACAAGGCCAGGAGTTCTCCCAATTCGGCATTGGGAGCGAAATTTTGCTTCATTGTTTATCGTTTTTAAAACGTAATTATTAAATAGTCGTGCGTAACAACTCAAGCCAGCGAAGTTAATTTCAGTTAAATATCGGTCTCATGTTTTCCACATGAGGAAAACACGCAGCCATAAAGTTCCGGTTATTATCCCCACCTTTACAGCCATTATTTAAAATTCATACAAATGACAATGGAAAATATTTTAGTCAGTCTTTTTAAAGGTTATGCGGACACCTGCCCGATAGAGGTTCCCCTGAAAACAATCATCAGCCTTCTCCGCGACAATCAGGCGGTGATCGAACACACCGAAAAGCATCGCTATTATCTGGAGCAAAAACAAGTCACCGCCGCTGCACGCGAAAAAGCATCCTGCCCCTGCTTTGCCGTCAGCGTGCGCTTCGAAGGCGGAAAACAGAAAGCAAACATCAGCGGGTGGACAGGAATCTGTCCGGTAGACATAGACCACGTGCCGCCCGAACGCATGAAACAGTGTTTGGAACTGCTCAAAGCCGACAAGCACACCTTGCTGCAATATGTCACCATCAGCGGACATGGTATCCGGTTACTCTGCCGATACACCGGACTCACCGACAACTGCGAGAAAAACCACCGGCTCCACACCCGCACTTTTACCGTCATTAACGAGTACTACACCCGTCTCACAGGACTTGAATGTGACCTGAAATGCAAAAATGCCACCCGCCTAAGCGGACTTGCACACGACGAGCATCTGTTTTTCAATCCCGATGCCGTACCTTTCAGCCGGAATGCAGAAACTGCTGCGCCCAAGCATAGCCCGGCATCTGCCAAAAACCACCGCCGTCTGCAAAGAGTGATTGACGCTGCCTGCCGTCGCCTTGCGGATGAAGGTGTGGAATATGCGGAACATCACCACAACGAATATATCATGCGCATGGGCTATCTGCTCAACGCCTACGGAGTGGCACAGAACGTAGCCACCCAATGGGCAACAGAACGTTTTGCCGACTACAATGGCGACGTGACAGGCATTTTCGCCTCCTGCTACCTCAACATCGAAGAGCATGGCAGCCTCTCTCTTCCTCCACTCCGCAAGTCGCAAAACAATGATGAACGGCAGGAGTTTATGGCATCGGTGGCAGACATTGAACAGTTTCTCAACGGTCAGGCATCTTTTCGCAAGAACACCGTAACCGGCAAGTGCGAGGTGCTGACAGCCGGAAGCGGCGGGAAGTACGAAGAACTCACAGATCGCTACGTCAATACCCTGTGGTGCCGTATGTGCAAAGAAGCGAAACCGGGACAGGCCGCCCACATACGGGCAGTGCTCGATTCGGAATTTGTTGATACCTTCAACCCCTTCGAGCAATATTTTAAAAACCTGCCACCCTGGGACGGAACCACCGATTACATCGCGCAACTTGCCACTCACGTACACGTCCGTAACAACACCATTCCCTTTGCCTACTACTTCAAGAAATGGCTGGTGGGAATGGTTGCCGCCCTCTTCGACAAGGAAGTGGTGAACCATGAAATATTGGTGCTGACCGGCCGGCAAGGCATCTATAAAACCACTTGGCTCAACAATCTGCTTTCGCCCGAACTGCGCCGTTACTTCTATCTGAAGTCCAACGCCCGCCGCATCACCAAAGACGACCTCCTCACCCTTGCCGAATTTGCCATTGTGTGCCTGGAGGAACTGGACGAAATGGAAACGCAAGAGGTGAACCAGATAAAGGCGCTTACCACCATGAAGGTAGTCAACGAGCGCGCCGCATACGCACATTACAAGGAACACCGCGACCACATAGCCAGCTTTTGCGGAACCAGCAACAACACTCACTTCCTCGCCGACCCCACCGGAAACCGCCGTTGGCTCCCCTTTGAAGTGGAGAATATCGACAGCCCTTATGACTTTCCAGTGGACTATGCCGGGGTTTACTCCCAAGCATACGCCCTACTGCAAAACGGCTACCATTACTGGCTGGAAGACAAAGAGATTGAAGCCCTGAACCTGCACAACAGGCTTTTCGAAATTCCCTGTCTGGAACAGGAACTGATATTGACCCATTACCGCCGTCCCATGCCGGGCGAGAAATGTATGTTCATCACCAACTCCCAGATACTCTGCCGCATCAACTCCGGCATCCGCCAAAAGCTGAGTCCCGTCAAAATAGGCATGGTGCTGAAACAGGAAGGTTTCGAATCCATGCGCTCAGGCGGCAAGCGGGGCTACCGAATGGTGGAACTCACTGGCGATGAGATACAGGCTAACCTCTATGCCATGGGAAGATATACGGAAAAACCTGAAAGTTAGAAATCTTACAACTGTAAAGGTCTGCTTTAGGTTTCCAGAGTTGAACTTTACAATCGCAGAGTTAAACTTTACAATCACAGAGTTGAACTTTAGGAATCCTAAACCGGACATTACGCATCCCGGCTGCTCACGCTCTGCTTTCAGTTCTCAACTAAACATCCGGCTCTCCCAGTGCCTCAACAATCAGCCGCACCTGTGCCGGTGTATATGTCCGCACCCTGTCCGAAGGAACCAATGCATGGAGTTCATGCCGCAAGGTGGGATGGAAATCTATCCACTGGTTCAGTTTACGAAAAGCGGCTTGAGGACAAAGGGCCGGACAATAAAGTTGAGCGAGTTCCGTCCGCCCATAGGTACGTATTTTAAAAATCTCCATATCTTTTGAGTTCATTAGTTCTTACAGAACAAAGATACGGAAATATCTTCACATCTAAGCAACTATTTCCACCTATAACGAACGCTAACAGACCCTAACATACAGAAAGTGACAAACCCTCCTGTGCGGTGTCATATCTTCGCATCGTGATCACAAAGAGATAGTAAACCGATTGTTAATAACTCAAAAAACAAAAACAATGATTCGTTACAAAAAGTATCAGATGACAGGTGAGAAAAGCCCTTTGAAAGGACTTTGGTACGCCCGCCCCGTAATTGAAGAAACCTTCAATATCGAAACTCTTGCCAAACACATGGCAAACCACAACACTCCCTACTCCGCCGGAGTTATCAAAGGAGTGCTTGCCGATATGATTTCATGCATCAAAGAACTCATTCTGGATGGCAAGAACGTCAAACTGGACGATCTCGCCATATTCTCCGTAGGCATCGTCAGCAAGAAAGGTGCAACCTCAGCCGCCGAATTCTCCCTCGCCGACAACGTCAAGGGGCTGAAACTCCGGGCACGCGCCACAGGAGAGTTGAGCAATGCTCAGATCAATTTGGAAGGTCAACTGAAAGAGACTTCCCAATATAACGTTGATGACAGCAGTTCGTCAGGAGGAACCCCTCCCGACAACGGTGAGGAGGAAAACCCGCTGGGCTAATGCCGACAGTGAGAAGAAATACCAAATCAAGTATTAATCATTAAACACTAAAATCACATGAGCGCAAAATCAAAATCAGTATGGGGTATCATCCTCAAATCTATTGTAGCGGTAGCCACAGCACTGGCAGGAGTATTCGGTCTCAGCTCCTGCATAGGCCGATGAGAACCGTCACGCCTATCATCATTCATTGCTCGGCCACGTCTCAGGGCGTGGCTCCGAGCTTCGAACAAAGGTGGTTTAGGCTTATATAATATATTGACCGGCAGCATGATTATTTGTGATATATTTCACAAAATACACATTCTCTTTGATAAGAGAGAAAAAACATACCAAGTGGTACTTGCAATAATCAAATTTGTATCCCGCAAATTATTTCACAATCCCCTTTTCCAAATACTCCGCAAGATTGGTACGGATATGTCCTGCAACGCGCTCCACTGCCACCTTTTCCATATCATGTTTCATCATGATACTTACCAACTCTTCAAACGAAGTTTTCATCGGATTCCATCCCAACTCCTTACGGGCTTTAGTGGGATCTCCCCAAAGGTTCACCACATCCGTAGGGCGATAGAAATCCTCCGACACCTCTATCAGCACACGTCCCGTAGCTTTGTCTATGCCTTTTTCTTCAAGCCCTTCGCCCCGGAACTCCAGTTCGATACCTGCGTAGTGGAAAGCCAACTGACAAAACTCCCGAACCGAATGTTGCTCACCTGTGGCTATCACGAAATCTTCCGGAGTCTTGTTTTGCAGAATAAGCCACATACATTCCACATAGTCTTTAGCATAGCCCCAATCGCGCAATGAAGACAAATTACCCAAATACAGTTTGTCCTGTTTACCTTGTGCAATACGGGCAGCAGCCAAAGTTATCTTTCGTGTAACGAATGTTTCGCCCCGGCGCTCACTCTCATGGTTAAAGAGAATACCCGAACAACAAAACATATTATAAGCCTCACGATATTCCTTCACAATCCAATAGCCATAGAGCTTTGCCACCGCATACGGACTATAAGGATGAAAAGGCGTGTTCTCGTTCTGCGGAACCTCTTCCACCTTGCCATAGAGTTCCGAAGTAGAAGCCTGATACACCTTACAGGTTTCCGTCAATCCACTCTGACGAACGGCTTCCAGCACACGTAATACGCCTGTGGCATCCACGTCTGCCGTAAACTCCGGCGCATCAAAGCTGACCTGAACATGACTTTGTGCAGCCAAGTTATAAACTTCCGTAGGACGTATCTTGCCGATAATCTGCATGATACTCATGGAATCTCCCAAATCGGCATAATGCAAATGGAAGTTTGGAGTGCCTTCAAGATGGGCAATGCGTTCACGATAATCTACTGAAGAACGACGAATGGTTCCATGTACTTCGTATCCTTTTTCAAGAAGAAATTCGGCAAGGAAAGAGCCGTCCTGACCGGTGATGCCGGTGATGAGTGCGATATGTTTCATTCGATAAAATAAGAATTAATCAATTTTTGATTTCCAATATTGTATAATGTCATTAATACTCTCTTTCAAACTATATTTCGGATACCAATCCGTATCTTCACGCAGCTTAGAACTGTCACCTACAATCAACATATTATCATTCGGCCTGATAAAGTTTTTGTCAACTATAGGAGTAATCTGTACTTCGAGTAAATCAGCAATAATTGCAAGAACCTCTGAAAGACAGACAGCACGCCCACTGCAAACATTATAGACTTCTCCTTTTTTACCGTAATGCAACAATTTATAATAAGCTTCTACAACATCACGAACATCTAAGAAATCCCGTATAATATCAATATTACCTACCGTTAACTTGATATTTTGTTCTCCGGCAAGTTTTGCTTCCAATGCCCGACGGACAAAAGAAGATACTACAAAAACGTCACTCTGTCCCGGTCCTATATGATTGAACGAACGAGTCATTACAATATCTTGATTATAGGAATTGGCATACAGCCGGGACAGCATCTCTTGGGAAACACGAGCTACCGCATAGGGAGAAAGCGGATCAAGGCGAGAGGTTTCCTTTAAAGGAATATCTGAAGTGTTGATATTACCATATTCTTCAGAGGAACCTATAGACAATATACGTGTACCCAATGAATACTTACGTATGACTTCGAGTAGATTAAGGAAAATGTTCACATTATTCTGAAAGCTCAATATAGGATTCTTCCAACTGAAAGCTACACTGCTGTAAGAAGCTAAATGAAGAATGTATTCCGGTTGGAACTGAAATAATATCCGTTCAATATCCTCTTCCTGCAAAAGGTCTACACAAGCATAGCTAAAATCTATATATTTAAAATCACTAACTATAGAAATAGGCTGAATATCAAGTCCTAAAACCTGAATACGAATATGACTATTCTCCAAATAGTCTAAAAAATGCTTAGCAACAAAACCACTCAAACCTGTTATTAAAATTTTTTCCATATTATTTACAATAAGCTCCTATATATAATTGCTGTTTCTTCTGCCATCTTTTTCCAGGAATATTGCTTCAACACTTCGTATCCTCGGACTATTTGTTTATCACGACAACTATCATCGTTGAGCAATATAGAAAGAATATGTACCATTGAGTCCACATTATAAGGGTCGAAGTACATCCCACCTTCCTGAGCTATCTCCGGAAAACAACTGGTGTTGCTTAATGCTATGGGGCATCCGGCAGCAAAAGACTCCAATATAGGAATTCCAAAACCTTCATACAGTGAAGGGAATATGAAACAACGAGCCTTACGATAAAGATAAGTCAGCTGAGAATCAGAAACAAAAAAACGAAATACTCTTCCAGATAAATGCAACAAAGCGATCAGAGCTTGTTCTTCTGCCGTAAAATCCTTACCTGTACACACCAAAGATAAAACCGGATTATCATGTGCCAGTACGGCAAAAGCCTTAAGAAACATTCTAAAATTCTTATAGCCGCCACGATCACCCACATAGAGTATATAATTAGAAGGTAAACCTTCTACCTCGCTTATAGAATTGATATTGACACTATGTCCCAAATAGACTACATCTATCTTTTGATCGTCCATCCCATACAATTCAATCAAGTCTTGCTTGGTCTGATTACTAATCGCTATTACTTTATCCGCATTCAGCACAACCTTCTTTTTATATTCACTCGTTGGGTCATTAGCAGGAAACATGTCTGCAAATTTTTCGTGAATCATATCATAAACTGTAATCACATAGGGTCTCTTATTCCATTTCAAGAAATAAGGATCATAGTAAGTAGGATGAAAAATATCAAAATCAGAAGTTGATAACAAGCGAAATGTATTAACCTTGTTTACTGAAGTACATAACTTTCCTTTACCTTTGAATTGCTTATCGGAAAATAAAGAGATACCGCTACAGAACTTTGAACTTTCCAACAGATAGACATTATCGGTGAGTAACGCCGATTGCTGTGATACGAATTCTGGAGATAAATTGTTCATCAATTCGACGAAGTAACGAGAAATTCCACCAATACGTTGCCAAGTGAATATTTGATGATCATATAAAATTTTCATGAATTATGTTTTTAAGTATTTTACAACCTTTACCGGATTGCCACCAACGATAGTAAAAGTGGGACATCTTTTGTAAGTCCAATACCAACTACCGCTATAGCTCCCTCGTTAACTCTCATCAACTGAAACCAGTCCTTCTTTGGATTCAAATATAAAATCGCTTTCTATATCAATTATAAAAATACTTCATCATAAAGAAAAGTATCTAATCGCAACGAGAAAGAAATCATCAATGTATAAGAGGGTTCTACAAGAGTAATAGGTTTGAAGTCTTTTCTATTGCGAAAAACAATCTTATTTTATCTATCAGCATCTTATTCTTTTATAGGTATTTTTAATTAAATCCTTTATTCTAATTTTTATAAAATCAATGGCAGTTAAAAATAAGTGATTTTCGATATTTGTAATTTCCACTGCTTCTCTATCCACAACTATATCATTTGGATGAGTAATCGGAAAAATCGGATTCGTCTCAATCTTTCCTTCCCTTTGATCGGAAACTAACGTATGAGTTGCTCGTTCGTCAAAACCAATATTTTTTGTCAAATTGCGATATGGAATAATAGACAACATACAATTTGAGGTCAACGAAATAAATAGTTGATAATCCCATGTATCTATTTTATAATCTTTCATTATTTTATAAATCCAAATCCAATAACGAATAACACTCTTATTACTTGTATTTTGTTTTAATCCATTTATAAAATCCTGTTCAGAATATTTTTCAAGATTAAAATCATACTTCTTCCACACTCTTCTCCAAGTAGCCCATCCCCAAATGTGGCTCATGTGTATAAACCCGTACGATTCTTCTCGATACAGGTCTCTATAAAGATGATTATGGCCTGCAATAACTCCAACATTCCCATTATCCCTATAACGTTCCAGTAATTCATCACAATACGAAAAAAAATCCGGATGGGGAAGGATGTCATCTTCCAAAATAATACCTTCTTCTTCTTGTTCAAAAAACCATGTAATAGCTTGACTTACCGCTCTACCACAGCCCAAATTCTCATCGCGAAAAAGTGTTTTCACTTCGCAAGACCAATCTACCTTTTTTATTATAGAACGGACTTCTTCACATTTTTCCTTTTCTCCTATTTTATCTTTACGAGGACCATCCGCTGCTACATAAAGTCGAGGAGGCTTAGCCTGACGAACCGTTTCAAATACACGAATTGTTGTATCTGGACGATTGAAAACTAAAAATAATATAGGTGTATTCATTATATTTTCAATATGTTAATATTTCTAACGAATTTCCTTAATACGCTATAGCAATATAGAATATTCCATGAGGTTTTACAAGCATAGATGACCTGCTGTTTCATCGCATATCGAACAATTGTAGATGATTCTAACAAAGAATGAAAAGAGACTTTAAATAAACAAAGATGATTCCACACAAAGAAGCGAAACCAATATTTAAATAAAAAGATGGCATTAACTTTTCGAGAAGGGCATAACATAACCCTTTGATAAAGTCCCAATGCAAAAGATTGAACACCGTCTCCTCTCCTTAAAGATAAAAATTTACCTATTTGCATACGCTTAGCTGGCATATAATGCTTAAACTTCAAACGTTCATCATACCATATTTTATATCCTAGCAATATTAGAGCGTAACAGAATTCCACATCCTCACCTGATACATCCACTTTTTGCCCTCGACGCGTTCCTAAAATAGTTTGAAACCCTTGTTTATTTAGTTCCAAAATCACCTCCAAACGATATACAGAACCTGCACCATAAACCCAACCTTGCTCTTGAGTGATATCTCCAGACTCTTTTCCTTGTGCGCCACATGCAAAACCATACTTTCCCCACGAAGGAGCCGGTTCTTCAAAAATAGGATATCCTATACCACCCAAAGCACCAATAGAAACATTAGCTTCCATTATTGCAAATGCTGTTTTAACATAATTAGGTTCCAACCTATTATCATCATCACAGATCAGTACATAAGAATATCTACAAAGCCTATAGCCAAGGCTCAGAGCTGCATTCTTTCCTTTTACATTTTGTTGCTCTACGCGATATGTTATATTCAATAGTTCCTTGCAATATTTTAACGCAAGTTCATAAGTGTTATCATCAGATGCATTGTCTACTATTATTAACTCCACATTAATATTGTCATGATTTTGAAGTGCAATACATTCTATAGTTTCACGCAACAACAATGAACTATTATAGCAAGCTATAATGACAGATATTCCTTTATCCATAAAAGTTCTATTTAGCGAATAATAATTTTATTTGGGAAACCAAATATGTGAATTCTTTTACATGAAATAAACAACTAATTCCCAAATAGATACCAATACAAGCGCTTCCTCCTAGCAAAATTTGCAATATAGTAGTATTTACAAGCGATATTGATAAAGTACCTCCAATACCCATTACCATTGTTATAAAAAATATAGGAAAAAGACTTTTTATTTGCGACAAATAGCTTGTAAGTATGACTTTCTTTACAAAGTAAATAATAATAATAATATCCAAGATATTATAGAAAACAATTCCTAAACACAACCAAGTCAAACTATATTGCATAGTAATTACTAAAATTAAAACGGCCAATACCTTCTTCACAATCTCAGCCTTCAAAAAATAATCCGACCGTCCTTTTACATTAAGGATTTGATTATTAATAACCATAACCGGATACCACATATAGGCAATACTAAGAATTGAAATTAACTTTGCTGCCGGAAGCCACCTTTCTGTCAGCAACAGTAATACTAAAGGTTTAGCTAAAACAGCAAGCCCCATCATTAAAGGAAAAATAATATAGCAAGACATTCGTAAATACTGAATAAAAGAACGAGTCAAACGTTCATCATCATCCTGCATTTCACATTGTAAAGGGTAAATAGCTCTTGAAATAATCATAACTATATTCACTGATGGATACTGAGCAATAGAATAACTTCTATTGTAATAGCCTACATCTGTAGCAGAATATTTACGCCCTATCACCAGTGTATATAAATTTAAATAAACAGAATGTAATAGCCCTGACAACAATAGTTTCGAACCAAAAGAAAACAATTGTTTAAACGACTGATACGAAAATTTCCATTTAGGCATCCAATGTGCAAAAAGCCATAACAATAATGTATCAAGCAAATTGTTTAATAGAGCCTGTGTAACCAACGCCCATACCCCATAGCCATAATATGCAAAAAAAATACCCAAAACGCCACTTGCAACAACTGATATTAAAGATGCCTTAGCTTGTGTCTTAAAATCCAATTGAATGGTTAATTTTGCCCTTTGAACTATAGAGAAGGCTGATATTATGATATTTACTCCTACCCATTTTGTGATAATATCTAACAGCGGTTCTTTATAAAAAAGTGCAATATACGGAGCTGAAAAATATAATATCAGATATACGAGTAATGCAACTACTATATTGAAATAGAACACCGTTGAGAAATCAACCTCTGTCCGATCTTTCTTCTGTACCAGCGCATTCGAAAAGCCACTGTCTATAAACGTCTGAGCTATGGCCATGAATATTCCCAGCATTGCTATCAATCCATACTCCGAAGGAGCCACCAGACGAGCTATAACAATACTTAATACAAACTGTATACCTTGTACAGAGAAACGCTCTACAGCACTCCATACCACACCTTTTACCGCCTGTTTTTTTAAAGAATCAACCACGAAATTAAAAGATAATTATTATTTATAGTACCTTTACCTTTCTTCAAAAGCATATCAAAATATTAGAAAGTCCCGACACCTATTCATTTATTTTCTCCGCAAAGTAGGTTATCGTCTTCTTCAGCCCTTCTTCCAACTTTACTGTAGGTTCCCAACCATTCAATTTTTCTTTTGCTAAACTGATATCCGGTTTACGCTGTTTCGGATCATCACTTGGTAAAGGACGGAAAACAATTTTTGAGCTTGAGTTTGTCAATTCTATCACTTTCTCCGCAAGCTCCAGCATCGTAAATTCACCCGGATTACCCGTATTGACAGGGCCTATAAAACTATCATCCGTTAACATCATACGTATCATAGCCTCTATCAAATCATCTACATATTGAAAACTACGTGTCTGACGACCATCGCCATAAATTGTGATATCCTCACCCTTTAAGGCCTGAACAATGAAATTTGAAACTACACGCCCGTCATTGCGGTTCATCCTTGGACCATAAGTATTGAATATACGAATAATCTTTATGCGGACACCGTTCTGACGATGATAATCCATAAACAAGGTTTCAGAAGCCCGTTTCCCTTCGTCATAGCAGGAGCGAATTCCAATAGGATTTACATTTCCCCAGTAGCTTTCCACCTGAGGATGAACAACCGGATCACCGTAAACTTCACTCGTAGAAGCCTGTAAGATTTTAGCTTTGGTACGTTTTGCCAATCCAAGCATATTCATAGCCCCATAAACGGAAGTCTTCATTGTTTTGATTGGATTGTATTGATAATGAGGGGGAGACGCCGGACAGGCCAGATTGTAGATTTCATCCACTTCAGCATAATACGGAGTAGTTACATCATGTCGAACCAACTCAAAATTATGGTTATCAAGCAAATGACGGATATTATCTTTGCTACCTGTAAAATAATTATCCAGGCAAATCACATCATTACCATCATTCAGTAAACGTTCACAAAGGTGCGAACCGATAAAGCCGGCACCACCGGTCACTAATATTCTTTTCATTATTACTAAAAATTACATGGACAATTACAATTGACCGATACGGGAATAGGAAAAACCAATCTCCAACAATTCATTACCATCATAGATATTACGGCCATCCACCACAATATGATTTTTCATGGCACGATGAATAATTGACCAACTTGGCATACGGAACTGTTTCCACTCCGTAAGCAAAGCTAATGCATCCGCGTCGATAACAGCCTCATACATATCCTTGCAGTAAATAATAGAGTCACCTATACGACGTTTGCACTCGTCCATGGCAATAGGATCAAAGGCCTTGACTGTCACACCAGATTTTAATAATTCCTCTATCACGACTAAAGCAGGGGCCTCACGCATATCGTCTGTTTCCGGTTTGAAGGAGAGACCCCAAAGAGCAACCGTTTTCCCTTTTAGATCACCACTGAAAGCTTTATTCAGTTTTTCATAAACGATATATTTCTGTTTCTCATTCACAGCTTCCACTGCTTCAATGACCTGCATGCGATAACCATTCTCAATTCCTGTATGCACTAGTGCTTTCACATCTTTAGGGAAACAGGAACCGCCATAACCACACCCGGCATATAGGAAACGGCTGCCTATGCGAGAGTCAGTACCCATGCCCTTACGAACATAGTCCACATTGGCTCCTACACGCTCACATAGGTTTGCTATGTCATTCATAAAACTTATGCGTGTAGCGAGCATAGCGTTAGCCGCATATTTAGTCATCTCGGCAGAAGGGACATCCATCATCAGGATGGGATAGCCATTCAAGGTAAAAGGACGATACAGCTTTTCCATTAGCTTACGCGCACGATCGCTCTCCACTCCTACCACCACACGATCAGGAGCCATAAAATCCTTGATTGCTGCGCCTTCCTTTAAGAACTCGGGATTCGAAGCAACATCAAATTCTATGTTTACACCCCGCCTGTCCAGTTCCTCTTGAATAGCCGCACGAACTTTTCTTGAAGTACCCACAGGAACTGTACTTTTTGTTACAAGTACAACATGCTTCTTTATATTACGTCCTACTGTACGCGCCACCTCAAGCACATACTTTAAATCCGCACTGCCATCCTCATCCGGTGGAGTACCTACAGCACTAAAAATTACCTCTACATCATCAAGGCAAGCTGCCAGATCGGTAGTAAAATGAAGACGCCCGGCCTTAACATTACGTTCTACAAGTTCATCCAAACCGGGTTCATAAATAGGCATTACACCTGTTTTCAATTTTTGAACTTTTTCTTTGTCAATATCTACACATGTGACATTAACTCCCATTTCAGAAAAACAAGCTCCGGACACCAGTCCTACATAGCCGGTACCTACAATTGCAATATTCATACAAGATCAATATTATGTTAAATTATTCCTTGATTTTAAATAGATTACGCAAACTATGTTGTAAGGGACCTGAAACCAAAAAAACATTACACTGTTCCATATTAGTGTCACCATATCCGATTACGGCAGAGGTATACATAGGATATGAATCTCCTTTACTACGATTATTTTTCCAATGTAAAGCACGAAGATTTATAGGAGAATCCCATAATTCTTCCGGTATTTGCAATTGTTGCAATTTAAAAATCGGATAGATATGGTCTATCTCCCAACCAAATATACTGTGACAGTCATTAAAATCTGCATAAGCGATCCAAGCCCCACATGCATCCTGACGAACACGAGAAGCATCATAACCTTTCACAGTCACAGCAGACTGCCAGACTATATCCTTCAAACAATCCAAAGTTCTCATCAGAAAATAGTTTAGAATTTCTTCCCGAACACTATATTCATAAACGTCATAAAAAGTATCTTGATGTCAAAGCCCCAAGAACGGTG
>OBYF01000621.1_pt1 | contig 17985 bp, 17 predicted proteins | sample 1495471 | NCBI WGS metagenome assembly OBYF01 (sample SAMEA2580185, study PRJEB22360) | human gut metagenome | biome: human gut; feature: human-associated habitat; material: faeces | place: Denmark | collected 2008/2010
GAACCAGGGGCGGACTCAGGAGATTCGCGACCGTGTGCTTCATCTGTAAGGCTGGGGCACAAAGTTTTTGCAGCCAATAGAACTTGAAACAGACACTCAGGAAAATTGTAGGGTGAAACGAGTGAATTACGGAAATATAAAGGAATGTGATATTGCCAACGGTCCAGGCGTCAGGGTGTCTTTGTTTGTATCCGGCTGCAGGCACCACTGCAGGGGATGCTTTAACCCGGAGACTTGGGATTTTGACTATGGAAAGCCATTTACGCAGGAAACGGAAAAAAAGATTCTGGAACTTTTAAAGCCTTCTTATATACAGGGCTTTACCCTTCTGGGAGGAGAACCCTTTGAGCCTGAGAACCAGCCGGTATTAGCCGGGCTGTTAAAGCGGATCCGACAGACGTATCCCAATAAGGACATCTGGTGCTACAGTGGGTATCTCTATGATGTGGATATGCAGCAGGGAGGACGGGCATATACAGAATATACCCAAAAGATGCTGCAACAACTGAACGTACTGGTGGACGGCGAATTTGTTGAGGCCAGGAAGGACCTGACTCTGGTGTTTCGGGGAAGCAGCAACCAGAGGCTGCTCTGCATTGAAAACGGAGCAGTCTGCGGAACTTGGAGCTGGGAGAAATGAAACCGGATTTTGTGATCCGCAGCCTCCAAATATGAAAATTCTATGAAATTACAGGGGGCTGGCCAAGGCTTTCTTGCATAATTCATATAATTGAATTATAATGGAAATCAACCTGGCATGGCCCCTGTAAGCGGCTCTGCCTGTTTTGGAAAGGAGAAGCGGCATGAAAAGACGTTTTGGAGTAATTGCAGCGGCGGCTGTACTGAGTGCGGCTCTGGCAGTTCCGTCCTACGCAGGTACATGGAAATATGTAAATGATCAGTGGAAGTATCAGCGGGGGGCCAACAAGTATGCATATAATGAGTGGGTGGAGGATAACGGGAAATATTATTATCTGAACAATGACGGCTATGTAACTACCGGCTGGCAGCAGATAGACGGCCAGTGGTATTATATGGATGCTACCGGCGCTATGCAGACCGGCTGGCTGAAGGATGACAGCGGAAAGTGGTATTATCTGTATCCAAGCGGCGTTATGGCTGTGAGTACAGTGATTGATGGACGAACCATTGGCGCAGACGGTGTATGGACACCGGGGGAGGGCGCAGTAGAGCCGGCAGACAGCCCGGATCTCAGTACCGCTCAGCTTGTACAGAATATGAGTGATATTTCCACAAAGGGGTATTCTATCCTGACTTCTGCCAGAACCGGCGGCGGGGATCGATGGGAGAATGCCATCCGCTTAAAGGGAAAGGGAAGTTATGTGCTCTGCAGCACAAAGGGAGAGTATCGGCTGCTTTACGGTTCCTTTGGCCCCTCCTCGCAGTTTGACAGCGGGCTGATGGCGCGTGTAACCGTTTACGGGGATAATGATCAGGTTCTATATACGTCAGGAGATATCCATTATAATGAAAAGGTTACTTATTTTGGCGTGGATGTTTCCGGACAGAATCAGGTGAGAGTAGAGGTTTCCCTGTCAAAGGATAATGATTATGATGATCCGGTGATTTTACTGAATGGCCTGACTCTTTATAAGTAAGGGAGCGGGCGGCCGCAGAAAAAAGAGATAAAAACTGCCGCTGGCAGGAAACGGACGTTTTAAAGCGGGCCTTTTCTGTCAGCGGCAGTTTTTTGTCTGTGTGAAAGGGCAGGCAGGACATATAAAGGTTTTGATGCCCTGCGGGATTATTTTGCGGCTTTCTTTACGGAAAGGATGGTTCCGGTAAAGGCGTCTACTGCGCTCAGCTCACCGGTATAAGTGACGGTGACTTTATCGCCGGCCTTCACATCAGAGAGGCCCTCAGGCGCAGCATCGAAAGACATGGGATATGCGTCGCCCTTTTCATCGGTGATGGTAAACATAAAATCTTTAATATCGTCAATGGTACCGGTGATGGTGGATGTTTGTGCATCTGTTTTATTTTCTGTATCCTTTGAAGCAGCGCCGGCGTCATCGGTCTTGGCGGAGGCAGCGATCGTCTCGGCAGAGGATGTCTGTGCAGATGAGGATACCTGTGCAGAGGAAGAGGCCTGCGTACCAGAGGAGGACTGTGCACCGCATCCGGTTGCAAGAACAAGGGTGGTCAATATAACTGCTGCAATATTTCTTTTCTTCATAATAAAACCTCCATATAGGGATAAGTATTTGCGGCTGTCTGAAACAGAATGGCAGCTGCGCTTTTTTATTTACAATCCTTAGACGCAGAAGAAACAAAAAAAGTTGCATGGGAATTAAAAAAATATTGTGCTTCTCGTTCGGATCCAATAAAAAAATATTCCCACACATTTGTAATTGAAAAAAATATTTCTTTATGATATAGTTATAGAAGAAATATTTCACAGAGAACAGGAGGAGTTCTATGAACAAGGAGGAGTTTTTTGAGCGGATCAAAGGACAGATGATTATTTCATGTCAGGCGATTCCAGGGGAGCCGTTGTATGTGGAGGAGAAATCCGTGATGTATCTGATGGCCAGAGCGGCAAAGATGGCGGGAACGCCGGCGATCCGTACCAGCAGCATCCGGGACGTGGCAGCGATCAAGGAGGAGACGGGGCTTCCAGTGATCGGCCTGGTGAAGATTCAGTATCCTGGATTTGAAGGCTATATCACGCCTACCATGAAGGAAGTGGATGAGCTGGCGGCTGTGGGAAGCGATGTAATTGCTCTTGACTGCACTCTGCGGAAACGGGGAGACGGAAAAACGGTAAATGAATTTATGACAGAGGTGCGCAAGAAGTATCCAGATGCTATTTTGATGGCAGATATTTCCAATTACGAGGAGGGGATCAATGCCTGGAAGCTTGGAATGGATATTGTGGGAACGACCATGAGCGGCTATACGGCAGACTCGCCCAAAACAGATGGGCCGGATTATGAGCTGGTGCGCCGTCTGGCAGAGACGGTGGACGTACCGGTGATCGGGGAAGGCAAGATCCATTACCCGGATCAGGCGGTGAAGATGCTGGATGCCGGGGCGTTTGCTATTGTGGTAGGCGGCGCGATTACCAGGCCATTAGAAATTGCCAATCGGTTTATGGCGGCAGTGAAGAACCGTTAGGGGGGAGAAACTGCCCAAGGTGGCACTGCTGTCAATGGGAGTCGGCCTGTCGGCTGTTTCCAGAACGTCTGATCAGAGGCGGCGGGAATACCGGCAGTGCCGCAGAGAGGAGAAAAAATGCGTGCAGCAGCACTGGATATCGGAGGAACGTCCATTAAATCAGGTGTATGGACGGGTGTAGAGGACAAGACGGAAGAAGTAAGGGAGACGCCTACTAATGCAGGACTTGGCGGCAGCTATGTGATGGAGCAGGCTGTAAAGATATTAGAGGGCTACAGCGGTTACGATGCAATCGGCATCAGCACGGCCGGTCAGGTGGATTCTGAGAGGGGAGTGATTCGTTATGCAAACGAAAATATCCCAGGCTATACGGGAATGGAAATCCGCCGCATACTGGAGGAACGCTTTTCTGTGCCGGTGGCCGTTGAAAACGATGTCAATGCCGCGGCTGTTGGAGAGGGGATTTTTGGGGCCGGAGCGAAGGAAAATGATTTCCTTTGCCTGACCTACGGTACGGGCGTGGGCGGTGCAATCGTGATGGATAAAAAGGTATACCATGGCTGCGCTTTTTCAGCAGGAGAGTTCGGAGGCCTTCTGGTGCATCCAGAAGAACGCAGAGAGGGTGAATTCTTTAGCGGCTGTTATGAAAAGTATGCCTCTACCACCGCCCTGGCAGCGCGTGTAAAAGCCCTGGATCCGGAACTGTCGGACGGCAGAAAAATATTTGCCGCCCTAAAACGTCCTCAGGTAAAGGCGGAGGTGGATGGCTGGATCGATGAGATCGTAAACGGCCTTCAGACCCTGATTCACATTTTTAACCCATCCTGTGTGATTTTAGGAGGCGGAGTGATGGCGCAGCCTTATGTGACCGAACAGGTGAGATGCCGGACGCTGGACCGTATTATGCCGAGTTTTCGGGATGTAAAGATTCTTCCGGCGGCTCTGGGAAACCGGGCAGGACTTTTAGGCGCAGCCTGGCTGGGAAGCAGAAAAGAGGAGAAATAAAACAGATAATTCCAATAAGTGGAAGAACTCTTTGCAAACAGCATAAATATCTTCTGCAGCCGGTGAAAAATCAGATAAAAGCCGGAAAAGGTCTGGACAACGAAAACGAAAATAGATAAAATGGAAAAAAGACGTTAGATTGAGAGGAAAAGATCATATGCAGGGAGATTTTATAACAAGTATCAAGTCCGCATATAATCAGTTTACAAAAGCAGAAAAGAAAGTGGCAGATTATATTCTGGCAAATCCCAGAGACGTACTGTTTATGTCCATCACCGACCTGGCAGAGGCCTGTGAGGTGGGAGATACCAGTGTGTTCCGGTTCTGCAAGACAATGGACTTGAAGGGCTATCAGGAGTTTAAGATGATGCTGTCTTTGAGCATCAGCAAAGGCCAGGAACAGGTGGACCAGTTTACGGGAAATAATATTTCCATGGAGGATTCCTTTGGAGAGCTGGCAAGAAAGGTATTAAATACGAATATAAATGCGCTGAATGAGACGTTTTCCATGATCCGTGAAGAGGACATTGAACGGGCCATTACTCTGATTCACGGTGCGAGAAAGGTATTTTTCTTCGGCGTGGGCGCAAGTATGCTCACTGCCATGAAGGCCATGAATAAATTTATGCGTATTGAAAACAAAGTATTTTGTATACAGGACAGCCATATGCAGGCGATGGCGGCGGCTACCATGGATGAGAGAGATGTGGCAGTGGTATTTTCCTATTCTGGAGCCACTAAGGACACCATTCATGTGGCAGAGGTTGCAAAGCGGGCGGGAGCCAGGATTATCTGTATTACCCGCTTTGTAAAATCACCGCTGAGTTCCCACGCAGACGTCACTCTGCTGTCAGGCGCGAATGAAGGTCCGCTTCAGGGCGGCTCCACTTCCGCAGAGATCAGCCAGCTGTTCCTGGTGGATCTGATCTATACAGAGTATTATCGCAGGTATTTTGAACAATGCAGCGTGAATAATGAGAAAACGTCTGGCTCCGTTCTGGAAAAGCTGTGTTGACGGAAAGAACCAAAGGGTATAAACGTATTGAGAAAGGCGATGCCCAAGCATCGCTTTTTTACAAAAAAATAAAGAAAAAATTTTTACTTTTATAGAAATGTTGAAAAAAACAATTAAAGTGATATACTGATGGTATCACAATAAAGAAACAGCCCTTTGCGGGGAAAGCCGATAGGATGGAGCAGGAAACAGGCTCTGCATCGGGCGGAGAAAGGTGGAGCAACATGAGAGATATTACAAAGTATCAGGGGATTATTCCGGCATTTTACGCTTGCTATGAGGAGGATGGAAGCGTAAGCAGAGAACGCACGAAGGCTTTGGCAGAGCATTTGCTGAAAAAGGGAGTAAAGGGCGTTTATGTGGGAGGTTCCTCCGGCGAGTGCATCTATCAGAGCAAGGAAGAGCGCAAGGCAGTGCTGGAGGCAGTGCTGGAAGTGGTCAAAGGGAAAATGACCGTCATTGCCCACGTAGCCTGCAATAATACCGAGGACAGCTGCGAACTGGCAGCTCATGCGGAGCGTTTGGGAGCAGATGCGATCGCGTCCATTCCCCCTATCTATTTTCATTTGCCCGAGCACGCCATTGCCCAGTACTGGAATGATATTTCCGCTGCGGCGCCCAATACGGATTTTGTGATCTACAATATTCCACAGCTGGCAGGCGTAGCCTTGACCATGCCTCTGTTTAAAGAGATGAAAAAGAATCCGAGGGTAGCTGCCGTTAAAAACAGTTCAATGCCCGTACAGGATATCCAGATGTTTAAAATGGAGGGCGGAAAGGATTTCGTAGTATTTAATGGGCCGGATGAACAGCTGGTATCCGGACTGGCCATGGGTGCAGACGGCGGTATCGGAGGTACTTATGGGGTAATGCCGGAACTGTATCTGAAGATCTATGAGCTGTGCCAAAAAGGCGAGTACAAGGCTGCCGGACAGATCCAGTATGCCGCGGACGCGATCATCTATGCTATGTGCGCCTGCCATGGAAATCTCTACGCTGTAATGAAAGAGATCTTAAAGATAAGAGAGGGACTTGAACTGGGCAGTGTGAGAAAGCCGATGCCGGGGCTGATTCCTGAGGATATGGAGCAGGTAAGAAAATGCGCTGCAATGATCGACGCTGCAATTGCAAAGCTGTAGGATGAAATAAAAGAAAAAATTTTCAGTGCCATTCTGCAGGATTCGTTTGCAAATCAGAAATTGTGTAAAATATAAGAGGGTATTTTTGGGGAGTTTCGCATAATGCATAAAAATGCAGAAGAGAAACTCCCTGTTTTTTTGGGTTTAAAACTAAAAAACACAATGAATAAAAAGAAAAGAAATTTTTTTCGGGCAAATTGACAAAAAGAAAAAACCGTGCTATAATCATTTCAACAACAAAGAAATGTTCCTGCCAGGGGTACAGGGCGGGAGCGGGGAGAAATGAGAAGGAGGAATTTTCTTATGAAGAAAATGTTATCTTTGGGTCTGGCGGCAGCCATGACAGCATCCATGCTCACAGGCTGCGGCGGGGGAGACAAACAGACAGCCGGCACACAGGCAGATACCAAGGCAGAAGAGGCAAAGAACACAGAAGCCGCATCCAAAGGATCTGAAGGGACTTCTGCTGAAGGAGTGACAGAGATTACCTGGTGGGCGTTCCCTACATTTGCACAGGACGGGAATAATCCCGCAGGTACGTATGAGCAGGAGATCATAGATGCCTTTGAGGCAAAGAATCCTGATATCAAGGTGAAGCTTGAGACCATTGATTTCACTTCCGGGCCGGAAAAAATCACCGCAGCGATTGAGGCGGGAACGGTATGCGACGTTCTCTTTGATGCTCCCGGACGTATCATTTCCTATGCACAGAACGGAAAGCTGGTAGCTCTGGATGATATGTTTACAGATGAGTTTACGAAGGATGTTGATAATGAGGCGCTGTTAAATGCCTGCAAGTCCGGTGACAGCTACTATATGTATCCCATCAGCAGCGCGGCTTTCTGCATGGCAGTGAGCAAGAACGCCTTAGAGGAAGCGGGCGCTATGGACTGCATCAATCTGGAGGGCGACCGTACCTGGACCACAGAGCAGTTTGAGGAGATGATGAAGAAACTTTCTGAGGCAGGCTTCATGGGCGGCACCGTATACTGCTCCGGACAGGGCGGTGATCAGGGTATCCGCGCATTTGTGACCAATCTCTATGACAGCTCCGTAACGGATCCTGAGATCACTACATACACATTGAACGATGAAGGCGGCGTAAAGGCCATGACCAAGATCAAGGAGTGGGTAGATAACGGCTATATGTTAAATGGTTCCGCATACAACGGCGGCGAGGATATGGCATTCTACGCTTCCCTCAGCAAATATTATTCTCCATACTATAATACGATTCCTGGATTTGCCGAGATGAGAACCTACTGGTTCCCAATGCTTCAGGCAGTGATCAATGGCGACGCTGAGCCGAAGGCCGCTCTGGATGATTTTGTAGCAAAGGCAAATCAGTCCATTATAAACGCTCAGTAATACAGCAAAAGCCCTTACAGATGAGAAGGGTGAAAGCAGGGATTCTCCCCATATTACGGCCTGTAGTATGGGGAGTCACTTTTAGAAGGAGAGATCTACCATGAAGTCAAGGAAAATCAACAAGATCAGAATGCGGGAAACGCTTGTTTCCTACGCGTTCCTCTTACCGGCCATGCTGTTTTTTATCATTTTTGTGCTGGTTCCCATGGGAATGGGCGTAGTCACCAGCTTTTTCCGCTACAATATGAAGGGAATGACATTTACCGGGCTGTCTAACTATACCACGATGTTTGCAGATCCTGTATGGCAGAAGTCCCTGGTGAACACCCTGCTTCTGGTAGTAGGCTCCGTTCCCATCACCGTTTTATTTGCACTTTTTGTGGCAGCCATGACCTATGAGAAGAATCCGGTGACACGGTCCTTTTTCCGCTGTGTGTTCTTCCTGCCGGTCGTAACCGGTACGGTAGCTGTTACTGTTGTGTGGAAATGGATCTACGATCCGTTAAACGGTATCCTGAACTGGCTGTTAAAATCCATGGATGTGATCGATAAAAATATCATGTGGACCGGTGATAAGAAATTTGCACTCTGGGCCATCCTGATTATCCTGATCACCACCAGCGTAGGCCAGCCCATTATCCTTTACATTGCATCTCTGGGAAATGTACCCAAGGACTATGTGGAGGCGGCACAGGTAGACGGTGCCAACGATTTTCAGGTATTCTGGAAAATTAAGTGGCCAAGTCTTTTGCCTACCACTCTGTACATTGTAGTTATCACCACCATTAACTCCTTCCAGTGCTTCTCATTGATTCAGCTGCTGACATCCGGCGGCCCCAACTACAGAACCACAACGATCATGTACTATCTGTATGAAACGGCCTTTAAGAAGTTTGAATACGGCTATGCAAATGCCATGGGGGTAATTCTGGCGCTGATCATCGGCTTTATCAGCTTTGTCCAGTTTAAGGCTCTGGGCAGCGACGTTGAATATTAAGGGGGAAGAGAAGATGAAAAATAAAGTAAAAATCCTGGACATCCTGTCCATGACATTCCTGCTTCTGCTCAGCGTGGTCTTTATCTTCCCGTTTTACTGGATCCTGACAGGCGCGTTCAAATCCCAGAAGGTAACGATCAAGCTTCCGCCGGAATGGTTCCCGCTGCATCCCACCATGGAAAACTTCGAGAAGCTGTTTCAGAATCCGGCTCTTCAGTGGCTTATCAACAGTATTTTTATCGCTGCGCTGACGCTGATCATTGTCTGCATTGCCTCCTCTATGGCGGGCTATGTGCTGGCGAAGAAACGGTTCTACGGCGATAAGCTGCTGTTTAGTATCTTCGTGTTTGCCATGGCTCTTCCAAAGCAGGTAATTCTGGTGCCTCTTATGAAACTGGTTTCCTTTATGGGGATCCATGATACCTCCTGGGCTGTGATCCTTCCTTTATGCGGCTGGCCCTTTGGTATTTTCCTGATGAAACAGTTCAGCGAAAATGTTCCTACCGAGCTTTTAGAGGCGGCAAAGATTGACGGAAGCGGAGAGATCCGCACCTTTACAAACATTGTTATGCCGATCGTAAAGCCTGGTCTGGGAGCGCTGGCTATCTTTACCTTTATCAATACCTGGAACGATTATTTCATGCAGTTGGTAATGTTAAATTCCAGAACCAATCTGACCATCTCCCTGGGTGTGGCAACGCTGCAGCAGGAGTTCTCCACGAACTATGGTGTGATCATGGCAGGTGCGGCTCTGGCGGCGGTTCCCATCGTTGCCGTTTTCCTGATGTTCCAGAATTATTTCACCCAGGGAATTACCATGGGCGCAGTAAAAGGATAAGGGGAAACAAGTTGACAAACAGCATCATTTGAGTAAAATATGGTATAGGTTGGAGCGATGGTCGTTTGGCCATCGCTCCTGTATATTTACCCGCAGACCGGGCGAAGGAAGGAAAACGGATATGAGTTTGATCGTACAGAAATTCGGCGGAACCTCCGTGGCAGACACAGAGAGGCTTCGCAATGTTGCAAGGATCATTACGGACGCATATAAGGCAGGGAATCAGGTGGTGGCAGTGCTGTCGGCCCAGGGCGATACCACGGATGACCTGATTGAGAAGGCGAGGGAGATCAATCCTGAGGCTTCCAGCCGTGAGATGGATATGCTTTTATCTACCGGTGAGCAGATCTCAGTCTCTCTCTGCGCCATGGCCATTGAGGCTATGGGGTATCCGGTGATCTCTCTTACGGGCTGGCAGTCCGGCGTGATTACCAATACCGTTTCAGGAAATGCAAGGATCAAAAAGGTGGATACGGAGCGCATCGAGGCAGAGCTGAACCAGAAGAAGATCGTTATTGTCACAGGGTTTCAGGGTGTGGACAGAAATCACGATATAACGACCCTGGGAAGAGGAGGTTCCGATACCTCAGCGGTAGCGCTGGCCGCAGTGCTGGGAGCTGATCTGTGTCAGATCTATACGGATGTGGAGGGTGTTTACACCGCGGACCCGAGAAAAGTGACAGGGGCAAGAAAGCTGGATGAGGTAACTTACAACGAGATGCTGGAACTGGCTACGTTAGGCGCACAGGTGCTCCACAACCGCTCCGTAGAGCTGGCGAGAAAATATAATGTAAAAATGGAGGTTCTGTCAAGTTTTACAGGCCATCCGGGAACAAAAGTGAAGGGAGTTGCAAAACGTATGGAACGTTCATATATCAGCAGTGTGGCAAAGGATAAGGATATTGCAAGGATCGCCCTCATCGGCGTACCGAATGAGATCGGCACCTCATTTAAAGTGTTTTCCCTCTTAGCCAGAAATCAGGTGAATGTGGATATCATCCTTCAGGGCATCGGCCATGAGGAAGGAAAGGATATCTGCTTTACAGTAGCGGAAAAGGATCTTAAGAAGGCTTCGGAGCTTCTGATCGAGCAGAAAGAGGAACTGCGCTACAGCCGTCTGGAGACAAACTGCGACGTGGCTAAGGTTTCTGTGGTGGGAGCAGGCATGATCAACAATCCCGGTGTGGCGGCAACGCTGTTTGAGGCGCTCTACGATGCAGGCATCAATATCAACATGATTTCCACCAGTGAGATCAAGATATCTGTGCTGGTAGATAAGAAGGATGCAGATCAGGCGGTTCAGGCCATCCATGACCGTTTCTTTGGAATGTAACCAGCCGCTGCCGCAAGGAAAGAAAACTCCGTATATGTTTTCTACCTGGCCTGAACTGTTACATTAAATAATTGTAAGATTCTGTTAATGATTGTTCATTGAACGGGAAATGTAAAAATATACAGATAAACACGCATAAAGTGGGCGCTGCCGCACATACCTCATAAAAAACAATCGGCTGTTTGGGAGCAGGTATGGGGACAGCGTCTGTATTTTTCTTAAAATTTGTTAATAATTTATCGAAAACAGGCAATTTCCTGATCTGGGGGGCTTGCCATTTGACAAAAATCTTATTATAATCATATATGGCAATATTTTTGTCTTTATGCGGGATTGCACTGGGATTGAAAGCAATTCCGTCTAATATTGTAGACTTAAGAATGATGGAGGACTGGAAAATGAGTAATTCAGCACAAACTTCAGCAAGCAGCCGTATTGCAGCTCTGCTTGATGAGAACAGTTTTGTTGAAGTCGGCGCGTATATCACCGCTAGAAACACGGACTTTAACATGACTGAGCAGGAAACACCGGCTGACGGTGTGGTTACCGGATACGGTACCATCGGCGGGTGCCTGGTTTATGTATACAGCCAGGATGCATCCGTACTGGGCGGCTCTATGGGCGAGATGCACGCAAAGAAGATCTGCAGCATCTATTCCATGGCTATGAAAATGGGAGCGCCTGTGATCGGACTGGTGGACTGTGCCGGACTGCGTTTACAGGAGGCTACGGATGCGCTGGATGGTTTTGGTAAGCTGTACTTAAGCCAGGCCATGGCATCTGGTGTGATCCCGCAGATTATGGCAGGTTTCGGGCGAAAAATCCTGCGGCGGCGGTATGGCAGTAGCAGCAGGTATGGCAGATTTCACCTTTATGGAGGAGAAGTCCGCCCAGTTCTTTGTAAATGCTCCAAACGCGTTAGAGGGCAATTACAAGGCAAAATGCGACACAGCGGCAGCTGCGTTCCAGAGCAAAGAGACCGGAGCGGTTGATTTTACGGGAGACGAGGCTTCGATCCTGGCCCAGATCCGCACACTGGTATCTATTCTGCCCGCAAACAACGAGGAGGATTTTTCCGAGGCCGACTGTCAGGATGATCTGAACCGTATGTGCACTGGCATTGAGGGAGTGGCAGGAGACCCTGTGCAGGCATTATCCATGATCTCTGACAATCATTTTGTAATGGAAATAAAGAAGGCTTATGAACCCTCTATGGTGACAGCCCTTATCCGTATAAACGGCGTGACCGTAGGCTGCGTGGCAAACCGTACAGAGCTCTATGAGGATGGAAATAAGACAGAGGACTTTGAGTCTGTTCTGTCTGGCAAGGGCTGCGGCAAGGCAGCGGAGTTCATCAATTTCTGCGATGCTTTCAGTATTCCGGTACTGACGATTGCAAATGTAAACGGCTATAAGGCAAGTCTGTGCAGTGAGAAATCGATTGCAAAGGCAGCAGCCCGTCTGACTTACGCATACGCAAACGCCACAGTTCCCAAGGTGACCGTAGTGACAGGAAAAGCACTGGGAAGCGCCGGCCTTACCATGGGCAGCAAGAGCCTGGGATCTGATCTGGTATACGCCTGGCCCAATGCCGTGATCGGCACCATGGAGCCGGATGAGGCGGTTAAGATTATGTATGCAAAGGAGATCGAGGCCAGCGATGACGCGGTGGCTCTCATCAATGAGAAGGCGGCAGAGTACGCAAAGGCTCAGTCCGGCGCGATGGCTGCTGCAAGAAGAGGCTATGTAGACGATATTATCAAGGCAGAAGAGACACGCCAGAGACTGGCAGCTGCCTTTGAGATGCTTTATACAAAAAGTGAGGACCGTCCGTCAAAGAAGCATGGCACGGTTTAAAGAGGGGTGACATGTATATGAGACGATTATTAAAACGGATGGCAGCGGCAGCCCTTGTATCTGCCCGGCTGGTAAGCCTGTCTGCCTGCTCTCAGAAGGAAACAGACACAGAGGCATTATCCATCAGTACAGACGGTACGCCGGTGGAGGATTCCATGGCGGATGCCCTCATTCTTTCTGCGGCCCAGACGCTGGGAGCTTCTGATGAGCAGCTGATTGTACAGGCACAGCTGGCAGAGGCCCAGGGCGATACCGCCAGTGCGGGGCTTTATGAGGAGCAGTTAGAAGTCCGGGAGGAGATGGGCAGCTTAAAGCACATTGATATCGAGGACGGCTCGGTGGTTCTTCTGGAGGACGGAAGCTACACGGTGATCCTTCCTGTAGAGTTTACACAGGGAACCAAAAAGTATGTGATGAACCTCAATATGGCTACGGGACAGCTGGAGGCCCAGTTTACGGATATGTCCACAGGTACAGAGGAGGATAACTCCATAAGCTCTCTGTTAAAAACAGCCAGTGTGTATACCGGAGTCGGTATGGGAACCGTGTTCTGTGTTCTGATTTTCATCAGCCTTCTGATTGCCTGCTTTAAGATTATCCACACATGGGAAAAGGGAAAGAAGGAGAATGCGGCAGCGCCTGCGCCTACACCTGCAGCAGCCTCGGTTCCGGTTCAGGCAGGAACTCCGGCAGTGACCGGACCTGAACTGGCAGACGATGCGGAACTGGCAGCGGTTATGGCCGCAGCCATCGCAGCATATGAAGGGACATCGCCCAACGGACTGGTGGTACGCTCGATCCGCCGTGTGAGCAGTTCCAGAAGAAGATAAGGATTCATTTTAAATCAAGGAGGAAATCGATCATGAAAACATATACCATTACAGTAAATGGAAAAGCATATGCAGTAACCGTTGAAGAAGGCGCAGCAGCCCCCGTGGCAGCAGTTCCTGCAGCAGCCCCGGCACCTGTGGCAGCGCCTGCGCCAGCACCTGCAGCAGCCCCGGCAGGCGCAGCAGGCTCCGTTAAGGTGACCGCTCCTATGCCAGGCAAAATCGTAGGTGTGAAGGCAGCTGTAGGTCAGGCTGTAAAGAAGGGAGAAACGGTACTGGTGCTTGAAGCCATGAAGATGGAGAACGATATCGTGGCTCCTCAGGACGGAACGGTTGCAAGCATCAATGTATCTACGGGAGATGCGGTTGAGTCCGGCGCTGTTCTGGCTACTCTGAACTGATCGGAAGGATGAACCCCCAATGCTGGGGGTTCCATTATGGAGGTAGCGTTATGGATTTTGGCAATTTGGCAACAAACCTTCTGGGTCAGATGGCGTTTTTTCATCTGACCCCTGGAAATTATATGATGATTGGCGTGGCACTGGTATTTTTGTATCTGGCGATTCGAAGGGGGTTCGAACCGCTGCTGCTGATTCCAATTGCATTTGGTATGCTGCTTGTAAACATCTATCCGGAGATCATGTATTCACCGGAAGAATCTTCTAATGGCGTAGGCGGTCTGCTGTGGTACTTTTTCACTCTGGATGAGTGGAGTATCCTGCCTTCTCTGATTTTCTTAGGCGTAGGTGCTATGACTGACTTCGGCCCTCTGATCGCTAACCCCATCAGTTTTCTTATGGGCGCTGCTGCTCAGCTGGGTATTTATACAGCCTATTTCTTAGCCATTTTCCTGGGATTCTCAGGAAAGGAGGCTGCAGCAATTTCCATTATTGGCGGAGCAGACGGTCCGACCTCCCTGTTCCTGTGCAGCAAGCTGGGACAGACACAGATCATGGGCCCCATTGCCGTTGCGGCGTATTCCTATATGGCTCTGGTACCGATCATCCAGCCGCCGTTTATGAAACTTTTGACAACGGATAAGGAGCGCAGGATCAAGATGGAGCAGCTTCGCTCCGTATCCAAGCTGGAGAAGATCCTGTTCCCTATCATTGTAACCATCGTAGTCTGCCTGATCCTGCCTTCTACCGCGCCTCTGGTAGGTATGCTGATGCTGGGCAACCTGTTCCGTGAGAGCGGCGTTGTAAAGCAGCTGGCGGAGACTGCGTCCAATGCGCTGATGTACATTGTAGTTATCCTGCTGGGTACATCCGTAGGTGCTACTACAAGCGCTGAGGCTTTCTTAAATGTAACAACGCTCAAAATCGTTTTTCTTGGTCTGATCGCGTTTATCTTTGGTACCATAGGCGGCGTTCTCTTAGGAAAACTCCTGTGTAAGCTGACAGGAGGAAAGATCAATCCCCTGATCGGCTCCGCAGGCGTATCCGCTGTACCTATGGCAGCCCGCGTATCCCAGAAGGTCGGTTCTGAGTACGATCCCACCAATTTCCTGCTGATGCACGCAATGGGGCCAAATGTGGCAGGCGTGATTGGTACGGCCGTTGCAGCCGGTACCTTTATGGCAGTATTTGGAGTATAAAAGGGAATATTTATCAAGGAGGAATATTAACTATGGCAGAGATAGAGAAGAAGCCGGTAAAGATCGTGGAGACCGTCCTGCGTGACGCCCATCAGTCTTTGCTTGCTACCAGAATGTCAACGGAGCAGATGCTCCCCATCATTGAGAAGATGGATCAGGTTGGCTACCATGCAGTAGAGTGCTGGGGAGGCGCTACCTTTGACGCCTGCCTGCGTTTCTTAAAAGAAGATCCATGGGAGCGCTTAAGAAAATTAAGAGATGGCTTTAAGAATACAAAGCTGCAGATGCTGTTCCGTGGACAGAATATTCTGGGATATAATCACTATGCAGATGATGTAGTAGAGTATTTCGTACAGAAGTCGATTGCAAATGGTATTGATATCATCCGTATTTTCGACTGCTTAAACGATATCCGCAACCTGGACACAGCCGTTAAGGCAACCAAGAAGGAAAACGGCCACGCGCAGATCGCCCTGTGCTACACTCTGGGTGATGCTTATACGCTGGATTACTGGAGAGACATCGCAAGAAAGATCGAGGATATGGGCGCAGATTCCCTGTGCATTAAGGATATGGCCGGCCTTCTGACTCCATATAAGGCAGCTGAGCTGGTACAGGCCTTAAAAGAAGGAACCAAGCTGCCTATCGACCTGCATACCCACTACACATCCGGCGTTGCTTCTATGACTTATTTAAAAGCAGTAGAGGCAGGATGTGAGATCATCGACTGCGCAATGTCGCCTCTGGCGCTTGGCACCAGCCAGCCGGCAACCGAGGTTATGGTTGAGACTTTCAGAGGCACACCATATGACACCGGCTATGATCAGAACCTGCTGGCAGAGATTGCAAACCACTTCCAGCCGATCCGCGAGGAAGCATTAAAGAGCGGCCTTTTAAATCCAAAGGTTCTGGGGGTAAATATCAAGACTCTCCAGTATCAGGTACCCGGCGGTATGCTTTCCAACCTGGTAAATCAGTTGAAGGAAGCAGGACAGGAGGACAAGTACCAGCAGGTATTGGAGGAAATTCCAAGAGTAAGAAAGGATTTCGGTGAGCCGCCTCTGGTAACGCCTTCTTCTCAGATCGTTGGTACGCAGGCCGTTCTCAACGTAATTATGGGCGAACGCTACAAGATGGTTCCCAAGGAGTCCAAGAAGATCATGCTGGGAGAATTTGGCCAGACTGTAAAGCCGTTTGATCCGGAAGTCCAGAAGAAGATCATTGGCGACGAGACACCGATCACCTGCCGTCCGGCAGATCTGATCAAGCCTCAGCTCCCGCAGTTCGAGAAGGAATGCGCACAGTGGAAACAGCAGGATGAAGATGTATTAAGCTATGCTCTGTTCCCGGCTGTAGCCAAGGAATTCTTCCAGTACAGAGAGGCACAGCAGCGCAAGGTTGATGTGACTGTGGCTGATAAGGAAAATAAGGCTTACCCGGTGTAAGAAACGGGATGAGAGAGTGAGAATAGAAAACAGCCTTCCGCGTTAGGGTGCGGGAGGCTGTTTTTTTGTATAATATTGGTAATAATTCAGGACGGGGATGCTTCTATGTGAAAACAAGTGCGAAATCATGCTTATAAGCGAGCTGAATACCTGTTTTCCCGCGTCCTGAGCAGTTACATAAATTGTATTATTTTTGCCACTTCATGGCCGCCGACACATCCAGCATACCGCCGGATACGGTTTTCTCTTTCAATGGCGCAAGTTTATGAACAGTGGAAAGCAGGGCGGTTTTTATATCGGTAAAGTTTAAATCGGGGCGGCCGGAGTAGAGAAGGGCGGCGGCTCCGGTAACCATGGGGGCAGCCATGGAGGTACCGCTCATGTAGGCGTATGCATTGCCGGGAATGGCGCTTAAGATATAGGTGCCGGGAGCGGCCAGATCTACGCTTGCACAGCCGTAGTTAGAGCTTTCATCCAGACGGCCGTTGAACATCAGGTTCCCTACCGTGATCACATTATCAAATGGCAGGCTGGCCGGATAGACCGGGTATTTGTCGATATCGTAGCCGATTTCGTACTGATTGCCGTTGCCGGCAGCTACCACAAAGAGCATATTTGAATCGCGGATGGCAGATTCAAATTCAGGGGTAGACTGGCTGGAGCCAAAGCTTAAATTGCAGATCTGCGCACCGTTTGCCTGGGCGTAGCGGACAGCCTCTATGACGCTTTCGGGTGTTCCCTTGCCGTCTTCGCCTCCAAGAGCTTTTAAAACCATGATTTTTACGTAACCACTGTCTGCGATTCCGGCAATTCCGCCGTTGGCCTTTGAGGCAGCAATGGTACCTGCGCCATGGGTGCCGTGGCTGTCCTCGTCCCCAACATAAATCTGATTATTATTGGAAATAAAATTCCAGCCGTTCACATCATCAATATAGCCGTTGCCGTCATTGTCAATGCCATCACCGGGAATCTCGTCCTCATTAACCCAGATGGCGTCTTTCAGATCCGGGTGAGAGGTGTCAATTCCGGTATCTATGACAGCAACGGTAACGGGGCGCTTGTTTTCTGCCTGCTGATAGAGCTGCCAGGCTTCTTCAATGTTGATATCGATCCCAGCTACGGCGTTTGTCCTGATAGCGTCATAGTTGCTGGGGCCAAGAGGGGGCAGGGCAATGCCGTCGATGCCGTTTTCACCGTAGTGTACATTGATATGATCGAGAGTACGGATATTCAGTTTCCGCTCCGTTCGCTGAAGGTTTCCTGTGTTGCGCAGGGCCCACTGATATTCGGAATATTCGTCTCCCTGTGATACGATCTCCACGCCGGGACCGCTGAAAAAGAGAGAAAAATCGGTATCCGTTCTGTCCGTCTCCAAAAGGGGAGAGGCAGGGGCAGAAGATGCTATGAAAATAGAAAGCGCCAT
>OBYF01000644.1_pt1 | contig 17396 bp, 10 predicted proteins | sample 1495471 | NCBI WGS metagenome assembly OBYF01 (sample SAMEA2580185, study PRJEB22360) | human gut metagenome | biome: human gut; feature: human-associated habitat; material: faeces | place: Denmark | collected 2008/2010
GCACCAGTTGAGGTACAATCACACCAATCGTGTTGCTTCGGCTCGAACGGAGGTTTACGGCAAGCACATTGGGCTTATAATTATGTTTGCGTGCGTAGGCATGAACAAGGTCACGTGTCTCCCGGCTGATGTCCGGATTGTCCTTGAGCGCTCTCGACACAGTGGAGGGAGAGACATTTAATGCCCTGGCAATATCCTTGATGGTTATTTGCGGTTTGTCCATTAGTATGATTTTTTGTTTCAGTCAAAGGTAATGAAAATCGGAAAGCCCGCCAAAGAAACCGGTTATGCTTTGACAATTCCACGCACAAAAATAGTGGATTGGTGCGAAACGCTTTTGTTTGCCGGGGATAATCGGGTTGATAGGCTGTGCAAACGTTTGCATCGATTGTTTTGCAACGTATCTGCAAGTGTCGTTATTTGCTGAAAAAACGAAATTCTGACGATAAATGCGCCCGATGAGGCATATTGACAACAGAATGGTTCGTTTGGATAATTTGATATTGGGCGGGATGTCCTACTTTTGCATCATGATTAATGGCAATTCCCATAAATCATCTCAATTTAAACTTGTAAATGTGGGACATGTTGTGAAACACTCCTACATTTTTAAAAACAACATCAGATAGTGTTTCTTGAGACGTTTGTAGTAAATAATGTTTTTTAGGTTATTTGAAAACGATACAAAGATAGTTTTCTTTTTTGTTTAAATGTGTTATGTGTGTTGTTATAATTAAATTGTGTGTTTCTCTTCACTCCGGCCCGCCTGTCATTCTTGGCTGTGTGCTTTGGGTGGCAGGTGAGTTGAGGTGATGTTTTTTAGATAGTTGAAGTGGTATTTTTTTATATAAGATTATTGTTGATATAGCATGCTGGACGAGAATTGGGACATGCACCGTTCCTTCATCATTGAATTGTTTGAATATCGTTTGTATGTTTCCAATTCTTCTGCGAAGAAGTAAAGGATGATACCCAAAGAAAAAAATGCGCATTTGCGGTTCTGCATCAATACTCGGGTGAGGCACGCTACCCGAAACTTACTTCCGTCGCTACGGGCGGTCGGAATATGGTAAGACCCGGAGTGGAAGGTGGACGCCCTAAAGAGGCGTATTTTTATGTGCGTTGTATCAGGAAATAGATAATAGAGTTATTATTAATCGGTAATAAAAGATGAATAAAATTTTTACAGTATCATTATCAGTATACCTGCTGTTGTTGGCAGGCTGTACCACAGACAAAGAAGTGTTTGACTTGGAATCAACCCGGCCCGGAACATTGATGCTCCGCATGGCGGGGCAGGAAGGTAGTCCCGACGGAACGGCGGATGCCGGATCAATAAAAGATTTGACCGGAATGTTGTTTGAAGGTGGTGTATTGACGGATGTGTTTTCCGGACTCTCCCTTGACGAAGGGGGAGAGGTAAAGGGAATGACTGTTCCCGACGCTCCCGGCGCCCGTCTCTATTTTCTTGCCAATGCCGGTGCGCTGACGGGAGAAAAACCGGCTCCGGGTTCTCTTTTTGAACACGATTTCAGGAAGATGACATTTGCATCGGAACTGCGGCCTGAACAGGGAGGAGCTCTGGTGATGACCGGGTATTGCGAGCTCGGCAGCCGTCCGCAGTACGAAAAGGCGGAAGCGCTTCTGACCCGTTGCTTTGCCCGGTTCGACGTGGAGTCCGCAGAGGGAGTAGCCGTCAGTTTTATTAGGGTAGACGATGTGGCGCAGTCTGTGTATCTGTTTGGGCAGGAGACGGTGAAGTCACCGGAGGATGTGCAGCGCGTAACGTTGGAACGGATATTTGACGCCCCTTTGACTGGACGGCAGGAGGGTGTGTTCTACCTGTACGAGCAGGCGGGACAGGAGTTGCAGGTGGAAATCCTGGCAGAAGTGAACGGAGTGAAAAACAAGCTGACGGCAACCTTGCCTGATATCATCAAGCGGAATCATGTGTATAAACTGAAAGTGACTGCTGTGGGCGCCCATGTGCAGTTGCTGGTTCAGGAGCAGCCTTGGAGTGAAGGAGATGTGATTGAGGCTACTCCGGACCTGTCGAAGAAGGTGAAGGTGGACGTGGCACAGTCAGCACTGGACAACGGGATAAGAGTGAGCGAAAGCAGGGATACGGTGTATATTCCTTATTATGGCTCTGCTTTCGAACTGGCGTTGCAGGCGGACACCGAACTGGTAGTGAGGCTGGCAGGCGTTGGAGAAACCGATCAGGAAGTGACGGTGGCTCCTGTCACTTCCGCCACCCGGACCACTGGAGCGAAGAATGTGATGACGGCAAACAGGTTCAACGTGACAACGAAGCTCACAGCTCCCGGCAGTGAGGTACGCTATGTGTATTTGGAAGTACGCAACAAAAACCTGTCGGATTATTACGGAGACAGGATTGTGTTGACGATCGAAAAGAATAAGACCGTATTCACCGGAAGAATTTATACGTTCTTTAATGGGAAGGCGGCGTGCGAAATGATAGAGTATGCCGACGGGGATTTGGGAACTGCCGAATTGACGCCGGGCAGTACCTTGACTTTTGAGGGGAACTGGATAAAGGTGGTTCCCGTAGAAGAGGAAGAACCAGCAGAACCGGGCGCGAGAATGGACGGGATGAGAAATCCGCGTTACAGAATATTGGGAGGCTATAAGCCTAACGATCCGGAGGCTGACGGAAGAATACAGCATGGACAGTTTGTTGTGAACCATGCCGACGGAAGGACAGAGGTGTATCCGGTGAGCAGACCCAATAACGGCTTGCCTGTGGCGTTTGTTGACGGGAAGTACTGGTGCAAGTTCAACTTGAAGGGAAATGCAAGGAGCTTTGAGGACCAGATACAGATAAATGACCCTGCCGCACAAGCACAGGATTTGTATGAGTACCTGAAAACCTGTGGGGACGAGGAATATATGAGACTGATGGGAGATGCTTATAAGGGTTGGCATACCGGAGGACTTGAACTCAAATATGGGGGTGAAGGGGTTACTCCTGCCTTTGCCTACGAAAATTATGCTTCGACTCCCGGCGGGCCGACGATAAACTCGGCCGACCCAACGTTGCAGTGTCCTCCAGGCTATCAGGTTCCCAGCTCTGCCGATGATTACTTTTCTCTGTTTGGCAACAGAAACTGGCAATTCCCTTCTCCCGACGACGATGCCGAAAAGCAAAAGGTAGATAATCATGGAGGAGTGTCGAAAACAGTTCGCAGGTTTAGTCGCTTGAATATCAATTATGACGGAGGCATAATTCCTCGTTTGTATCTGAATAAGATAGAGTTTACCAAAAATGGACAGAACTATTCCTACGCCCTCTTCAGCAGCGGTGTGCAGACAAATAATACGACGATGGATTGGACTCTGTCTATGTTTGCCAATATCACCGCCACAGGAAATTTGACCCAGGTGGGCGGAAAGTACCTGTCGCAATCTAACCGGGCGGTTAGCTATACAAGGGCTATTCGTTGTATAAAATCTCCAGTTGAATTTATTATTGCGGATTAAAAGTATTGTTGAATGTTGTTTTTAATTTTTGGGTATATTTAAATATAAAGTACGTATGCGGATAATAAAGATATTTTTTTTACTGTCGGTTGTGCTTGGTGCATGTAGTGAGGAACAGATGCTGCCCGGAGAGGGCGCAACTTCCCCGGAGGCTACGTTCCGCCTGCATGAGGCGGAATATTCGGGTGATGCCGGCAGCGGAAGATATGCAGCTGGCGGAATTGTTCGTTCGATAAGCGGTGCGGCAGGATATAATCGTCTTGAACATTATATAGTGGATGCGGACGGCAATCCGGTGACGAACGTCCGGAGCCTTTACAACGCTAATATCTCGCAGATTAAGGCGGAGGGATTGCGCGACGGTGAGTATGAATTGCTGGTGCTTGCCGTCAGAGGCGACGCGGATGCGGATGACGCCCTGATACGCGTCCCCGGAAATATAACCGGACAATGGCTTGCTTTCCGGAATGTGGACGAAGGTGCTCCGCTGAACGCAGAGTATTACTATGCACGCCATGCTTTTGGTGTATTTGACGGTAAAATTATGGAGCAGGACGTGAAGCTGACAAGAATAGTGGGGAAAATAGAGTTCAGCCTGAATTATGCCAATGATTATGTGCGTAGCTCCATAACTTCTGTTAGTGTGGTGCCCGACGATAGCAGCGTTTTTGCAGCTGCCTTGAACGCCGGAGGGACAATTGCGGGCGAACGGAGAACGGAGAGCTTTGCTGTGCCTCATGACGGGGGGAGTTTCCTGCTGCTGCCTCTGGCGGAAGGGAGTGTGTTGGGAGGAAAAGTGATTGTGAAGTCACGCCGGCATACGGGAGAACTGATAGAGCGTTCGTTTGCCTTTAAGGTGGAGGTTCGGGCTAACTGCCATTCGCAGGTGAATATCAATGTGACGCATCCCGATGACAAGACCGGTATGCTTTATGTCAGAAGAAACTATTACCGGCCGGAGAATTTCCACACGATACTGTCTGACGATGAAACCAAAGATGTGTATTACAATAACAGCCTGCGCTCTTTCCATATCAATGAACCTTTGCAGGTGTCTGTGGTGGATGGGTGTCTGCAACTGCGCTTCTACTCGCCGGTTGCAATCTCCAACGTGAGTTTGTATACCAAACTGCCGTCGCAGGTTGAATATATGGAGCTTGCTTTCGTTGATTCCCTTCCGGCTTTCGGAAATGTCATGCTTGATCTGCCTATGCGGACGAAGGAGACTGTGTTCCGTATGGAGTCGGGAAAGTACGTCAGTCTACCTGCCCGGGAGTGGGATGACTTGTCTGCGCTGGAGTTTAAGATTGTATCCGATGACCCCTATTGGCAGAAGATTATGCGGATAAGGGCGAAATGGCTCATTTCTTTCAATTCGTACGGCGGAGATCCTGATGCAGACGACGGAGCCCCTGCGGGCAACTGGATGGGAATACGTCCGGTGCATATCAGGGAAGCTGTGGCGCTCATGACGAACATTGCCTATTTGTGCACCCTTGATGCATATGCAGCCAAGTTAGAGGCATTGCAGGGGGTAGTGATGGGAAACGACGGACAGACTCCGGTGGATATGAGCAAAATAATACCGAAACTGGAGAACCACTCAAGATTCAATATGGGACTGGTTTACATAGGAAATGGCGTGGTGGGGCTGGGAGGAGGAGCTACGCTGGGGGTATACCAAGGAACGTATCTCACTCATTATAGTTCTTCCTATGTGCTGGGTGTGATGTTTCACGAACTGGGGCACTGCATGGGATACGGTCATAGCAGCGGCATGACCTACGGACGCTTCTCCGGTGACAGTGGAGATTGCTATATCGAGAACCTGCCGAACCTGCCCGTACCTGTGAATACCATACTGAATTCTAATAACAATCCGAATAAATATTAAGAGACTATGGGAAAGATTACATGATTGATAATTTTATGTTTCTTTTATGTAATAAAACAGAACTGAGCGAGCGTTATCTTTGTGAAAGAAATCAATAGCGTTAAAATAGCATGTTTACTTTACTTAAAACTTACGATTATGAATCCGGAGGCATTCGGACTTTCGGGCATCAATCCGATTACTTGTGTGAAAACATTGGCCCATGAATTAGGACATATCCTGGGCGCCGGACAAAGCAACCGCTCATGGTGGAACGGCTGGTGGATATTTAAATTCCAATATTACGCAATCGTTTGCGCTCTTCTTGACGTTTTTTTACCACTATCTTTGCTTTTTACTCGGTGATATGGCATATATTTGTCATATTACATAAAACAATGAAAAACATGAGAGTATTTGTGTCTCTACTGATGTTCCCTGTTTTTTGCCTTGCTTGTGGCGGGGGAAAATCCGACAATGAAACAAAATCTTGTCCAGAATCAGTTCCCGCGCCTTCCGTAGTATTTGCAAAAGGTGCGGATATCAGTTGGGTAACGGAATTGGAAGCCAAAGGGCATAAGTTTTATAACGAGCTTGGCGAGCAACGTGAATGTACAGCCTTGATGAAAGAACTGGGGCTGAATGCAGTGCGTCTGCGTGTGTGGGTTGATCCCCAAAAGCATGATAACTGGTGCAACAAAGCGGATATGCTGGTAAAAGCTCGACGCGCCAAAGAACTTGGAATGGATGTGATGATAGATTTTCATTATAGCGATTGGTGGGCAGACCCCGGACAACAGCATAAACCGGCTGCTTGGAAAGGTTTGAATCTGGCAGAATTGAAGAATGTTGTTTCCGAACATACACGTGATGTGCTCAGTGCATTGAAATCGGAGGGGATTACACCTAAATGGGTGCAAGTTGGCAATGAAATACGGCCGGGCATGCTGTGGGATGAGGATGCTGCTTTGAGTGGCGCTTCTTATGACATCAGAGAGTGTGATGTAAAAGAATCCGGCAGCACTTCTACAGCGGTAAAGTATTATAAAAACACGTCCAATTTGGCTGCATTCATCAATGCGGGTTATGACGCGGTGAAGGAGGTGTTTGCGGATGCCATTGTTATAGTTCATCTGGATAACGGTTATGATAATGAATTGTATACATGGTTTTTTGACGAGTTGAAAAAGAATGGCGGTAAGTGGGACATGATAGGCATGTCGCTTTATCCGTATTGGACTCGTATGGAGCATCCGGAATATACTGCCGACAGGACCATAACAGACTGCATTGCTAACATCAAGAGTGTAAGCAAGAGATACGATTGTGATGTAATGGTAGTGGAAACCGGCATGGAATGTGCCGATGACCGGGGAGACTTGGCAAGTGCGTCCGTATTGCAGGAAGGCAAGGAGCAGTTGGCTCGCATCATAAAAGAGTGTCGTGACAATACCGGCGGACGTTGTAAGGGGGTATTTTATTGGGAACCGGAATGTAAGCCCGGACAATACCGTTTGGGAGCTTTTACAGATGACGGAAAACCGACAGTAATAATGGATGCTTTCGGTATGTGAAAAGTGCTTTTTGAATAGAGCAATGATATGCAACAGTCAAGAGAATATGTTTAAAATAGTAATCAATGAATAAACTGGTAAGTCTTATTTTACTGAACATTCTCTTTTCTTTGCCGGCAGTAGCCCAAAGATCGGAGTTTTTGCTTGAAAAGAACTGGAAATTTGCTAAAGGAGATATAGCAAATGCGGCAGAACCGAAGTTTGATGATAGTAAGTGGGAGACGGTTACTGTACCACATGATTGGGCTATCTTCGGACCTTTCGATCGAAGTCATGATTTGCAGAATGTTGCTGTTACACAGAATTTTGAGAAGAATGCATCCGTCAAGACCGGACGTACCGGGGGGCTTCCTTATGCAGGTATTGGCTGGTATCGTACAAAATTCGATGTTCCTGTCGGCAAACAGGCAACTTTGGTGTTTGACGGAGCAATGAGTGAGGCTCGCGTCTATGTCAATGGAAAGGAAGCCTGTTTTTGGCCGTTTGGCTATAATTCTTTTCATTGTGACGTTACGCAGTTGCTAAATGAGGATGGTAGGAATAATGTGTTGTCTGTTCGTTTGGAGAATAAACCGCAATCTTCCCGCTGGTATCCGGGAGCCGGGCTGTATCGCAATGTCCATGTAGTGATAACAGACCGTATACACGTTCCGGTATGGGGAGTACAACTCACTACTCCGCATGTATCTTCTGAATTTGCTTCCGTACGTTTACGCACTGAAATAGTCAATGCCGGAGAAAATAATATTCGTATTGTGACTGAGATTATGTCTCCGGATGGAAAAGTGGTTGCTATTAAAGACAACACTCGTAAAATGAACCACAACCAGCCATTTGAGCAGAATTTCCTGATAGATGCTCCTGTCTTATGGTCGCCGGAGACACCTTATTTATATAGGGTATCTTCCAAAATATACGTGGGAGATAAGCAAATGGATGAATATACTACTCGCTTTGGTATTCGCAGCATAGAGATTGTGGCGGATAAAGGCTTCTTCTTGAATGGTAAGCATCGTAAATTTCAAGGTGTCTGCAATCATCACGATTTAGGACCATTGGGGGCTGCCGTCAATGTAGCTGCTCTCCGCCGACAACTTACGTTATTGAAAGATATGGGCTGCGATGCGATTCGTACCTCGCACAACATGCCGGCTCCGGAATTAGTGGAACTTTGTGATGAAATGGGCTTTATGATGATGATAGAGCCCTTTGACGAGTGGGACATTGCCAAATGCAAAAATGGCTATCACCGCTACTTCAATGAATGGGCGGAACGGGATATGGTGAATATGCTGCGTCATTATCGTAATAATGCCAGTGTGGTAATGTGGAGCATTGGCAATGAAGTGCCTACACAATGCAGCCCCGAAGGGTATAAGGTGGCTTCTTTCTTGCAGGATATATGTCATCGGGAAGACCCTACACGTCCTGTTACTTGCGGCATGGACCAAGTGTCTTGTGTTTTGGAAAATGGCTTTGCCGCTATGATAGACGTTCCCGGTCTTAATTATCGTGCCCACCGTTATGTTGAATCTTACAATACTCTTCCGCAAAATATTATTCTTGGTTCGGAAACCGCGTCTACTGTCAGTTCGCGTGGCGTGTACAAGTTTCCGGTGGAGAAACGCGCTGGTGCATTGTATGACGATCATCAGTGTTCGGGTTATGATGTGGAATGTTGCAGCTGGTCTAATGTCCCTGATATGGACTTTGCTCTGGCGGACGATTACAATTGGACTATCGGGCAATTTGTTTGGACAGGCTTTGACTATTTGGGTGAGCCTTCTCCATACGATACGGATGCCTGGCCCAGCCATAGTTCTGTTTTTGGCATCATAGACTTGGCAAGCCTTCCTAAGGACCGTTACTATTTGTATCGTAGCGTTTGGAATAAAAAAGCGAATACTTTGCACGTTCTGCCACATTGGACATGGCCGGGCAGGGAAGGAGAGAATATTCCCGTTTTTGTCTATACCAACTATCCCGTCGCAGAGCTTTTTGTTAATGGTAAGAGCTACGGCAGACAACGTAAATTGACGGCACAGGAAAGCGAAGCCTTGCAAGAAAAGGACCCGCTGGCTTTGCAACGTCGTTATCGTTTGATGTGGATGAATGTTCTTTATGAGCCGGGAGAACTGAAAGTTGTAGCCTATGATAATTGTGACAGACCGGTAGAGGAAAAGGTAGTCCATACCGCCGGTAGACCTCATCATTTGGAACTAGTGGCAGATCGTACCGAACTTGCAGCCGACGGCAAAGATTTGGCATACATCACCGTTCGTGTTGTTGATAAGGACGGCAATCTTTGTCCATCGGACAACCGCCTTATTTCTTTCTCTGTAAAAGGAGCGGGGCGTTATCGTGCCGGCGCCAATGGTGATGCTACCAGTCTCGATCTTTTCCACTTGTCTAAGATGCATGCCTTTAGCGGACAGTTGACAGCTATTATACAGAGCAGCGAACAGTCCGGTAAGATCGTTTTTGAAGCTAAGGCGAAAGGTTTGCAGACAGGTAAAATCGTGCTATCTGCCGGCATGTAGTACTAAATCGTGCTCTATATCTCTCTACTGAAAGGGGAATGTGCTCAAGTGTAATGGCTGAGTTGACGAATGCTTTGTCTACTCCGTTGTTACGCTTGAGTTTTGTTCATCGGTATTCATTCGAAAGACCGAAAATATGATGCAATCGTTTGCACTCTTCTTGTTGCACTTTTTACAATATCTTTGGTTTTTACTTGATAATATAGCATACATTTGTTGTGCTATAACAAGTGTTTGAGATGCGTTTTGTAATAACATTAGTATACTGAAACGTTTTTGAATATACATATAGATAATTAATATTGTTAACTTTAATTTTTAGATGCATGAAGCAAGTTAATCTTAGGATCTATCGAACGATTCTTCCCTTGTTATTAGGGCTATTCTTGTCAGTTGGCGCTTATGCACAGAACATCACAGTGAGAGGGCATGTGAAAGATGCTTTAGGCGCTGTGATCGGTGCTAATGTCGTGGAAAAAGGAAATACCGCAAATGGTACAATCACAGATTTGGACGGTAACTTTACACTGTCTGTTCCCAAAGGAGCTACATTAGTTGTGTCTTTTATCGGTTATAAAACACAGGAAGTGACAGCAGCCTCATCGGTGGTTGTAACGTTGCAGGATGATGCGGAGTTACTGAATGAAGTAGTGGTAATCGGTTACGGTACTGTGAAAAAAAATGATGCTACCGGTTCCGTAACAGCTATCAAACCAGATAAACTGAACAAAGGCTTGACCACGAACGCACAGGATATGATGACTGGTAAGATAGCCGGTGTAAGCGTCATTTCCGATGGTGGTACTCCGGGCGGTAGCGCTACGATTCGAGTGCGTGGCGGTTCTTCTCTTTCTGCCGAAAATGATCCGTTGATTGTAATTGACGGTCTGGCCATGGATAACAATGGTGTGAAGGGGTTATCCAATCCTTTGTCTATGGTAAATCCTAATGACATTGAGAGCTTTACTGTGCTAAAAGATGCTTCGGCAACTGCTATCTATGGTTCGCGTGCATCCAATGGTGTTATCATCATTACTACCAAGAAAGGGCAGGCAGGTTCCAAGCCTCGTGTGTCTTACGATGGTAATGTTTCTCTTAGTAATGTAAAGAAAACGCTCGACGTGATGGACGGTGATGAATTTCGTGCTTTTGTAGAAGAAATCTGGGAAGGTAAAGATAATGACGCTTATCGCAAGTTGGGTACTGCCAATACGGACTGGCAGGATGAAATCTATCGCTTGGCAGTAAGTACAGACCATAACCTTACAATTTCGGGAGGATTGAAGAATATGCCTTATCGCGTGTCTTTCGGATATACCAATCAGAATGGTGTTGTCAAGACTTCAAACTTTGAACGTTATACAGCGTCTGTCAATATTGCCCCTTCTTTTTTACAGGATCATTTAAAGGTGAATGCAAACCTGAAAGGTATGTATGCCAAGAACCGCTATGCTGATGGAAGTGTTGTTGGTACAGCGGCTTCTTATGATCCCACTCAACCGGTTTATTCTGATGATGAAATTCACCAGAAGTATTTTGGTGGTTATTCTCAATGGTATATCTCTGCTTTTGATGATAAAGGTAAAAATACATTGAATGACAGTGAGTGGAACTATTATAAGAATTCGCAGGCTGCATACAATCCGGTTGCTTCATTGAATCAAAAGGATGACCGGGCTACTTCTAAAGCTTTGGTGGGTAATTTGGAACTGGATTATAAGGTACATGGATTGGAAGACTTGCGTCTGCATGTAAGTGGAGGAATGGATCTGTCTACCGGTAAACAGGAAACAAGCTGGAGCCCGTACTCCGCTCAGAATAACTATTATGGTAATACGGGTTTTGATGAGACAGATAAGTATAATCTTTCTTTGAATATGTACGCACAGTATTCAAAGGATTTTAATGAGAAACATCATTTCGATGTAATGGGTGGCTATGAATGGCAACATTTCCATCGTAAAGGAAATAGCTATTATGCAGGCTTGTATCCTTCCACTACTACTGTAGTAGATAAAGCAACGGGAGAAAGTATGGCGGGCAAAGCCTATTCGCCTACTGTGAATGAATGGGCTACGGAGAACTATTTGGTTTCTTTCTTTGGTCGCGCCAATTATACTCTATTGGATAGATACTTGTTTACCGCTACTGTCCGTTATGACGGTTCTTCACGTTTCAACAAGGATAATCGCTGGGCTATATTCCCGTCATTCGCTTTGGGATGGAAACTGAAAGAAGAAGGTTTTCTTAAGGATGTGGAATGGCTGTCTGATTTGAAACTCCGTTTAGGTTATGGTATTACCGGTCAGCAAAATATAGGCAGTGACTATCCTACATTGGCTACTTATATCCAGAATAAGGACTATGCTTATTATCCTATCTTGGGCAATGGGATTACTTATCGTCCGGGTGCTTACAATCCCGATCTGAAATGGGAGGAAACTACTACCTACAATGCAGGTGTGGATTTTGGTTTCCTAAATGGACGTTTCACAGGATCTGTTGATTATTACTTCCGTAAGACTGATGACTTGATAAATAGTGTATATGTGGCAGCCGGTACAAACTTCAAGAATAAGGTGCTTTCTAATATCGGTTCTTTGGAAAACAGTGGCGTTGAGTTTTCTGTGAATGCCAAAGTAATTCAAGAAAGAGACTGGCGTTGGGAATTAGGATACAACATCACTTATAATAAAAATGAAATAACAAAACTGACTTCCGGTAACAGTGAAGGTTATTATGTTCCTACAGGGGGGATTTCTTCCGGCACAGGTAATACAATCCAGGCTCATGCAGTAGGACATGCGGCTTCTTCATTCTATGTATACCAGCAAGTATATGGTGAAGATGGAAAACCATTGGAAAATGAGTATGTTGACCGTAACGGTGACGGTATTATCAATGATAAAGACCGCTACTTCTATAAGAAACCTACTGCCGATGTACTCATGGGACTGACTTCTAAACTGATTTATAAAAATTGGGACTTTAATTTCTCTTTGCGTGCCAGTTTGAATAACTATGTTTATAATGATGTGGAAGCGGGTAATTCTAACTGTAAGTCGACTGTGGTGTATTCGTTTGATGCTTTGAATAACCGTCCTAAGATGGTGCTGACGAACAACTTCCAGGGTGTGGGCAATTATTATATGTCTGACTACTATGTGCAGAATGCTTCTTTCCTGAAGTGTGACAATATTACACTGGGTTACAGTTTCGACAAAATGTTCGGCAAAAAGATTTCCGGACGTGTCTACGCTACGGTGCAGAATGTATTTACAATCACCGATTATAAAGGATTGGATCCGGAAATCAATGGTGGTATAGATAATAGCATCTATCCGCGTCCTTTAGTGTCTATTTTGGGTTTGAGCCTTAACTTTTAATCTTTAAAACTGATAATTATGAACTTCAAATATTTAAAATCATTAGTGCCTGTTGCTGCGTTAGCATTGACGCTGGGACTTCACTCGTGTATCAATGACTTGGATGTAACTCCCATTGATCCAAGTACGAAAATGGATTTTGACAGAGATGCGGTCTTTAATAAAGTGTATGCCACTTTGGGATTAACCGGTCAGAAAGGGGCCGACGGAGACGGTGATGTGGATGACATTGACGAAGGTACATCTGCTTTTTACCGCATGACCTGGTGCGCTAATGAATTGGTGACCGATGAGGCTATTGTTGCCGGCTGGAATGACCCGGGACTGCCCTCCCTGATAAGTTACACATGGGGTGCGTCCAATGAAATCACTACGGGAGCTTATTATAGACTCAATTTTGATATTACTCTTTGTAACTGGTTCTTGGAGAACACTGCTGATGAAACGAGCGATGAGGAAAAGGTGATGCGTGCAGAAGTACGTTTTATGCGTGCATTGAACTATTTCTATTTGATGGATTTGTTTGGTGACGTTCCTTTTAGTGAAACTGTTGAATATGATGTTTATCCTCAACAGATTAAGCGTGCCGATTTGTTTGCTTACATTGAAGATGAATTAATCAATAAGGCTGAACCTAATTTGAAAGAGCCTAAAACAAATACTTACGGGCGCGTAGACAAAGCAGCTGCATGGTTGCTTCTTGCACGTATGTATCTGAATGCCGAGGTTTATACAGGTACTGCCAAATGGACGGAAGCTGCCACCTATGCTGAGAAAGTAATGAAGTCTCAATACTCATTATGTAAGCCTTATAAGCATTTGTTTATGGCGGACAATGGAGGTGCGGCAGATGGTAATCCTAATAATCTGGCTCCCAATGAAGTTATACTTCCTATTTTGCAGGATGGTGCAAAAACTCGTAGTTGGGGTGTTTCTCACTTCCTGATTGCCGGTACGCATAAGAAAGATATGACTAATTACGGAAGTACGGAAGAGTGGAAAGGTCCCCGTTGCTGTGAAACACTAGTCGCAAAATTCTTTCCGAACACAGCATCTGCTCCTTTTGTGGATGAGACCGAAATGACGGTTGCGGCAAAAGATGATCGTGCTTTGATGTTCGGTAAGGGCCGTACGGTGTCTACTGGCAAAAATAAGGACTTTGCTGAAGGTTTTTCTTGTGCTAAGTTTACAAATGTCCGTGCAGACGGGGGGCAGACGTCAGATAGTGCTTTCCCGGATATGGATGTTCCTTTTATGCGTGCAGCGGAGGCTTATCTGACTTACGCGGAAGCTGTGACTAGAGGTGCAAGAGGTACGGTTACTCCGGAAAATGCAGCGGATGCAATCAATGAATTGAGAAAAAGGGCGAATGCGGAAGAAAAGGATGCATATACGCTTGAACAGATTTGTGATGAATGGGCTCGTGAGTTCTATTTCGAAGGCCGTCGTCGCATGGATTTGATTCGTTTTGGAAAATTTGCAGGTCAGAGTGATTATAACTGGGATTGGAAGGGTGGTTCGATGAACGGTACTTCTTTCCCGGAATATCGTAATCTTTATCCGATACCTGTCAATGACTTGAATGCTAATCCAAACTTGAAGCAGAATCCGGGTTATTAATCTAAAAGTTTAATATCTTAATAAGCAAGAATATGAAAAAATTAAATATATTGGCTTCGTTATGTACAGGGTTGCTGTTGCTCACAGCTTGCGAAAGCGATCGTGACTCCAATCCTACTGTAAAGATGCCGGAAGGTTTTACACTTTATGAATCTGTCAATGCCAATAATCCCATTGCATTGGAACAGTCTGATAAAATGTACTTTAGCGTGAAAGAACAACCGGATTACGGGTATACCGCTATGGTGAACTATCAGGTGCAAGTATCTCTGGATGACAAATGGAATGATGCTACTGCAGATACAAAAGCTACATATGCTTCAGTGGAGGATGTTTCTACTACGGTAGATATTGAAGCTAGTGCCAAAGGAGTTGCTAAGGCTATTGGCCTGTTGAAAGGCTGGAAAAAGGCGGAAGATGTTCCCGAAGAAGTAATGGATATATATATACGAATCAAAGCTTATCTTTCTTCGTTGGCAGACCAACCTTGCTATTCGAATTCCATTAAGGTGAAAGTTTATCCTTGTTATGTTTCAGAGACGCCTCCGCAAGTGTGGTATATGGTAGGTACGGCTGTTGGCTCTTGGGATAATAAAGCCGGTGGGGAAGGTGAAACCATTATTCCGATGGCGCTGAAAAAAGATGCTAAATATGATGTTACCACAGGCGAAGGTGAGTTTACTTATACCGGTTATTTCTGTGGTGATCAGTTGAAGTTCATCAAGACACCGGGACAATGGGCACCGCAATGGGGGGTAAGTTATCGTCCGGATGAAGGAGCTGCTGACCCTGCTGCCATAGCTATTTCAACAGTTGGCTATTATAAAGTATCCTTTAATAGTACTACAGGTTCTGCAAATGCCAAGATTGAAGTGAAACCTTACGAGGGTGATGCTCCCGCTGAATTTACGAACTGGGAACTTGTGGGTGACTTCAACAACTGGGGTAGTGACGGAGTACTTGCATTAACTCAAAATACTTCTGTGAAACATATCTGGTATGCGGATGTTGAATTTACTTCAGAAGGTGAAGTCTTGTTCCGTACGGATGCTGCCGGTACAGATAAATGTGGTGGAGATACTTTCCCCTATGGGTTGAAGACAGATAATAATATTCCGGTACAGGCAGGTAAGTATCGTGTGGTACTCAATGACGTTGACCGCTGCTATTATTTCTTTGAGATAAAAGAAGATTAATGTTGTTAAACTGAAAAAATGAAATTTATGAAACTAAAATCATTATATTCCTTCTTGCTGGCTACCGCATTGGTAGCCTGCAACGAAGACTTCAACGAAGGAATTGCAGGTTATCAGACTAATGATCCTGAAGATGCTGCCGCAACAGTTTCTTTTAGTGCAACACCTGCCTCGGAGACGGCGATAGACTTGTCAATAGTAGAGGGAGAGAAAGTAAAGATATGTTCTTTTACGGTTCCTACATTAGAAGAAGGTGCTTCGGTGAGCTATATATTGACATTGAAAGATGAGGTTGGTACCTCCGCTAAAATCTCAGTGGATAAAGAAGGTAAAGTAAATGTTGCTGAACTGCAGGAAATTGTAGAAAAATTCTATGGCAAACGTCCCATTCCGCGTGTGATGAAAGGTGTTCTGCGTGAATACATAGTAAGGAATAAGCAGGCTACTATGGGGGAGTCTGCGGAAATGAATATTGTGGTAACTGTGGATTCACCAGTTATAGAGGATAATTATTATATTGTGTATAAAGATGAAACCGGAAGTTGGAGTGAACCTCTTAAGTTTATCCACAGTGGTAATGACGTCTATGCAGATCCGAACTTTACTCTTTTAATGCCGGCTGCATATACGGCCGACGGTACGAATCGTATAGAACAGATATTTAAAATAGTACCGGAATCAGCGAAAGAGAGCCTTGATGAAGCGCTATTATTAGGTAGCGATCTGGGAGATAACGATACTCGTTTGGAGGCTGTTATGGTAGCAGGTGGAGGAACATTCAGCCAGCCTTCCTCTGATGGAGCAAAAATGTATTCTGTATCTTTGAATATGCTGGAATATAGTATGTATGTTGAAGCCTTGATGTTTGATGAGTTTATTTATGTCCCGGGAGGACACCAAGGTTGGAATCCAGGAACGGCGCCTGCACTTCGTTCACCAAACTTTGATGGTGTTTACACTGGATTCAGTTATCTGAAAACGGGCGGATTTAAATTTACTAAGCAACGTGAAGAGTGGAACCCTCAGTATAATGCTACTGTATTTACTACATTGCCCAATGGATTTACTGACGGTGGAGGCGATGATCATAATATAATTCCTGACGTGAATGATTTCTACTATATCGAGGCTAATATTACTAAGGCAACTTTGGAAGTAACTAAGGTTACTTGGTCAATGGTTGGCGATGCAACGGGTGGATGGCCGGCAGATGATTCGGATAAGTCTAAGGATGTTGCAATGACATATGATGAAAATGATGAATCTTGGACTGCGACAAATGTTAGTATGGAAGCCGGCAGCTTTAAGTTCCGGGCAAATAATGCTTGGAGTCTTGCTCTTGGTGGTTTTGCGGATGATTTGACTGCTGCCGGTGGAGCTCCAAACTTACTTATAGAAGAAGCTGGTAAATACGAGGTTAAATTATATCTGACTCGTTCTTCGTCAGAGAAGATGTATTGCACTATAACGAAAATCGTAGAATAAATGTGAATACATAAATAGAACTATTTTAGATCTAAAGTATACTTACTGCCCGGCATCAATATGTGTTGGGCAGTTTTTTTGTGGATGACGTATACAACGAGAGTAATGGGAAACATAACAATATCACTGCTTGGTATAGAACAAAAGTAAGTGAGAAAGTAATAGTTCAATAGTCCGTTTACTCATATATCTTTATCAGCACCCTGTTCAGCCATTCCCAT
>OBYF01000698.1_pt1 | contig 16050 bp, 8 predicted proteins | sample 1495471 | NCBI WGS metagenome assembly OBYF01 (sample SAMEA2580185, study PRJEB22360) | human gut metagenome | biome: human gut; feature: human-associated habitat; material: faeces | place: Denmark | collected 2008/2010
TTTTGTTCTCTACATTGGATATCTATGGGAACATCATTAATGATTCGGCTGCCGGACTTGTAGCCAAAAAGCTGATTTTCAATATGATTGATTTTAAATAAAATAACAGATACCATGAAAAAAACAATCCTATGCTTTTGTTTATGCCTGTATTGTATAGGGGTATGGGCGGCTAGTGCTTCTTTTAAGAAGACAGGAAATGATTTGTTGTTTTTTTTGCCTCAGGGAAATGTGAAATTGGAATTTTGTACAGATGATATGTTCCGTGTACGTCATTCTCAAGGTACTGTGTTCGCTGAGAATGAACAGTGGATGGTTCGGAAATATGATTTTTCTTCTGTCAACTATACGGTGGAAGATAGAGGTACTGCATGGTTGATTACGACCAGAAAACTGATTATAGAGGCTACCAAGAATCCGTTCTGTCTGTCTGTTTCTGATAAAAACGGTAAGATGCTTTATACAGAACTTGAGGAACAACGTTTTTATAAGGATTCTGTCAAGATGAAAGCTGTTCTACAGCCGGATGAGCATTTCTTTGGTTTTGGGGAACGTATGGATTTCATGGATCAGCGAGGGCGTAAGATTTATCTGAATGTAGAGTTGGGAAGAGGGATAAAACCGGCTGTAGGAGGAAAAGATATTTTACGTGCCAATTATTGTCCCGTACCTTTTATGATGAGTACCAAAGGATATGGTTTGTTCTTTCATACTCCGTTTGCTACCGAATGGAATATGGGATGGGACAGTAGTGACTATTATTCATTCAAAGCTTTTGGCGGTGATTTGGACTATTATTTTATTTATGGTCCCGATTTTTATACCATGGTTGACAGATATACGGAATTGACCGGAAAATCCCCCATGCTTCCTCGTTTTGCAATGGGGTTGCATGTCGGTACTTATTCCGGTGGAACCTGGAAGAATGAAGAGATGACTTCCGATAAATATCCGCCTGCTTTATGTAAACGTTTGCGTGAGGAAGGAGTGCCTTTTGATTTGCTTTGGCTGGATTCTACTTGGAGATTGTTTAATACCACTTACGGAAATGGTGGTTGTTGTTTTGAATGGCGCAATACGTTCAAAGATCCGAAAGCCATGTTTGATAGTTGCTATGCGCAAAATGTAAAAATGGTGGGGCTTCATATCCGTTCCATATTAGATAATGGCCCTGAATATCATCTATTGGATAAGGCGCGTGAACAGGGAAATGTGCTGTATCCAGGAGCCAAGATAGAAGGGGTGGTGAATTTCTTTGACCCGAAAGCGGTGGATTGGTGGTGGGAGAACGGAGTAATGAAAGTGGCTTCCATCGGGGCTAAGTTTGTGAAAACGGATGTCGGAGGGACGATGGACCTAAAAGGACTTCATAATATTTTTCCTTTAGCTTATGCGGAAGCGCCCTATCGTAAATTTCAGGAATATAATAATATGAGGGGGGTGACACATACCCGTGAAGGTTATGCGGGAATTCAGCGTTATCCTTATATCTGGGCTGGAGACTGGGGAAGTGAATGGCAGTGGTTTGAACCGGTGATACGTGCAGGACTTAATATTGGTATGAGTGGTGTGGGTAACTGGACTCATTGCATGGGAGGATTTGAACAATATTCTCCTTACGATACAGAATTATATACTCGTTGGGTACAGTTCGGTATGTTTTCACCTATCGCCATGGTGTTCGGTATGGACCATCCCCGTTACCATGAACCTTGGACTTATGGTCCGGAGGCTTTGGCCAATTTCATCAAATATGATAGTTTGCGTTATACATTGATTCCTTATATTTATAGCAATGCCTATCAGCTTTATAAAACGGCACGTCCCATGATGACTCCTTTAGTGATGGACTATCCTCAGGATGAGAATACTTATCAGCTGACACGTCAGTATATGTTCGGGCCATGGATGATGGTTTGTCCTGTCACTACCAAAGGTGCACTGAGCCAACATGTTTATTTTCCCGGTGGAGAATGGTTTGATTATGAAACCGGTGAGCGTTACGAGGGCCGTCAATATAAATCTTTTCTTACTCCGTTGGATGTGTTGCCTATCTATATAAAAGCCGGAGCTATTATTCCCATGCAACCTGTTATGCAGTGGGTAGATCAGCACCCTGTAGAGATGATAACATTGGATGTCTATCCGTCAGGCATTTCTTCTTATGAGATGTATGAAGATGATGGTATATCAATGGATTATCAAAAAGGGATTGGTTCATTGACCCGCTTTACCAGCAGGCTCGCTGATGATAGCTGGACGTTTACTGCAGATAAACCGGTAGGGAAGTACAAACCTGTCAGACACACTTATCTGGTGAAGGCTTATTTGCAGAACGCTCCGCAATCTGTGATAGAAAATGGTAAATCGTTGCCCGTTCTTTCATCAGTTGCAGATGCAGACCGGAATACAGGCTGGTTTTATGATACGGAGCATAAACGTCTGTATGTGAAGACAGCCGGAGATAACCATCAGAAAATTGAAATTGTGGTACAATAACTTAAAGGATTGATTCTATGAGAAAAATCATCGGTTTTCGCACTTTGTGCGTAAGTTTGGGAATATGGGTGGGGACTTTGGTGGTATCTGCTCAAGGTGAGTTTAAGGCATTACCTTGGAGGCAAAGTACCGCTTATAATTCTTATCTGATGCGTGATGTGCATCGGCAGTTTGCCGACCGGCAGTTTGCCATTCAAAAAGCGTTTGCTTCTCCTGCCGGGATGCAGAAGTATCTGGAGGGTTGCCGTGAACGATATAAACAAATAGTAGGTACTTTTCCTGAAAAAGGGAGTTTAAATGCTCAGGTGGTAGGGAAGGTACAAGGTACGGGTTATCATATAGAGAAAATAATTTTTGAAAGCAAGCCCGGCCGCTATGTCACAGCACATCTTTATATGCCAGAGAACACGACTGTTCCTGTTCCGGCGACATTGGAACTTTGCGGACATGGATTGAATGGCAAAGGTCCTTCGTCTCATGCCGCTATGTTGATGGCATCCAATGGTATTGCTGTGCTGGTGGTAGATCCCATAGGCCAGGGAGAACGGTTGCAAATTATTGATAGGGAAGGAAAGCCGCTGACACGGGGGGCTACTACGGAACATACCTTACTGAATGCGGGCTTTAACTTGCTTGGTACTAGTTTGGCAGCACAGGAATATTGGGATAATCATCGGGCTTTGGACTATTTACTGACCCGTAAGGATATTGATCCGGAGCATATCGGAGTATATGGATCTTCTGGCGGTGGCACTCAGACCGCTTATTATATAGGTTTGGATCCCCGTGTAAAGGTAGCGGCTATTTGTAGTTTCTTTTCTACCCGAGAACGTACTATGGAGTTGCAAGGTCCTTCCGATGGTTGCCAACATATACCATACGAAGGGCGTGAACAACTGGAAGTACCTGATTTTGCTTTAATGATGGCTCCACGGCCTTTATTGATTTTAAGCGGTAAATATGATTTTGTCGATTTATGGGGTGCACAACAAGGGTTTGCTGAATTACAACAGTGCTATAAAGTATTGGGAGTTCCCGAAAAGGTGGATATGCTGACAGTAGAAACAGGGCATGGACTTGGAACTGAAAAAAGGCAAAAGTTGGTCAGTTGGTTCAAGCGTTGGCTGAAAGATGATCAATCTCCGGTGAAGAAAGCGGAACAAGAACGTTTCCAGTTGTCAGATATGCTTTGTACGACTAAAGGGCAGGTGAATGTATCTATGCCTGGAGCACTCAGTATTATGCAGGAAAATGTGAATCAGCTGGATGAGTGGGCTTCCAAGCGTGAGACGTTTCTTTCGAAAGGAAAGAAAACTGTTCAAACAAAGATGCTGGATTTGTTAGGTCTTAAAGGTCTTCCTGACCATAAAATAAGAATTGAGGCAACCGGACATGATTCAATGCGTGAATATGAACAATATAAGTTTCAGCTCATAAGGGAAGGGGAGATGCCTGTTCCTTGTATTCTTATCATGCCGTCCAGAGCGAATGCTGATTCTCCTATTGAGTTAAGGTTGCAGGAAGAGGGGAAAGGAACTTATTTGAGTGAATATGCGAATTTTGCTGCTGCCTTGACGGAAGGAAAAATTTTGTTGTTGGCAGACTTGCGCGGATTGGGGGAAACAACAGATCCTGCATTTTATACGGATGCTAAATATTGGAACCGTGAATATCGTAATGCAATGATCAGTATGCATATAGGGCGTCCTATTATGGGACAACGGGTAGTCGATATCCTGACTTTGCTTGATTTTTGTTCAGAACATGAACTTTTGAAAGGACATCCCGTCAAAGTATTTGCCAATGGTATTTATGGTCCAGCTGTAATTCATGCTGCTTATTTGGATGAAAGAATCAACAGTGTGGAGATAACACATAGTGTGAAGACTTGGAAGGAATACATTGAGAAGCCTATGCAGTGGGATATGTATTCTAATGTGTTGTATGGTGCTTTGAAATATTATGATTTACCGGATTTGATAAGGTTAAGCAATCGTCCCATCCGTTTTGCAGATTAAAAAACAGAATTTATCTCCACTGTAGGAGCATATTAAATGTCCTGAAGGCACAACAATCTGCTCCTGCAGTGGATGGAATATATGGCTTGTCTATTTCTTTTCCAGGAAATCAGCACGCATCGGGCTGAAACAATCTATCAGCATACCCGGCTCCAGGCATACACAACCATGCACTGCATCTGGTTCCTTATACAGACAGTCACCGGCCGATACAATTTTTTTCACACCATTGATGGTGAACTCAAATTTTCCACTTTCTACATAAGTGACTTGTGAATGGATATGATGGTGAACAGCTCCTACAGCTCCCTTTTCAAATTTTACTTTAACAACCATGATGTCATCATTGTAACCCATGATTTGGCGCACTACACCTTCGCCTGCAGGTTCCCATTCTTTGCCTTCTGCAAAAATGAAGTTTTCACTACCTGTTTTCATAACCTTTTTTTCAGTGTTTTTGTTTGTTTCTTCAGTACACTCTTTGTTGCTCTCTTTTTTTTCACTTTGTGCATTGCAGCTCTGCAATAGTAGTGGTGCCATCAAGGCGCAAGCATACAATGCGGTTCTTACCTTACGATTCATGATCTTGCATTTAATATAAAATGAATAACTAAAACTTTTCTTCAAATATACTTATAATATGGGGAGGGTAGTTCGTCGTGATTAAAATATACGAGGAAAAGACCAAATATTACAAATCTAAGCTCCGGAAAATGGCTTATTTTGCTTCATAATGATATTTAAACTTGAATCAAAACACTAAAACAACAATGAAAAGCACATTAAAGAAAAACTGGGAAAGAATTGTCCTTTGCCTGTGCATGGCAAATTTTGCTTGTGTAGGTATAGCCCAAACTAATAAAAAATTAGATGACCAAGTTATAAATACGATGAAAACCGCCACTCGGTTTATGATGGACAAAGTGAGTTATAATGGTGGCTTCGTATGGAATTATTTGCCGGATATGTCCCGTTCATGGGGAGAAATGGAAGCCAAGAGGACAATGGTATGGATTCAGCCGCCGGGAACTCCTTCTGTCGGTCATTTGTTGCTTGACGCTTATCATGCTACAGGAGATGAGTATTATTATGAAGCTGCGAAAAAAGTGGCTAACACCTTGATTTGGGGACAGCTTGAATGTGGCGGATGGAATTATGTGTTTGATTTTGCAGGAGAGAACTCCTTAAAGTCCTGGTATGATACCGTTGGTAAAAATGGCTGGCGTCTGGAAGAATTTCAACATTATTATGGAAATGCGACTTACGATGATGCGGGTACTATGGAGGCTGCCAAATTTCTACTTCGTATGTATGTGGAAAAAAATGATCCTGCTTTCCGTCCGGCTTTGGAGAAAACCATTGATTTTGTCTTGGAAAGTCAATATCCGGTGGGTGGATGGCCTCAACGGTATCCTTTGATGTATGATCACCCTTTTCAAGGTAAGAAAGATTATTCGTCTTTTATTACTCTGAATGATGATGTGATTCCTGATGCGACCGAGTTTTTGATTCAATGCTATCAGGCAATGGGGCTGCAAGGGGTAAAGGAGCCTATTATGCGTGCTATGTACTTGATGATTTCCCTTCAACAAGGGGAACCTTATGCAGGCTGGGCAGACCAATATACAGTAGATGATTTGAAACCGGCTCATGCCCGTTCTTATGAACCGCGCAGTGTGAACACCGGTACTACCGTCCGTCTTGTTAATTTAATGATGGATTACTATAAACTTACAGCTGATACTCGTTTCCTGTCGGGTATTCCTGCTGCAATTCGTTTTTTGGAATCAATGAAATTACCGGAATCGGATGTGAAGAAATGGAAGAGTCAGTCGACTAATCCGGAAGCTATTTTGGTTCCTCGTTTTGTAGATCCTGATACTGGTAAACCACTGTATGTCCATCGTAAGGGAAGTAATGTGAAAAACGGTACTTATTATATAGATCAGAATATAGAAAATACAATAGCTCATTATAATTCGGCAACTTTTGTGAATCCTGGTGAACTGCGTCGTCGTTATGAGGAAGTGAAAAAACTTCCTGTATCCGAATTGGCGAAGAATTCACCTTTGCTGCAGGATCATTTGGTTCCTTTACCTAAATATTATACTCGTTTACGTGGAAAAGCTACGGAAGAAGTTGCCCGGAAATTGGTGAAATCACTGACTAAGGACGGTTGCTGGCTCTCTCCTTTAAAGTCAACCTCGAACCCGTATAAGCCATATACTGTTTCAGGACCTAGTGAGGAAACGAAATATATAGCTACCTTTGTAGGGGACGAGCACGATACATCACCTTATCCGTGTACCACCGGAGAATTGTGCATCTCTGTTGGGGATTATATTGATAATATGATAAAATTAATTAGTTACCTTGAAAAGTAAAGTTTGTTAGGTATAGGTTTATGAAGAATACTGTAATTTGTTTATTGTTGTTCGGGATAAGTCTGACGGCTTCTGCTCAAGAAAAGGTGGAAACAGTCTCTATGCGTTATGAAACGCAGAATGATATGCCGCTGTTCTATCAGAAGATGAAAGAAAACCTGACTTATCCTATGGCATGGGGGAACTCTGCTATCCGAAATTTCGAAAAGTGGCGTGAGAAAGCTCGAAAAACGTTATTGGATTGCATGTTGCCTGCTCCTCCTGCTACGGCTTTTGATAAGGAAGTGATAGATACCGAGCAACGGAATGGATATAGGGCGGAGAAGATTTTGTTCAGTGTTTCGGAATATTCTCGTGTTCCCGCTTATCTGTTGGTTCCTGACGGGAATGGCCCGTTCCCGGCAGTATTGCTGCTTCACGATCACGGTGCGCATTTTTCGATAGGGAAAGAGAAGATGGTGCGTCCGTTCGGTGTGGAAGCATCTGTACTGGCCGATGCGAACGATTGGGTGGAAAAATGTTATGACAAACAGTATGTAGGTGATTATCTGGCAAGTCACGGATATGTAGTGCTTGCTGTGGATGCCTTGTTTTGGGGGGAACGGGGACGTAAGGAAGGAGTACGCTATGACTCACAGCAAGCGTTGGCGGCCAATATGTTACAGATGGGAATGTCTTGGGGAGCCTTGATAGCCTGGGATGATATTCGTAGCGCGGAATTTCTGGCCTCATTGCCCATGGTTCATAAGGAAAAGATAGGTACTATGGGATTTTCCATGGGAGCACATCGTGCCTGGATGGTCAGTGCCGCTACAGATGTGGTGAAGGCAGGCGCTGCTGTGTGCTGGATGAATACTACAGATAGCTTAATGACACTTACTAATAATCAGAACAAAGGTGGGTCTGCTTATTCCATGATTATTCCCGGAATACGGAATTGGATGGATTATCCTCATGTGGCATCTATCGCCTGTCCCAAACCGATGTTGTTCATCAATGGCTTGCGGGACAAACTTTTTCCTGTAAAGGGCGTTGAAAGCGCTTTCTCTACCATGCAGGATGTATGGAAGAGTCAATCGGTAGAAAATCTGTTGACTACCAAGTTCTATGATTTGCCCCATTTTTGCAGTAAGGAGATACAGGATGATATACTTGAGTTCTTTAATCAAAATTTAAAATAGAAAGCGATGAAAATTAAGATGTTGATGGCATTTGTTGCCTTGTTATTGTTTTCTGCTTTTACGGCAGACCGCACAATTACTATCTTTATGATAGGTGACTCGACTATGGCCAACAAACCCTTAGATGGAGGTAATCAGGAACGTGGATGGGGTCATGTGCTGGGAGGATATTTCAGTGAGAATATTCGTGTGGAAAACCATGCTAGAAATGGTCGGAGTTCTAAAAGTTTTATTGATGAAGGATTGTGGGAGGTAGTAATTAATAAAGTAAAGCCGGGTGATTATGTTTTTATTCAGTTTGGGCATAATGATGAGAAGGCCGATGAGAAACGTCATACTGATCCCGGATCTACTTTTGATGCCAATCTACGCCGTTTTGTAAAAGAAACACGTGCCAAAGGAGGAATTCCCGTTTTGTTCAATGCTATAGTTCGCCGTAATTTTCGGAATAATAAAAATGCGGTGGCCGAAGATGATGTGCGCAAGGATTTGTCAAAGGGGGGTGTTTCTCAAGATGGAGAAGTGCTGATTGACACTCATGGAAAATATTTGGATTCTCCGCGCAATGTGGCAAAAGAATTGGATGTGCCTTTTGTGGATATGAATAAGATAACGCATGATTTGGTGCAGAGAATGGGGCCGGAGGCCTCAAAAAAATTGTTCATGTGGATTCCTGAAGGCGTGTGTGCAGCTTGTCCGAAAGGCCGTGAGGATAATACGCACCTGAATGTATATGGGGCGCGTACTATTGCAGGTTTGACAGTGGATGCTATAGCTAAAGAGGTTCCTGTATTGGGGCCTTTTATACGTCATTATGATTTTGTTGTGGCAAAAGATGGCAGTGGTGATTTCTTTACCATTCAGGAAGCGATCCATGCTGTTCCCGATTTTCGTAAAGCAGGACGCACTACTATTCTAGTCCGTAAAGGGGTATATAAAGAAAAAGTGGTTATTCCTGAAAGCAAGATTAGTATTTCTTTGATAGGTGAGGACGGAGCAATTCTGACAAATGATGATTTTGCTTCTAAAAAGAACTATTTCGGAGAAGAAATGTCTACATCCGGTTCATCAACCTGTTATATTTATGCTCCCGATTTCTATGCTGAGAATATCACTTTCGAGAATAGTGCCGGCAGAGTGGGGCAGGCAGTGGCCTGTTTTGTTAGTGGAGATCGCGCTTATTTCAAAAACTGTCGTTTTTTGGGAAATCAGGATACTTTGTACACTTATGGCAAAGACAGTCGTCAGTTTTATGACCATTGTTATATAGAGGGTACGGTGGATTTTATTTTTGGCTGGTCTACGGCATTGTTTAAGGATTGCACCATCCATAGCTTGGGTGATGGTTATGTTACCGCTCCTTCTACAGATCAAGGTAAGAAATATGGTTATGTTTTTATTGGCTGTAAATTGACGGGTGTGGTTGAGGCTCAGAAGGTGTATTTGTCCCGTCCTTGGCGTCCTTATGCACAGGCTGTCTTTATTCATTGTGATTTAGGAAAGCATATTCTTCCGGTGGGGTGGAACAACTGGGGCAAAAAAGAAAATGAGGAAACCGTATTCTATGCTGAATATCAGAATACAGGAGAAGGGGCGGCTACCGCTTCGCGTGCTTCGTTTGGAAAGCAACTGAACGATATCAGTAATTATAATGAAGCACAGATTTTGGCAGGTGATGACGGATGGAATCCTGTGGAAAATGGAAATGTATTGTTGCAGAATTTAAAGAGATAAGCTGTTTTTTCTTCATGTAATAATACTTTGTCACTGTAGGGATGGATCTTATTTACCCCTATGGAAAATGTCAAGGAAGAGTGGAATGATAAAAGGGGTATTTAACTTTGCCCCTTTTATTTTTTTAGGAACTTGTATGTCGGTATCTCTCGTTTTTTATGTATTTTTGCCATACTATATATGAAAATCTACGAAATGAAAAGACACATTCTGTTTATACTTACTTTGCTGCTCTTTTTTCATGCAAAAAGTCAGCCTAATTGTATCTTTACTCATTATTCTTCGGAAAACGGCTTGTCTCAGAACTCCATTATGAGCATGGTACAAGACCATAATGGAGTTTTATGGTTCTCTACTTGGGATGGAATCAACCGGTTCAACGGTTATGACTTCAAAGTTTATAAAGCCAGACAAGGGAATAAAATTACTATGACTAACAACCGGGTAGACTTATTGGAAGTAGACCCTTATAATTATATTTGGCTGCAAACGTATGATTATCGTGTGTATCGTTTTGACCAAAGAACAGAGAAATTCGAACAAATTCCTGCCGAAGGTGAAGAGGAGGGCATGCGTTTCTCTTCTATTAAAATATTGCCCGACAGTGTCATTTGGCTACTTTCTGAAAATGAGGGGGCTGTCCGTGTGAAAACAAATCCTAAGGATTACAGTGTAACCACTCAAGTATATGCTACTCATAGTCATGGAGGAAATGCCGCTCACATTAATCAGGTTTTTAGCGATGCTTATAATCAAGAGTGGTTACTTACTGATAACGGTCTGCTAAAGATTACGAATGATAAAGAAGAGCCTGTTTCTTATTTTGTGAATATCCAATCAGGCAAAGATGAATCCGTACAGGCTTTCTACTCTTTTTGCAGTTATGGTGACGAACTTTATTTTGGATCAGACAGGGGACGGATATGGTGCTATTCTTTGCAAAATGAAATCTTTCGTCTTTGGGAATTGCCGGTAAAGGATAAAGTGATTGCTATAAATGAAATAAAAGGTACGGGGCTGTTGATAACAACTGCCCATGAAGGATTGATATTGTACCATTCGGATACAAAAGAGTGTAAAGTCTATAATAAATCCAATTGTCCCGAATTCCCGGCAGACGCTTTCCGTTCTGTTTATGTTGACAGTAAGCAGGAAGCATGGTTTGAGATGACCGAATGGGGAAAGGTTTGTCATTTCAATCCTTTGACAGAAGTATTTAAGCAAGAAAAGATGCAAGTGGAGCCTCGTGGTGCCGATCGTTCCTATCCCAGTTTTCATATTTGTGAAGACTTGAACGGTAATTTGTGGGTACATCCGCAAGGAGGAGGGCTTTCTTGGTATGACAGAGAGGCAAATCGGCTGTTACCTTTCTATAATGACCCCGATTCACCCGATTGGCACTTTTCCAATAAATTACATTCCATGTTATCCGATAAGCAAGGCAATCTTTGGTTATGTACTCATTCTAAGGGGTTGGAGAAGATTACTTTTTTAGGAAGCCAGTTCCATATTTATCCCCGCATGGGTCACAGTTATGACTTGAATTCCAATACGGTACGTGCGTTGTTTGAAGATAGCGAACATCGCATCTGGATGGGAAAACGGGATGGTCAGATTGAAATTTATTCTTCTGATTTAGATTTTCAGGGTATTCTGACTGAAGAGGGGGATATAGCCAAATCTGGCAGGCCGTTACGGGGAGTTCCTTATCATATCATGCAAGATTCTCACGGAAACATTTGGATTGCGACCAAAGGGGATGGTATTATTCTGGCAGAAAAGGAGGGGACCCATTTTAAGTTTACTCGATTCAAATATGATGAAGATGATATTTATAGCCTGAGTCATAATAGTGTTTACTGGTTACATGAAGACAAGCATGGACGCATTTGGGTGGCAACTTTCGGTGGAGGGTTGAATTATATTCAGAAAACTCCTGAAGGGAAATATGTGTTTATTAGTTCTAGAAATAACCTGAAAGGTTTTCCGTATGACCGTTGTTACCGTGTACGCCATATCACTTCTGACAAGAAGGGGAATATATGGGTGGGGAGCAGTGATGGCGCGCTTAGTTTTAAAGAGGATTTTAAAGATCCGGAGTCGATTGTGTTCCATCTTTATGCACGTATCCCCGATGATATGAATTGTCTGAGCAACAATAACGTATATCGGATTGTAACCACTTCTCAAGGAGAAGTTTATTTGGCTACATTTGGGGGTGGTCTTAACCGGCTTGTTTCCATGAACGGAGAAGGGGGAGCTGTATTTAAATCTTATACAGTGAAGAATGGCCTGCCTTCAGATATCCTGTTGTCTGTAGAAGAGGATGGCGCAGGAAACTTGTGGATAAGTACGGAAAACGGATTGAGTAAATTTATTCCGTCCGAACAACGTTTTGAGAATTATAATGAAAGGGATTTTGGTGGTAAGATACGTTTTGAGGAGGGAACGTCGTTGAATCTTAGTTCCAGCACCATTTTGTTTGGTACCAGTCGTGGCGTGCTTTATTTTGAACCAGAGCATATTAAGAAGAGTAATTATGTACCATCCATTATTTTAGGTACTTTGAAGATATCCAATCAAGAGGTAGTTCCAGGGGTATCAGGAAGTTTGTTGCGGCAATCACTCAATAATACAGAACATCTGGTACTTTCACATAAGGAGAATATTGTAACCTTATCGTTTGCTGCATTGGATATGATTTATCCTGAAAATATCCGTTATGCTTATCGTTTACGCGGATTTGATAAAGAATGGAATTATGTAGACAGACAGCGTACCGCTACATATACTAATCTTCCGAAAGGAGAGTATGTCTTTCAGGTTAAATCGACCAATAGTGATGGGGTTTGGGTAGAGAATGAGCGCAGTTTGAGAATCACCATTCAGCCTTCGTTTTGGGAAACGGCTTGGGCTATGGCAATTTATATTCTTGCTTTTCTGTTGATTCTGTTTTCAGGAGTATATATATTGTTTACTATTTATCGTCTGAAACATGAAGTATCTGTGGAACAGCAGGTTTCTGATATAAAGCTTCGCTTTTTTACAAATATTTCTCACGAACTTCGCACTCCGCTGACATTGATTGCAGGTCCTGTGGAATATGTTCTGAAAAACAAGACTTTGCCGGATGATGTACGTGAGCAATTGCATGTAGTAGAACGTAATACCGACCGTATGCTTCGCTTGGTGAACCAAATTCTTGATTTCCGCAAAATACAGAAAAATAAGATGAAGTTGCGTATAGAGCAGATAGATATTGTTCCTTTTGTACGCCATATCATGGATAATTTTGAATCGCTGGCCGAAGAGCATCATATTGATTTTGTATTCGAAAGTGAAATGCCTTCCTTGAAACTGTGGGTAGATGCGGATAAGTTGGAAAAGATTGTCTTCAATCTGCTTTCCAATGCTTTCAAGTATACTCCACAGGGTAAGATGATTACGCTTTTCATTCATGAAAATGAACATAATGTGGCGATTGGTGTGCAGGATCAAGGTATAGGAATTTCTGAAAGCAAGAAAGCTTCCCTTTTTGTCCGTTTTGAAAATCTGTTGGACAAGAATTTGTTTAATCAGCAAAGTTCTGGTATCGGTCTTTCTTTGGTTAAGGAATTGGTGGAACTGCACAAAGCGACTATCCGTGTGGATAGTAAAGAGGGGGAGGGCAGTTGTTTCACGGTTGAGTTTTTGAAAGGCAAGGAGCACTATACGGAGAATGTAGAGTTCATTCTCTCTGATTCTGTCGAAATGAGGCCGGAAGAGGTGGAAGAATCAGTTCAGGGACATGAAGAGAAGAGGAATGAAAGCAAAACGATGTTGCTGGTTGAAGATAATTTGGAACTTCGTTTCTTTTTGCGTAGTATCTTCATCTCAAATTTCAACGTCATAGAGGCTGTCAATGGGGCTGAAGGTTTGGATAAGGCTTTGAAGTTTGTTCCGGATATTATTATTAGTGATATCATGATGCCGGAAAAGGATGGTATTACCATGACAGAAGATTTGCGTGCTAATATGGCGACCAGTCACATTCCAGTCGTTTTACTGACGGCTAAAACGGATATGGACAGTAAGTTGGAAGGTATGGAACTGGGAGTTGAGGATTATATAACGAAACCGTTCAGTGCTACTTACCTGAAGGCCAGGGTGGAGAATATTCTGACACAACGTGTCAAGTTGCAACAGTTGTATTGTGCGAATCTGATGAATATTCAGCCTGTTGCGGAGGAAGAACAGCAAACACAGCCTGAGATGTCTTCCCATGACCGTAAGTTTATGGAGAAACTGACGGAATTAATGGAGAAAAATATGGATAATGGCGATTTGATCGTGGATGATTTGGTACAGGAGCTTGCGGTGAGCCGTTCTGTCTTTTTCAAGAAACTGAAGACCCTGACAGGACTTGCCCCCATTGAGTTTATTAAAGAGATGCGTGTGAAACGTGCCGCACAATTGATAGAGAGTGGTGATTATAATATGACGCAGATTGCTTATATGGTAGGTATTAATGATCCTCGTTATTTCAGCAAATGTTTTAAACAACGTTTTGGTATGACACCTACTGAATATAAAGAGAATGCAAAAAATAAGCGATAACTTTTGCTGCTATTTGTTAGTTCTTGCAGCGTTTATTTTTTAATTATTTCTTAAAGGGTATGTTTAAGTGTCGGGTATTTCTTTTGTTATGTGAGTGAGTTGCTCATGTTATTTTATTATTTTTTCGAATATGTAATGGGGGTTTTTCTGAATTTTTAGTCTTTTACATAGATAATGAACTAAAAAGAGGAAAAAGATGAAAAAAGTAATTTTATTTATGGTAGGTGTTTTGGCGAGTCTGATGTTGAGTGCTCAGTCTCGTTGGAGTGTTACGCCGGAAGCCGGCTTGGTAGTGAATAAGGAAAATGAAGGGACATCAGTTACATTAGGTTTTAAAGCTGGTGCCGGTGTATTGTATCAGTTAAAGGAAGGGGTGGGAAAAAAGCCTTCTTTTGGCTTGAAGTCCGGAGTTTATATCTTAATGCAGAAAGGTGGGTATCATCCTATGAGTTGGGGAAACATATCAACAGGGGGAGGATTTAGCATGGATTATGAAAAAACGGATGTTGAGTCCACGCGTTATTATTTGCAATTGCCTGTTATGGCTCATTGGGGTTTTAAACTTTGTGATGATGTGCGTCTTAAATTAGCAGTAGGGCCTTATGTAGCTGTAGGAATTGGTGGACGCACTCATGCTTATGTTTCTTCCTCAAAATATAATATAGATGAAGAAACAGGTGTTGGACAGTACGAATACCGGAATGATTATTACCGGTTTGGCACATTTAAAGGAAAAACAGTAAATGAGGAATTTGGTTTTGAGGCGTCCCCTCGTTTGGATTGGGGAGGAACGGCTTCTGTCGGGATTGCTGTTAAACGGATTTCATTTACTATCGGGTATGATTTGGCTTGGGGAAAATATAATAAGGAACAGAATGATTTAAGGATACGGAATCATATGGTTAGCTTTACTTCAGGGTATAGTTTCTGATAAGAAAAGGATAAATGAAACAAACATACACAAAATTCTTTGTTTAAGATTGTTAAATGAAGAATTTTGTGTATGTTTGTTTTTTATAAACACGATAAAAGTTCAATCTATGAGGAAAATGCTATTCATTACCCTTTTAATGGGCGGTCTGTGTACGACAGTTTCTGTTGCAAAAGCGCAGGAACGCTTGCCGGAATATCTGCAGGCAGAGAAATACACACAAGAAAAATTGAACACCATGTTGTTTTCTACTGTGGTGGATCCGCATTGGTTCCAGAAAGGTAATAATTTCTGGTTCGAGTACAAAACAAGTGAAGGAACCTTTTGGTATGTGGTTGATCCGGTTGCCCGGACAAAGAAGCTTTTGTTTGATAGGGATGAATTAGCTTCTCAGCTTACTGAAATTGTAAAAGATCCCTTTGAGGCACGCCATTTGCCAATTATAAATCTGAAAGCGAAAGAAGATGGGCGTACCTTTACTTTTGAAGTAAAATCAACAAAAGATGCGACACCAAAGACAGAAGGTAAGGATAAGAAAGACAAAAAGAATGAGAAGGAAATCTTTTATTTTTCTTATGACTATCCTACTCGTAAATTGACTCATTTGAAAGATAAAGAAGACGACCTGAAGAAAATCTATTGGGGATCAGTTTCTCCTGATGGTAAAACGGTGATTTATGCCAAGGATTTGAATTTGTATCGCATGA
>OBYF01000701.1_pt1 | contig 15930 bp, 13 predicted proteins | sample 1495471 | NCBI WGS metagenome assembly OBYF01 (sample SAMEA2580185, study PRJEB22360) | human gut metagenome | biome: human gut; feature: human-associated habitat; material: faeces | place: Denmark | collected 2008/2010
CGATGACCGCCTCGCCGGTCGATGCGTCCTGCACCGTACCGGTCACAACAGACAGAAGGGGCGCTGCAACCGTCGTGCAGATCCCCTTCAGCATCAATAACCCAATCAATAAAAATCTATTCATCCACTTATTATTTTACAGCGGCAAAAGTACCGGGCCGCTGTTTCACCCGGGCTACACCCTCGTTACAAAAGCGTCAAACAACCGTTTCAAATCCGTTACACGCCCGACGAAACAGTTGCACAGTCCATCGAAAAAGGCTACATTTGCAGCCGATTAACCCTATTTCCGATATGAGAAACCTCTCACGCCACGCGGGACCCAACCGCATGATGTTCCTACTCCTTATCCCCTGTCTTCTGTTGTCCGCACTTCGGGCAAAGGCGGAAGAAACCGCACTTCCCGAGGGAAAAAGACCGGGCGTAACGCTTCAGGTCGAGATGGATCTGGTCAGCAGTTATATCTGGCGCGGTGTTTACGAAGCGGGCCCCAGTCTGCAACCGGGACTGACGCTCGGCATAGGAAACTTTACGATAGCGGCCTGGGGATCGGTCGATTTCACGTCGAGTTCATACAAAGAGGCGGACCTGATGCTCAGCTACCGGCTCAAAAACATCACCTTCCACCTCAAAGACCTTTACGACGAAGGTTCGGCCTCGGACCGGAATCCGCAGATCAGCCGCAACTACTTCCATTTCGGCGCCGACTCCCCGCACCGCATCGAAGCCGGCATCGAATGGCAGGTATCGCGCAAAGTCCCCATCACGCTCTCCTGGTACACGATCCTTTTCGGAGCGCGGGATGTCGATACCCGGGGGCGGCGGTGCTACTCCTCATACGTCGAGGTAGCCTATCCCTTTACGGTCAACACCATCGACCTGAAAACGGGCGTAGGAGCCGCGCCCTGGAAAACGGCAGGAGAAGGCGGAGCCAAAGGTTTTGCCGTGAAAAACGTCTTCATAAACGCCGGAAAACTGTGGGCGGTCAAAAGCATGGGTTCCTTCCGAATCGGACTCTTCACCCATCTCTCCTGGTGTCCGCTCAAAGAGGACATGAACTGCGTAGGAGGCATTTCGCTGCGGATGTAACCGCAAAAAACAACAGAGAAGCCCTTCCGTCATCGACGGAAGGGCTTCTCTGTTTCGTACAATTACACCTCCGGACATTCCCTTTGCGGACAAGACCGGCAAAAGAACGAGCTTATTGCATCACAAGCACCCAATTCACCGCAAAAACAGACTTTATCGTTCCATAAATTGAACGAAATATATTATTTTTTATACTTTTGTATGTACTTCTTACAAAAAACAATTAACCCGAAAACGCTATGAAACAATTCTTCCTGATCCTATCCGGCCTCGCATTGCTGACAGGATGCAGCAGCAAGAACGACTCTGTCGAAGGCCCCGTACAATCCCGCATCCGAATCGCTCCGAGCATCTCCCGTGTTACAGGGCTCAATTTCGACACCGGGGACCGCATCGGACTCACGATCGTCAAATCCGGTGCCAACTACTGTGAAAATACGCCTCTGCGTTTCGACGGTACGGTCTTCGTTTCGGACGACCTGTTCTGGTACGACGATTCGAGTGAAAAATCGAATCTCACGGCTTACTATCCCTACCTGGCGGAAGGAGCTCCGGCGAGCTTCACCGTTCGTGCCGACCAGAAGCTCGCCGCCGATCACGAAGCCTCGGACCTGCTGGCAGCGACGGCGACGGACGTCGTACCGAGCCAAACGGCCGTGAATATGGTATTCACCCACCTGCTCACCAAAATCGTGATCGACATTACGAACAACTCCGCCAATACGATCCAGGAAGTCACCCTGAAGGGCAGCCGCTGCACGGCTACCGTCGATCTTTCGACAAAAAGCGTCCAGGTCGATGCTTCTTCGGCGGAAACGGATATCTATCCCTTTTCAACGGTGACCGCAGGACGGTATGAAGCCATTCTCGTACCGCAACGGGCGGCACTCGAACTCGAAATCCAAACTTCCGACGGTAACCGGCACATCAAAACATTCCAGGCGACCGACCTGCAATCCGGCGCGGAATATGCGATCGAGGCGGTAATCAGCAATACGAACAAAATCCACGCCTCCATCAGCGGCGCCGTCAAAGGCTGGGAGGACGGAGGAGCGATCGCTCCGGTCGAAGACGACCTGCCGGAAGATTCCGACCTGCTGGAGTACGCAGGCGTCAAGTACCGCATCCGGCAACTCAGCAACGGTACGACCTGGATGGCGGAAAACCTGCGCTACATTCCCGAAGGCAAACGCGTTTCCTCGTCCCCGTCCGACGAAAACGGCATCTGGTACCCATGTACGACCTCCTTTACCGCATCCAGCGACACGGAATACATCCAACGGTAGGGTTTGCTCTACGATCTGGCTACGGCCGTAGGGGAACCTGTTACTGCGGATAACTTCCGCAATATCGAGGGCGTGCAAGGCATTTGTCCGGAAGGATGGCACCTTCCGACCCGGGCGGATCTGGAATCGCTTATCGCCGTGAACAGTGAACTCGGCAGCTCCTTCTTCACCTATGCCGGGACACGCGATCCGAGCGGGAAATACATCGGATCGTTGATGTCCGGGAATTTCTCCAAAGGTTACCTGCTCTGTACGAGCACCGAAAGTTCGGTCTATACTCCGGAGGATCTGAACTACCAATACCTGCTTTTCTCGAAAAGCAACCAGGTAAACATAATCGACATCGACTGTCGCTCGGGCATGCCGGTACGTTGCGTGAAGAATGCCACGTCCGGGGAATAAACGGCACAAAAAAGAATTGCGGACCGGCACAGAGCATAAAACGACCGGACGTTTCCGGCAAAGCGGCAACGCCCGGCAACATAGGGTCCCCAGGAAAGACCACCGGCAACACGGAAGGAAGCCGCTCAAAAAAGCGGCTTCCTTCTGCTATTTATCGCTCTGGTAATAAGACCTATCCAACCCGAAGGCATAGCTATTTCTGTACCGCCAGGTGAGCAAGACCGCAACAAAGGCCAATACCGCATTCAAAATAAACGGGAATCGCTCGCCCTGCATGTGCAGAATATTTCGCAACAGATCGATGATAAACGGACAGAGAACGATGGCCAGGTAATTCACCGACATCACGATCGAAAGAGCCAGCGTCGCCGATTGCGGTGGAGCAGCCACAGCCGCCTTGTCGTAAATAATCGGTTGAATAATGCCGTATCCGAGTCCCACGAGAGTACATCCCGCAATCAACCAGAAATGCGCCTTGAAGAGTCCGATAAAGAGCAATCCCGCACAGATCATAATCAACGAAACCAGATTGACGCTGCCGCGCAGACGCCGGATGATCGGGGAAAGGAAAAAGCCGGGCAACATGATAGCCAGGAAAAACAAGGACACCAAAAGCCCCGAGAAGGAATTTTGGTTGCCGTGCGGATCCACCAGGAATGAAATGTAGAAGGTGATAGCCAATGCCAGGAAAGTCGCCAGAAAATAAAATCCCATGACCGCAGCCAGCTTCGGCCAGTCGATCTTCTTGTGCTTCAGCTCATCGCTCCCGACAGGTTCCGGGGCGGCGGGAGTTCGGCGGATGAAGATTGAAAGGATCAGCGGAATCGCCGGCAACGTATATACCAGGAAGGGCAGGTGCCAATCGACATTGGCCAGGTAGCTCGCCAACACAGTGGCCAGCACCAACGTAAGGTTATTGATCGACGAACTGTAGCCCAACTGCCGGACACGATAATCCCCCGTAAAATAGTCCACGATATATCCCGTCGATAAAGGAATGATAATACCGGCACCGATACCCGTAAGACAACTTACCAGAATCAGAAGCCACATTTGGTTAATGAAAAGACAGGCGAAGCCACTCAGGAAAAAGACCGTAAGCCCGACCACAAGCAGCTTGAACTTATTCCCGGTTACAGACAAACGGCCTGCCAGCAGCATAAAAGGAATAATCAACACCGAAGGCAACGAAGTAAGCATCTGTATCTCCAGATCGGTCGCATGCGGAAAGACCTTGTTCAAGTCGCCGAGAATAGGGGAGATGGCAAGTCCGGGCAGCGAAACGACGGCCGATACCGACCAGACCGCCAACACGGTCATCCATGGAATGGTTCCTTTACCGGTTTGTACTCTCATATTTGCAGACATTAAAAATTCTTCCCCAAAGAGGAACAACTGTTATACCAAAAAAAATCGCCGGAGCGGAAACTCCGGCGAAAATAAGGTATATTGATTCGGAAAAAAGATATTATTCCCTTACGCAACGAACCTGCAAACCATTGGCTCGTTGATAGTTCCGTGCCGGAACAAATTCACTCGAAGCAGCATCGTCCGTATCGAGCGAAAAATAGAGGCCCGAAGCGCTCAATTCGTCGGTTCCCAAACCGCTTGTCCAATAACAACCGATCCACGGTTGCGCGTCCGCATTGCTGTTTACATTCTGGATAAGCCCCGTCAGATAAGGGCGACGCCCGCCTCCGAGAAAAAATGAAGTCATCGTTCCGTCGGTCAGGTTCCAGCCGTAAGCCTCGCGCAACGCCTCCGTTTGCTCCTGGTCATGATCGTCGCCGATCATAAAATCGGCATAAACATCCTTGTCCGGAACCTTCCATCCCTTAGGACAGGGATCGTAAACGGTCTTGACCGCCCCCCACAACTCGTTGTCATGGTCGGAATAGAGCCAATCGTAACCGGACTCCTCGACTCCCAGAATAAAACTCATCGGATAGGCTATGGCATACTCCATCGTGCCCGTTTCGGGGGTGGATTCCACATAGTCAAGATAAGTAAGACGCCCGTTGATATTATACATCTTATGATCCTCCGCAAATGCACAGTTATAATACGCCGGCCCGATCATCGGGGTCGGACGTCCCCACTGGTAATAAAGTCCGTAGGAGAGATATATGTCGTCCTCCGTGGCATTGCCGCCGGCTCCGGCACCCAGATTACGGGTCATGAAAACATCTCCGGCAGCCGAAGTAACCGACTCCGCCGAAGGATCGTACTGCGTAACCCACACATGCCAACTCCAAACCACCTTATCCTGGGCATCGAAAGCTGCGATCAATGCGTTTCCTTCGATAAACTCACCTTTCTTATCCGCCGCGACGAAGAACGAAACCCGACCGTCGTCGAGTGTCAGGTTCTCGATCATATGCGACGTGCTTCCCCACATAAGTTCTACCCGAGCCGTAGGAATCTTTTCGCCGTTTCCCTTTACGGTACCGTCGAAAGTATAGTAGGCATTGGCATAGTTGGCGATATAACAGTTAGCCGTCTGCCCCGTCAGATCGACGGTCCGCCCGATTCCGACCCTCAAATCGGCGGAAACGGCCTTTCCGTCGGTATCGTAACCGACCAACGTCAGGACTCCTCCCGTTTCGGCATTGGAGTCATCACTTGCGGGGGCCGTCACGGTCATCCGGCTCGTCTGCAAATCGGCGGTCACCGTCCAGCCTTCAGGCGTATCGGTAATGTTCAGCTTCACGATATTCACAGCCGTAAATTCTACCGAAGCCGTTCCCCCGGGCTTATCGACCATACAAACATCACGAGGGAAATAGAGGGTTCCCACCGGTCCGTCGTCGTCGCTGCAACCGACGAGATTCATCGAAACGGCCAGGACGATTCCCAGGCATAAAAAGCGGCACACAAGTTTTTTCATGTTCAAAATCCAATTTTGCTAAACGTTACAAAGATACGAATAAGCCGAGCGCAAAAGCAAATTTTATTCGCGTTTTGCCGGGGCGAAGTATCTAAGACGAAGTCAAAGATACGAATAAGCCTAATGCAAAAGCAATTTTATTTGCGTTTGACCAAAGCCAAAGCATCCAAAACGAAGCCAAAGACAGGGAAAGCCGAGAGAAAACGGGAACCTGTCCCGGTTTTCCGAAGCGCATCCTATCTAAAGACCATGATGTCAAAGATACGGAAAGGCGAGAGTAATCGTGCAGACTTGTACGCAAAAATCGCCGAACCGCACCCCATCTTCGGCAAAGATAGTACAAACCACATACAGAACAAACAGGTCCTGTCGGAACATGGCCTTATTTTCGCAAAATTAACCTCGACATTTTTACTAAAACAGCTAATTTCCGATTCTTCCGACAACAGAAATTCCGTTAGGAACAATTCTTGCAAAGGTAACGTAACAAATCGACTTAAAAATACGCATCCGATATGGCAAAAAAGACAGCATCGCCCCACGAATCATCTTCCGAAGGGAACCAAATAGCCATTACCGTCACCGAAAAGGGTCCGTACCTCGTCACCGGAAACCCGCCGCTGGCCATGCAATTCATCATGCCCGACTCCGAGGGCGAGAGTTGGTATTTTCAGGAAGGGCGGCATTTTTCGACGGAAAAAGAACCGACGGCATTGTGCCGTTGCGGTTTATCCCGCAGCAAACCCTATTGCGACGGCTCGCACCTCAAGGAGGAATGGGATTCGGCGATCACCTCCGGAGAGGACCGGATTATGGACGAAGTAGAGATCACCGAGGGACAACGGGTGACATTGAACGACAACGAAAAATACTGTGTTTTCGCCCGTTTCTGCCATCCTTACGGGGGTGTCTGGGACCTGACGGCCGCATCCGGCGATTCGCAGTCCCGCAAGCTGGCCGTCCGCGAAGCTTCGATGTGTCCGAGCGCCCGCCTGACCGCCTGGGACAACCGCACGGGAAAACCCTACGAATTCATCTTCGAACCCAGCCTGGGATTGATCGAAGACCCGGCGATCGGCGCCAGCGGAGGACTCTGGGTACGCGGCGGGATCCGCATCCAACGCGAAGACGGCCGAACCTTCGAAGTTCGGAACAGGGTAGTGCTCTGCCGCTGCGGACACTCCCGCAACAAGCCCTATTGCGACGGTGCGCATGCCGCCGTCAAATGGAAAGACGGGCTGGAGGGAACCCCCGACGGAGAAACGCTCCCCCGAAGCGTTGCCAGTGCAAAAATCGAAACCCACTGACCGGCCTGCCGTTCCATTCGAATAAAATAGAGTCCACCGGCACGCTGTACGGCTTGGCTCGATATACTTCGGCCCCGAAACGGGACGCTCCATTCTACAATACGCTCCGATAGATTCCCGCCCATATCGATAAAAGAAACCCCGTTGAGATTTCAACGGGGTTTTTCATGCGAACAACGATTCGTCGTCCTATTTCTTATCGGGTTTGGCGATCGTTTCGCGCATCGTAGTATCCGCCATGATGTTCTTCATCTTATAGTAATCCATCACGCCCAGATTTCCGCTGCGGAACGCTTCGGCCATAGCCAGCGGCACTTCGGCTTCGGCCAGAATCACCTTGGCGCGGGCATCCTGCGCCTTGGCCTTGTTCTCCTGTTCGAGAGCTACGGCCATAGCACGACGCTCCTCGGCCTTGGCCTGGGCGATGTTCTTGTCCGCTTCGGCCTGGTCCATCTGCAACTGTGCGCCGATGTTCTTACCTACGTCTATATCGGCGATGTCGATCGAAAGAATTTCGAACGCCGTTCCCGCATCCAATCCCTTCTCCAGCACCACGCGGGAGATCGAATCGGGATTCTCCAGCACGATCTTGTGCGACTGTGCCGAGCCGATCGACGAAACGATACCTTCGCCGACACGTGCCAGAACCGTTTCCTCACCGGCACCGCCGACCAACTGCTTGATATTGGCCCGCACCGTAACGCGTGCCTTGGCGATCAACTGAATACCGTCCTTGGCCACCGCAGCTACCGGCGGAGTATTGATGACTTTGGGATTAACCGACATCTGCACCGCTTCGAATACGTCGCGGCCCGCCAGATCGATCGCCGTAGCCATCTTGAAATCGAGCATAATATTGGCTTTCTGGGCCGACACCAGCGCATGCACCACATTGGTCACGTTACCTCCGGCCAGATAGTGAGCCTCGAGCTCGTTGGGATTGAGTTCCAGACCGGCCTTCGTACTCTCGATCATCGACGATACGATCGTCGAAGGCGGCACCTTGCGCCAGCGCATCAGGATCAACTGCAACAGGCTGATCCGCACGCCCGACACCAGCGCCGAAAACCACAGGCCCACAGGAATGAAGTAAAAAATAAGCCAAATCGCAAAGAGCGAAACGAAGACGATTAGTGCAATGATACCGATTTCCATCTTTTATTTATTTAATGTGTTTGCGTACGATTATATTGAAATTTTCGAATCCGACGACTTCGACCTCCCGGCGGGGATCTATATAACTGTCCATGGACTTGGCTTCGTAAATCTTACCGCCGATCTCCACCTTTCCCATCGGAGCCAGCCGCGAAACGGTCATTCCCGTATCTCCGACACGGACACTCTGCTGCACCGGTTCGGGCATCACAGAGGAATCGACTTTCTGTTTCAGGGAGAAACGGCGCCAGGTTTTGGACCGCAGCGAAACGACGGTCGCCGCGAACGAAAGGATCAGAACGACGGCGACGACGATTCCGCCCGCCAAAGGACCGTAATCCCGGAAGGCGATATAAATGGCGCCTCCATAGCTGACCAGCGCGAGAATCGCCCCGATCGATACGCCTGGCAGCAGGACAAGTTCCGCCACCAGAAACAGTAACCCGAAAAAGACCAACAGAATGATAAAAAACATATTCACCGTGTTAAAATCGCTGAAAAAGATCGGAATAACCGGCTCGCAGGTCGAATTTCCCCCGATTCACCGATATACGTCCGAATACGGACCTATTTCTTTCGGGTGAAGATACGCAAAAAATCCGATTATTTAGCAATTTCCGTCACTTTTACCGATAATTGAGGATCGGCGGCGCGAATCGCGGCAGCCGCCTGATCCGCGACAGCCTTGTTGTCGAACTGTCCGACGACGAAAAGATCCGCCCCCACGCGGGACAGGTCGCAGCCGGGAGCGGCCTGCGCAATCGCCTGCTTCACGGTATCCGACAGATTCTGCTCACTGGAGATTTCCACCCGGAAAGCGGCCATTTCCGCCTCGGGAGTCCGTGTCAGATTGGTATATTCCCCATCGTACCACACAACCAGTTCCGGACGGCGGAACCCTTTCGCCCGCAGCAACTCCTGTGCATCGACGGCTTCGGCCTTGGTCGCGAAACCTCCCGCGAAATAACGGTAGCGCCCCGCGTCGGTCTTCAATACATAGAGCGGAGAAGCGCTGCGGAAAATGGAGATATTCTGTTTGTACTTATACTCCCCGAGCAGGATTCGGTAGATCACTCCGTGCTCATAGACAGGACAGTCCGGAATCGGTTTCTTATACGTATAGCGCCCCGCAACAAATTGGACCGGTTCGTAATCGAGGAAATAGCGCTCCGTAATCTCCGGCTTCGGAAGACGAAAATCTATCGTCTGAAGCCGTACAGCCACCTGTTTCAAGGAATCGGATGCAAGTCCCAATCCCAGCATCCGGGCAATTTCCCGCTCATAATCCGTCAAATAGCATTTCTGGATATAATAATCGGGAAGCGCATCAACAAGCCCTTCGGCCTGGGCCGCAGACATCTGCCGCCGCACATCGTCCAACGCCTTCTGCTGACGTGCCTGCTGGTCCCTGCAATTCAACTTATCCAGGATATAATCGTAAGCATAGCTCTTGTTATCATACACATATCCCCATACGGCCGTCAGCGAATCCCGCAAAACCCGGCCCAGGTTGGCTACCGTGCGGTAACGACCGAAAAGATCGACAGCCGCCTGCTCCGTACGAACGGTATCGTACTGCTGCTTCAAAAGAGTCTGCTGCCGGTAGTTCTCCAGCAGGCGCCCGGCACATCCGGCCACCTCCGCCTCCATGCGCTGCGCCCGGAGCAGAGCCTCGTAATCACGTGCCGGAAGATTCTCACGGAAATAACCGTTGAACACGAGATTCCGACTCTGCTGCGATTCGGGAGTCTGCGTGATAAGAGATTTTTCCGTTTCGGCCGCCGGAACATAATCGGGATGTTCGGTCAGCCAAGCCTGCTCGATGGCGTTGATCCGGGCCGCGACCTGCGTACGGAGTCCCTGGGCAGAGAGCATTTCGCTTTCGAGCGAGAGAATCTGAGCGCCGTAAGTCTCCTGTGCGGCCGGATTTTCCCGCAGCATCGCACGCAGTCCTGCAATCCGGGTCTGCATCTCGTCGATCCGGACCTGCAACCGACTGTCCTGATCCCGAAGCGCAACGTATTCCGAATTCGACTGCAGGGCAGGAATACCGGGCCCCGCCGGGTCGGAAGCTCCTCGCACGATAACGACCGAGAAGGTCAAAAATAAACCGATCAATAACTTATGCCACATCATTTCCACCATCTGATTAACAAGAATTGCAACAATCCGAATATCTCCAGACGTCCCAACAACATAAGCGCCGTGAAGATAAATTTCACGATCGCCGGCAAATCACCGTAGTTGGCCATCGAATTAACCCCTCCAAATCCCGGACCTACATTGCCGATAGAAGCCACGCACCCCGAAAAACTGGTCATCAGATCTACGCCGAAAAGCGTACAGAGAATCGTTCCGATGAGAATGAGAAGCAGGTAGGCCACGATGAAAAGCGACACCGTATGCAGCACGCCCGCTTCCTGAATCACACCGTCCATCTTGAGCCGGATGACGGCATTCGGATGCTGCTGCTGCTTCACCCGGATGTAAAGCATCTTCAGAGCCATCAATGCTCGATTGGCCTTCATACCACCCGAGGTGGAACCCGCACAAGCGCAGATCAACGAGCCCAGTATCAGCAAAATAATTGCGAACGGAGTCCACAGGCTGGAATCGGCCGTAGCGAAGCCGGAAGTCGATGTCACGGAAACAAACTGGAACGACGCGAAACGCAGCGATGACCTGAACGTAGGATAAATATCGGCGATATATAAACTCAGGGCGATCAGCAGGCTTCCCAGAATCAACATTCCGAGATAAAACAAAGTGACTTCGCTACGGAAAATATTGTTGCGCTTACCGGTAACGGTCGCATAGATCAAACCGAAATGGATGCCTGAAATACCCATCGCGAAGATGAGTACCATGTCGATCATCGCACTGTCGTAAAAGGCGACACTGGTATTTTTGGTTCCGAACCCGCTGGTCGCACAGGCCGACATCGAATGACATACGGCATCGAACCAGTTCATTCCGGCGAATTTCAGCATGAAAGTGAAAAATATCGTAAGTCCGACATAGACGAACAACAAGATCTGAACCACCATCTGAGCCCTGTAACGATAATTGTCCCGGGCCAGGGTGGACATCTCGACACTCGAAAGCATCATTTTGCTGGTACCCAGTGCAGGCAGGATCACCAGCGCGAACATCACCACGCCCATACCTCCGACCCAGGTCGAGGACATCCGCCAGAACTGCAATCCCCGGGGCAGCGCCTCGACATTTTGCAAAATCGAAGATCCTGTGGTCGTAAAGCCCGAAACAGTTTCGAACCAAGCATTTATCACGCTGAACTCACCGCCCCAGATCAGGTAGGGAAACATACCGACGACGCAGGCGAGCAACCATGAACCGACCACGATGCAAAACCCCTCCTTATTGGTGATCCGATCCTGCTTTTCCACGAAAATGAGCGGGAAGCCCCCCAACAGCGCCGTCAGCAGAGCCGAGAGCAGCAACGGGTAAAACGCGGAATCCATGTGGTTGACATAGGAGATCCCTGCCGAAACGAACATAAAGAATGCCAACAACAGCATAATCATTCCCACGTATCGCAATATCACATTGACCCGCATGACTCTCTACGCTTTATTTTGTTTCAGCATGGCGACGAGTGCCTCGATTTTTTCCTTGAGTTCCAGGATTTCGTCCTTACACTCGGCTTTCACGGCAAAGGGTATCCTGAAGGTCAGATACTGTCCGAGCCCCTTGTTCATCGCCACGATCGGATTGACACAGTAGAGCATCGTAAAGTAAAAGAGCATCAACACTGTAGCGATCATCACCACCAGCGATATCAGCACGGGAGTAACGGCCCGGTAAGCGTTTTTCTTGAGCTGCTCGGCCCGCGGAGCCAGCGAACTCTGCGTCGAAGTCATATAGTCCCGAACCGCCGTGACGACCTTTTCGTACTGTTTTTCATAATATTCGTTGTACCACACCTCTCCCGACTCGTCCCCTGCCTTCGGGGATTCGGTCGCGAGAAACATCTTGGTCAGCACCAGCAACTCGGTAGTCGCACCCGTCAGGGAGTCGAGCGCCGAGCGGTCCAACGCTCCTTTCTGGGCCGTAGCCACCGCATGTTCCAACCGCTGCATTCCCGTGCGGCACAGGCTATCGTAACTCGCATCTTGCAGGATCGCCAAATGCACGATCGCCACGTTTTGATCATGCACGGCGCCGAGCATCTCCTTGGCGAGCTCCACATTCCGCTGGTTGGCTTTCAAAATCTCCTCGGTGTCGTAGCTCAAGTGACTCAGCTCGAAAAAAGAGATCATCCCCGAGGCGAACAACAACCCGACGATACTCAAGAAAGCAATGGATATTCTTCTTCGAATTCCCGTCATACGCGTTTAACTGTTAAAATCGTCCCAAACCGCCCGTATCGGCAGGGCAGTCCCCCCACCCGAACATATCCGGAGCGATGCAACAAATATAATGCAAGGCAAGGGCAAAAGCAAACTTGTTTGAATCTTACCGAGCTACAAGCCGTATTCCGAAAAACAGTTCAAGGCGTAACCAATGCCGAATCCGGCAGACTACACCGCAACTCGTTCTTACAAAAACGACCGGACGGTACGGCAAGCCCAGCCGCCGCCCGCCCGAAATACAGGCCATTTTCGCAAAATACAATGCGGCCCGGAGGCAAGGCCGCATCCGGCCGGAATGCCGAAACGAAATTCACCCGAACCTTCGCCTGATACAAATATACGAAGAAATCGCTAATTATCCACGATTTCGCCTTCGAGATCGTTCGCATCGTCCATACGCCCCAGCCGCACCCGGCAAATCGTGTTGATCCGACTCCGGTCGTAGGGGGCCTTGACCCGGCGGTAGTTGCCCGTATAGCCGAACATCATCCCGCCCCGCATCGTACTCTCGAACAACACCTCGTCCGTCGTACCTTCGGCCCGAGCGCAGAATTCGCCGTGCAGTCGGCGGCAGAGCTTTTCCAGCTCCTCCACGCGCCGTGTAGCCACCGAAGGCTGCACTTTGTCCGGAAAATCGACGGCCGACGTGCCGGGACGCTCCGAGAAGGGGAAAATATGCAGATAGGCCGGTGCGAGGCGCTCCAGGAACTCGTAGGTCGTACGGAAATCGGCCTCCGTCTCACCGGGAAAACCGACGATCACGTCAATCCCGATAAAGGCGTCCGGCATCAGGCGCCGCACGGCCTCGATCCGCTCGGCGAATTTTGCGGTCGTATAGCGGCGGCGCATCCGTGCAAGCACGCTGTCCGAGCCGCTCTGAAGCGGGATATGAAAATGATGCTGGAATTTAGGTGACGAAGCGCAAAACGCTATTATCTCATCCGTTAAAAGATTCGGCTCTATCGAAGATATACGGTAGCGTTCGATGCCTTCGACCTCGTTCAGGGCCCGCAGCAGATCGATGAACCGCTCACCCGTCGTGCGTCCGAAATCGCCCGTATTGATCCCCGTGATGACGATCTCCCGCTGTCCCGCAGCGGCGATTTGCTCGGCTTCCTTCACCAGATCGGCGATCGGCATATTGCGGCTGGCGCCCCGCGCATAGTGGATCGTACAGTAGGCGCACTTATAGTCGCAGCCGTCCTGCACTTTCAGGAACGCACGGGTACGGTCGCCGCTCGAAAAAGCGGCGAAGAAATTGGTCAGTTCCTCCACATCGCAACTGGTGAACTGTGCGGGTCCCTTGCCAGCAAGAGCCGCTACACGCCTGAAAAGTTCGCCCTTGTCGTTGTTGCTCAACACCAGATCGACCCCTTCGATCGAAGCGATCTCCTGCGGTTTGAGCTGGGCATAGCAACCGGTGACGACAATAATCGCCGCCGGGTTGCGCCGATGGATTTTACGGATCAGGTTACGGCATTTCTTGTCGGCATGTTCGGTCACCGAACAACTGTTGATGACCGAAATATCCGCCGCTTCCGAAACCCCGACCCGGATGAAGCCGCCCGCTTCGAATTCACGGGCGAGGGTAGAGCTCTCCGAAAAGTTGAGCTTGCAGCCCAAGGTGTGAAAATTGACTCTGCGTCGCTGCATATTTCTGCTGTAAATTTGAGCGAAAGTACGAAAAACTATGCGAATCCGACCATTTTATCGGCAAAAATCACACACACGTCCGGATAAAAGAGCAGGGGCGCCCTGCAACGGGCACCCCTGCGACATACATCAAAACAGGGCGATCTACTCCTCTCTCACGGGTTGCATCACGGCTCCGCCCACAGGCTGTACGGGCCGGTTTTCCCACAGATCGCCGAAAGATCTCATCGACCGGCAACTGCCGCGCGTGTGCATGGCGGACGGCAACTGCGGTTTGTTATCGGTCTTGATCCACTGCAGGGCAAGGTATCCGAGCTGATCCATCATCGTACCGAATTCACCCGGATAAATCGCCGAATCATCGATTTGGACATCGGGTGTGAAGCCATCCGAGTAATCCCGGAAGCCCTTGGCATTTTCAATATAGAACGAAACGGGGAAAAGCAGGAAATCGTAATTGTGAAACGAGCGGACCACACCTTCCATACCTACGTTCTTACCGTTAGTGGGCATCCCGATAAGATTGACCTCAATATCAAGGCCGCGCAGACCGTTGATGACCATTTCGCTCGCCGAAGCAGTCGTTTCGCTCACCAGGACATAGATTTTCTTCAAGCCCAAAGCATGTTGCAAGGCTCTTTCGATCGGTTCGTACACGCTTTCGAACGTCTCCTTGACGCCGATCTTGTAGTCGCCACTCTCTCCGGCCTCCGTGCGGTCCTCGTTGAACGTCATATGAGCATAGAGCTGTCCCTTGTACGCCTCACCTGCGATAAGCGTACCGAGCACAGTACTCGAAAGCACATCGCCACCGTTGTTGTAACGCAGATCGAGGATCAGGTCGGTGACATTCTGTGCACGGAAACGGTCGAAAGCGGCTATCAACTCCTCATCGTAATCGACATCGAAGCCCATATAGAGCAGATAACCGGCCTTCTTGTCCGACTCTTCGATTTCGACCACTTTATCCATATAGATAGCCGGACTGGTGAAGGTCGCACTTCCGAGCTGCACATTCCCTTTCGGGGTAAGCACAGGAGTAGTCCCGTTGTCGGTCCACGTGACACTGTTCACCGTAACATCGACCGCACCGTCGTACACGGCCTGGCCCAAACTCTGATAATTGCTTTCGGTCACCTCCTCGCCATTGACCGCCGTGATGAAGTCGCCGCGCACGAGACCGGCTTTCCTCGCCGGCGCTGCCGGGCGGCCGCAAGAATGTCCCGGCTTCCGCAGCCGGCGTTCCGGGGATGACGACCATGACCACAATTCCGATATAATCGTCCCCGAGTCGGGTCGCATCCAACAGATAGATACCCGAACCGACATACGCCTCGCCGGGAGTACGCGACAGGGGCGCATCGCTTTCCAGACGCGAATAGTAATACATACGTTTCTGCCCCTGCCAATGACCGTCTTCGCGGTTCACATCGTCCTGGGCGGCTACACCGTCGAGAATCGAGGAGAAAAAGAAGTCATAACAAAGACTGTAATCGAGCGGGACATTCTCGATGGCACGATTCCAGAGATAACGGCTCTTCATGTACCCGGCAACCCATTCGTTCACGCTGCGGTATTTTCCGTCCCCCTGCTCACTTAATCCTTTGCCCTGCTTCACCACGAACGAAACCGGCGAAGCATATCCCCACACACTGACGGTAATCGTCGCGGAACGAGCTTCGGCCCGGGTATTTTTGGCAACTTTCAGACGCAGCAACGATTCGCCCGCCATACCCGAACCGGTTTGCACTTCGCACCAGTCAGCCGAACTCCGGGCA
>OBYF01000729.1_pt1 | contig 15088 bp, 16 predicted proteins | sample 1495471 | NCBI WGS metagenome assembly OBYF01 (sample SAMEA2580185, study PRJEB22360) | human gut metagenome | biome: human gut; feature: human-associated habitat; material: faeces | place: Denmark | collected 2008/2010
CCCGGAAACTGATGCAGGAAGCTGCCAAGAAGCTGGAATTTATAGAAGCTGCACAATACAGGGATGAGCTGCTGAAACTGGAAGATATGATGAAAGAGAGATGGGGATAGGCTTGTCTCCTTGGCGGAAGAAGGCGCACTGCCTGTCGAGGAAAAGCCTGTTACCCGAAGAAATATCACGGATATGCCGGTGAGTTCCGGAATAAAGGCAGGGATGGAAAAGGAAAAGACAAGAAGGACAAACAGCAAAAAAGCAGGGAGTGTCCCCCTGCTTTTTTCAGAACCGTACCATTAATTCCATCACAAACTTGTCTTGTTCGGACTCTTTTGCCAAAGATAGTTTATCATAGAAATATTTCTCGTAATTAAGACGCAAATCCGCTTGAAAAGCCTTTCCAAAGCTTAATGTCACACCTCCAGTCACACGCTGGCGGGAATAATCGGTAATGTAAAGCTTACCATCTTCATCCGCATTACCGTTACTATGATCTCCCATACTGTCATAACGTCCTAGAAATGAAATTTTCCGGAACAGGCCTTTCTTGATAAACAAGTCGTAATTGACAAAGGCGTTGAAAGCATGTACATCATCAAATGAGTTTTTCGCATAAGTTTTATAAAGGTATTCGGCTTCTATATGCCAATTATCAAACTCGTAGTAAGTACCGATATCATACATATAAATGCTGATTTTATCGGGATGTATTTTCTGGGTACTCAAAGTCAAGTTATAATTTTTCCACGGCATCAATTGAAGCTTAACAGAATAATTCAACGTGTTGTGCCACTCTTTCTGATTGGTGAGTCCGGAGCCGTTGAACAGTCCGCCTTCCAGTTTCAACGGCAGTCCCTCCTTTAAAGAGAAAGCTCCGGTAGCACCCACATCACGCACATTCCCCACCTGTTTGGCTATGAACGAACGATTGGCAAAATATTGTTGGTGGGGAGATCGATGAGCGTCTATGGTGAAAGGCACACGCATCTGTCCTAGTGTGACATTCCATGTATCATTGGGGACAAAGCGGGCATATGCATCCAGCATCTTGATGCTTCCCTCATCGGACAAGTCTATTTCAGCTTTATAAGCAATTACCGGAAGAACCTTCCCGTCCAGACTGACACGGGCGTTACGTACCTGGAACCGTTGCATTCCGTTAGTGGTTTGAAGTTCATATTTACCGCGGATCGTTCCATGTACTTCCGGCAGATATTCTTTAGGAATAGTCAGCTGTGCGGAAGCAGTTGCAATACTCAGCATTGTAAAAGCAGACGCTACAAGTGTATTTCTCATTTTTATTAATGTGACTTTCTTTGTTTACGGCTGCAAAGATATAGGTTCGGTATATCTGTAATATTTCATCCATATTACAAATATGTTTCATTTGATATGGGGAAGACATTTTACAGCCACATTCCGTATTCTTCTCATCTGCTGTGAACGCAGTGAATATGGCCCCAAAAATATCGACGTACCGACAGAGTTATTCAATAATACGGGCAGTTTCCACCTTCTCCAGACGTGCACGGAGTTTTCCCATCATGGATTTACGTATCCGGAGCCTCATCAGGCAATCCATATCATATGATTGCTCCAAGATGGCAGGCTCGTCTTCTTTCACAATGCGCATGATATCATTCATAAAAGGATATTCAAAGGATACGGTGATTTCTTCATCCACTGTTCTTTCCACTATATCAGCAGCAGCTATTGCTTCGGCAGCGGCTGCCTTGTAAGCGACAATCAGTCCGCTGGTTCCCAATTTTATACCTCCAAAGTAACGGACCACTATAATAAGGATATCCGTCAGCTCATTGGAATTTATTTGCCCCAAAATAGGCTTTCCTGCGGTACCCGAAGGCTCTCCGTTATCATTTGCCCTGAAATCCTTCCTTTCATGCCCCAGCATATAAGCGTAACACACATGGCGGGCATCGTAATATTTCTTCTGATACGTGTCAAGATGCTGCTTTATTTCCTCTATGGTACGTACCGGAATGGCAATAGCTATAAATTTACTCCGTTTCTCCGTATATATGCCTTCGGCAATGTCTGTAATGGTTTTATAAGTATCTTCTTGTATCATGGGTTTCAGAAATCATAAATCTTTTATTATAACTCACAGAATCTGTCTGGCAATCCATGCACACGCCTCAGCATCAGCCAGCGCATGATGGTGATTCTCCAATTCAAAACCAAAAAAACCGGCCACCGTATGTAACTGGTGGTTTCTCAACCCTTTCAGCTTCCGGGAAGCCTGATAGGTACAATAAAAGTCATAATCAGGATAATCCATACAATAAGTACGGAACACGGCTTTCAAACACCCCTCATCAAAGGCTTTGTTATGCGCAACCAGCGGAAGCCCCTCTATTTTAGGGGCAACCTGCTTCCATACTTCCGAAAAAACAGGAGCATGGGCAGTATCTTCCTGTGTCAATCCATGAATACGGGTGTTCCAATACAAATAGTAATCCGGTTCGGGATGAACGAGGCTGTAGAACCGGTCGGCTATCTCACCATTTCTCACAATAACCACCCCTACACTACATATGCTGGTACGTTCATTATTTGCCGTCTCGAAGTCTATTGCTGCAAAATTATCCATACTTTTTTTCGTTACACAGACAAAGGTACGACAAAAAAGCGATATACAAAATTCTTTTTTCCGGTACAATTCCCTATCTTTGAAACCTCAGCAGCAAAATAGACCAATATCTATGACAATCAGCACTTGTGAAAGCTGAAAGATTAGACCATCTTTGCACTGTTTTTGTTTTTTAACTTAAACTAGATTTATAGTAAAATGAAAAAAATGAAATTCCCGACCCTGTTAATAGCAGCAGGGTTACTTTGTATCTCCGTTCACACAACGGCCCAACCTGGTCCCCGAAAAAAAGTGGGCGTTGTTCTCAGCGGCGGAGGAGCCAAAGGAATGGCACATATAGGTGCTTTGAAAGTTATAGAAGAAGCGGGTATCCCTATAGATTACGTGGTAGGGACCAGTATGGGCTCCATTATAGGCGGACTTTATTCCATCGGTTATACTCCTGAACAGATGGATAGCATGGTTCGCCGGCAGGATTGGTCCTTTCTGCTGAGTGACAAAATACCACGCAGCGAACAGAATATGGCGGAACGGGAGGCTTCCGAAAAATATGTATTTTCCCTGCCATTCGGTAAAAATGCCAAAACGCAAGCCGTAGGAGGATTGATAAAGGGACAGAACCTGGCAAACCTGTTCAGTGAGCTGACCGTAGGATATCATGATTCCATCGATTTCAACAAGTTACCTATTCCCTTCGCCTGTGTTTCCGAAAATATTGTAAATGGCAACGAGGTAAATTTTCACAAAGGTGTATTGGCTACGGCCATGCGGGCCAGTATGGCCATACCGGGAGTATTCACTCCGGTCCGGCTGGACAGTATGGTTCTAGTGGATGGAGGTGTGGTAAACAACTACCCTGTAAATGTAGCGCGTGCCATGGGGGCGGACATTATTATAGGAGTGGATGTTCAAAATGACTTGAAACCCGCCAACGAACTGAATAGCACCGGCAGTATCTTGGGGCAACTCATCAATTTAATGGGACTGGAACTTTATAAAAAGAATCTGAAAGAAACCGATACATATATAAAGGTGGATGTGGAGGGGTATTCTGCCGCCAGTTTCACCCCCAGTGCGGTGGACACACTGATTCGTCGGGGAGAAGAAGCGGCATTGGCACAAAAAAACTCCTTGATAAAGTTGAAGCAGGAACTGGGGCTGGACAGTACCTATATGCCGAAACCCCTTCCCAGCTATCCGTACTCCCCCAACCGCAAAGTGTATATAAAAGAAATCACCTTTGACGGATTGGACGAAAAAGACAAACGGTGGCTGTTGAAGCGCTGTGATTTGAAAGAAGACTCCGAAATAAGCCTTCGCCGCATAGAAGAAGCAACAGCCATACTATGCTCCAATCTGGAATATTCCAGCGCCACTTACAATCTGCCCGAAGCCCCCGGCGGAGGTTATAACCTGCATTTTCTTTTAAGCAAGAAATATGAGAATAAGCTGAACGTAGGAATCCGTTTTGATTCGGAAGAAACAGCCAGTCTGCTCATTAATGTCACCAGCAATTTCCGGGGAAAAGTACCCACTACGCTGTCACTGACAGGACGATTGGGCAAACGTTATGCCGCCCGCATAGATTATGGATTCGAACCGGCTCCATTGAAGAACATCGGACTGGCATATATGTTCCAGTACAATGATATAAACTTTTACCATCATGGAGATAAATCACATAACTCTACCTACCGCTATCATTTGGGAGAATTATCCTTTTCGGATGTTTGGTACAAAAACATACGCTTTGCCGTGGGGCTGAGGTATGAATTATATGACTACGACAAATTCCTATACCAGGAAGGGAACCAAGGTTTTGACGTAGGAACAGAACACTTCTTCAGCTATTTCGCACAAATGCATTACGAAACTTTCGACAAGGCATATTTCCCTACCAAAGGCATATCAGCACGAGCGTCCTATGCACTTTATACGGATAATTTCACCAAATATGACGACCACGCTCCTTTCTCTGCCATAAAAGGCTATTGCCAGGGAGTGATTCCCGTTACACGCAGATTCTCCATACTGCCTGCCATATACGGACGTTTTCTGATAGGGAAAGATATTCCTTACTCCAAACTCAATGCGATGGGGGGGGATGTGCAAGGACGTTTCCTGCAACAGCAACTACCATTTGTCGGGATAAACAATGTGGAATTAACAAAGAATGCGTTACTGATAGGAAGCATGAAATTCCGCCAACGGATGGGAAGTGTGCATTATCTGACGTTAACGGGCAATTATGCGCTGAGTGCAAGCAAGCTGAGGTACCTGTTGGAACAGGATACCATGTTCGGCTGTGGTATAGGCTACGGTTTGGATAGTATGTTCGGCCCCTTAGAGGCATCACTAAACTATGCAAACCGAGCCAATAAAGTGAGTATGTACGTCAATCTAGGATTTAAGTTTTGATTCCTCGTTGATAACCGCCATCATGCCTTCTATCTGAGCCAAGGCCATCATACGGCCATGAAACGAATAACCCGGGTTGTATCCTTTGCCGGCATCATCCAGCATCATGCGCCCATGATCCACACGCATCGGGACACCCGGACGTTCTTTCTCAAAAATACGGATCAACTCTATCACATGAGCACGCCCTCCCAAATGAGATGCTTCTATAAAATTCCCGTTGGGAAACGCATTGGTACTGCGCAAATGTACAAAATGAGTGCGGTGTGCAAACATACGTGCCAACAAAGGTACGTTGTTATGCAATCCGGCGCTGAGCGAACCGGCACAGAATGTCAGTCCGTTATGCGGGTTATCAACCGCATGGAGAAGCCAGTTGATATCTTCCTCACCGGTCACAATACGCGGCAAGCCCAATACCTGGAAAGGGGGATCGTCCGGATGGATGCACATATTTATACCGTACTCATCACACACCGGCATGACAGCCTGCAAGAAATAACGTAAGTTTTCACGCAGGGCATCACGGTCTATCCCATCATACAAAGACAAAAGACGGCGGAATATGATTACCGGATGCCGGTCTCCCTCCTTTATATTACCATTTACAAATCCCTGCGTCTTGACTATAATGGTATCGACCAATTCGTTTTTCTCGGCTTCGGTTATAGTCTTATCCAATTCACGCACCTGTTGTAATTCCGAATCGGTATAGTCTTTCTCCGCCCCTTCACGCTGAAGAATCATACAGTCAAAATAGGCGAACCGGATCTTGTCAAAGTACAAAGAACTGGTTCCGTCCTCCCAAGGATGTTCCAAATCGGTACGTATCCAATCAATGACAGGCATGAAGTTATAGCATACGGTCTTGATACCCGCTTTACCTAGGTTGGCAAGGCTTACTTTGTAGTTTTCTATCAATTGATCCCGTTCAGGACCGGCATATTTGATAGCTTCACTTACCGGCAGGCTTTCTACCACCGACCAGCGCAATTGGTGAGATTCAATGTAATCTTTTAAACTTTTGATAGCTTCCAAAGCCCAGATTTCACCGTTAGGTACATCGTGAAGGGCGGTCACGACTCCTTCCACCCCGATTTGCCTAAGCATGGGAAGCGTTATCTTATCTTTCTTCCCAAACCATCTCCATGTCTTTTCCATTCGTATTATGTGTTTTAGTCTGTATGACAAAGTCTTTATTAATCTTCTTTGAGCCTTCTATTGATGTATAATCATGGCAGAACGTGCCGGTACCATAAGCTCATCACCTGAAACCTGTCCCAAGCCTTTCATGTTTATTTTACCATCCTTACAGATTACAGTGTATTTACCCGACGGAATGTCCAGCTTGACAGGCTCTGCACGGCTGTTCAAAGCCACGATGATATTTTTCCATGAGTCACCATTTGCATTGTCTTTCAAGATAAAGGCAACCACATTCGTATTTTCTACAGGTAAAAACTCCAATTGCCTACGTACCATATCGGCATCCCCCATACGAAAAGCGGGATGTGCTTTACGCATAGCTATTAAACCTTTCACATATTCGAACACATCTTTGTGTGCGGTCTTATTTTTCCAATCTATCGTATTAATACTGTCAGGACTATTATAAGAATTATGAACTCCTTTCTTGTCACGCATCATCTCATCCCCTGCAAATATAAACGGTACTCCTTGTGAAGTAAAGACAAATGTTTCCGCTAACTTCTGCAAAGCCGCCAGTTCCTCTACCGAAGCATCCGGCATGGTAGCTTTCAGACGGTCGGCAAGGCACATGTTATCGTGGCAACTTACATAACTTATCATCTGGGTAGGTTGTAAAGCCCAAGGTTTCTTACTATAATTCACAGAATCACTTATAACCTGCGGATGTTCGATGGCTCCCACAATTCCAAATTTGATACTCATTTCGTGTCCTGGCTCCCCTACTAGAAAAGCTCCTTTAGTATCATCATCCCAACCACCTCGCAATCCATCACGCATTTCATCTGAGAAAGCGGCGATACGGGGCATCTTTTCCACATTGGCTTTCATCGCCAGCCTGTCTGCCTCTAATTGAGGAGAACTGGCAGCCCATCCTTCACCATACATAAAAATAGACGGATCTATTTTATCAATAGCCGCACGTATCTCATTCATGGTTTCAATATCATGTATCCCCATCAAGTCAAAACGAAAGCCGTCTATGTGATATTCATTAATCCAATATAAAATAGATTCTATCATATATTTACGCATCATGGCGCGGTCGCTTGCCGTTTCATTTCCACATCCCGAACCATTTGCCCATTGCCCGTCCTTCGTCTGGCGATAGAAATAACCGGGAACCGTACGTTCGAAATTGCTTTCGTCTGTATTGAAGGTGTGATTATACACCACATCAAGCACCACTCTGATTCCCGCCTTATGTAAAGCTTGTACCATTTGTTTGAATTCCCTGATACGGACATCGGGTTTATAAGGATCTGTAGAATAAGAACCGTCAGGCACATTGTAATTTTGCGGATCATACCCCCAATTATATTGGGCCTTGTCCAGTTTTGTTTCATCCACCGAGGCATAATCATACGACGGCAATAAGTGCACGTGGGTAATTCCCAATTCTTTCAGATGGTCAATACCTGTCTTCTCGCCTGAAGAACTGGTAGTACCCTGCTCCGTCAAAGCCAGGAACTTGCCTTTATTTTGAATTCCGGAAACAGAATCCAAAGAGAAATCGCGATGATGCATCTCATAAACCGTAATATCAGCATAATTCTTCAAAGGAGGACGCACATCGTTCTCCCATCCTTCCGGATCTGTAGAACGAAGATCAAGCACAGCTGCCCGCTTACCATTTACCCCTACGGCTTTTGCCATAATTCCCGGAGTGTCTCCTAACCATTTCCCGTTTACCTTCACATTAAAGGTATAGAATTTACCCTTCAGGTCCTCTTTTATTGAAATATTCCAAGTACCATTCTCTCCCATCTCCATTGGAAAAGTATTAGAAGCTGAACCTTCATTACCCGATTCAAATAAAAGGACACGCACCTCTTCCGCTGTAGGAGCCCAAAGTGAAAACTTGGTTTCGGCAGGCGAGTACTCCATTTCAGTCAGCGCATCTTCACGGACAGGATATTCATCAAACGAATTATATTCTTTTTTCACAGACTGACAACTAATAGTAGTAGAAACAATTGATGCCCAAATAACATGTCTCACATTCATAATCTTATCTTTTTATTTTATCAGGATTCTTATTTATAAAATCTTTCCAGCCGGAATATTCTTTAGTCAATGTCGGTCTGCCCATTTGTAAATAATGACAATAAGCAGCCGCCAACCCATCTGTTGCATCCATAAAAGGCAGCATATCACTCTCCGGTATATGTAACATCCTTTTCAACATATCAGCGACCTGCTCCTTGCTGGCTTGCCCATTACCGGTTATCGCCATCTTTATCTTCAACGGCGCATATTCTGTTATAGGAATATCACGGCTCAAAGCAGCAGCCATAGCCACTCCCTGTGCCCTCCCTAATTTTAACATAGACTGCACATTTTTTCCAAAAAAAGGCGCCTCAATAGCTAACTCATCAGGTAAATAAGCTTCTATTATACCAACCACCCGTTCAAAAATACGGCGCAGTTTTAAATAATGGTCACCATATTTACGAAGATCAATGACCCCCATAGTCATTACCTGCGGTTTAGTACCTACTACTTTCAGCAGGCCATACCCCATTATGGTTGTCCCAGGATCTATACCCAGAATGATTTTCTCTTTTACCGGCTGAATCACTTAATCACCTCCATCAAAGTGGGAAAGCCAACCACCTTATCTTTAAATATCTTCATCATTTCCTCATTCAGATGCATCCCTTGCTGAGTATGCCAACGATGCAAGGCCGCTGTATCTTCCACCTCCCATTGCAATGAAAAACATTCTGAATCCTGCTCTTTGTGACTAAGGATGTGCGTAAGACGGGGATTTTGCAATATTCCCGTCTTTTCCACTTCGGGTATATAGCTTTCACTAAGCCAAATGACAAAATTACGCGCATCGTCAATGCCTGTTTGATAAGTTGTATTATAAATTAACATATCTATAGTCTTTAAATTAAAAAAGGCCTGCTTCGCAGACCTTCATTTTATCATTAAAAAAGTGGAGCATGCGAGACTCGAACTCGCCACCTTTAGACTGCCAGTCTAACGCTCTAGCCAGATGAGCTAATACCCCGAGAAATAATAACGATGCAAAGATACATAGAAAATCAATAATACAAAGCTTTTGGGAAAGTTTTTTTTCATGTAAACAAAATTTTTATTTGTCACTTTTGCGCCAAAGAGTTACTTTTGCGTGAAATTGTTTCAACATAGTTTCAACATACATACACGATTATGGCAACATTCAAATATGAAATATTTAAAGATAGGAAAAGAATAGATGGCACTTACAACGTTAAGATAAGAGTCACACACAATAGGAAGCTTAAAAGGATTCCCACTTCCATATATGTTACGAAAGAAGATATAACCAAGGGGTTTAAAATCAAAAATCAGTCCATCTTAGATGAATTAAATAACATCATATCCATATATCGGAGCAAGTGCAACCTGTTGTCATTGCTCATAAACGATATGGATATAACAGAACTTGTGGAGCATATAACCAAAACTGATGAATCATCTCTAAAAATAGACTTCATTTCCTACGCCCGCAAATGGATAGATGAGAACAGAGAGAAGCATGGAATCAATGTGTATTCCTGCATGGTAAACTCTTTAACAAAATTCCTGGGACGGGAGAAATTGGATTTTAAGGAGATAAATTACAAATTCTTGAAATCGTATGAAGAACATCTCGGTCAAAGACGTGCACTCTCTTTATATATGGGAGCAATCAGGCATTTGCATAACGAAGCTAAAAAAGAATATAATGATGAAGAAGCAGGGGACATAAAGATACCATGGTCTCCATTTACCAAGTATTCTATACCTAATATAATATGTACCCGCGAAAGAGCTTTGGACGCAGATACTATCAGAGCCATATACAACCTGCCATATATACTCACTAAAGATAAAAAGGAGAAGGATTGCAGATTTAATTTTGCAAAGGATATGTTTATATTATCCTTTTGCTTGATGGGTATGAACTCGGCAGATTTGTTTCTTTGTGACACTATAAGCGAAAGCAAGGGAACGCTTACAATCACATACAACAGGGCAAAAACTGCAACAAGAAGGACTGATAAAGCAAAAATAAGCGTTAACATTCATCCCTTCATATTGCCCATATACGAAAAGTATAAGGACGTATCCGAAGAAAGAGTTTTTAGGTTATATAAAAAGTATTCCACTTATGGCAGACTCAATGTTGCCATAAATGTAGGTTTGAAACAGATAGGGAAAGTTCTTGGCATTGAAGATTTGGAATTTTACGCAGCCCGGCATTCTTTCGCTTCCATCGCACGAAACGATTTAAAAGTGGACAAAGGTACAGTAGGAGAAGCACTAAATCATGTAGATAAAGAGAACAGAATGACAGATCTATACATAAAAAAAGATTTTTCCGTAATTAATGATGTTAACAGTAGGGTTATTGATTATGTTTTTAACCCCGATATGATGAAAGGGTAAATGTAAGGCAGCTTATTGGACCGCCTTTTCAAGGTTCTCTCTGATTTGTTGGAGCATTCGGAAAGCCCCGGCCATCTTATAGTTGCCCAGACATTGCTTAGCCTGCATGATACAACTTTCAACAGTAAGTTTCAAATCCGGAGTGAAAGCCGCTTTGTTAATCTGCATTTCTTTGGGAAGTTCATCAGCATGGTTGTTGAACCATACGATCATTTCATTCAATTCCTCTTCGGAATAAGATTCTTTTTTTTCAGCCATAATACATAAGTTAATGTTAGTTCCGGCAAAGATAACAAAAATAGCCCCGACTCATCACGAGCTGGGGCAGTCCAATTTATAAATTTAAAGTCTTATGATGAAGATTGTCTGTTGTGCCAATGCTTTACTATCAGCATAACGACAATCAAAACGGTTACACAAACACAGGCAAAACCGATTTGTTCAGGCAGCGTGGATTCTTTTTTCTCTTTTATGGTTTCTGACCGGTTTTCTTCACGGGTATTGGAAGTGGTTTCCTTGTCAGCTTTCACTTCCGTACTGTCTTTGATTGCAGTTTCCTTCCTTTTATTCTTGCTGAAATCACCTTCCACATGACCGTCTGCCAATAACGGAGGTTTCCCAGTCAGGCTGTCGGGCGGTTTTCGGGTATCATAGATACGAAAATCAATCACATAGTTACTATTAGTGGTAATAAGTTCGCTCAAAGAGGTACTTGATCCGTGTACGATGTTGATAGATTCACTGGCGCTATCCTTGCTGATTACTTCTGTGTTGGATTTGATAGCCTTATGCGAGCTGCCACAGGCAAACAGCAGGAACAGACACATGAAGGGAGCCAGCAATATGTGCCGGCTTATCCAGTTCATAACCTTAGCCAACATAAGAAATATTATTTATGCGGTTCATCCACCCCCGTTTGAACTTGTTGTTTGCTGGGCGTTTCCGGCATATATCCTCGATAAAATCAAACCGTGCAATCTTGATCTGGTCAAACAGTTCACGCGGATTACGGGAATTAACTGCGGCAATGGTCTTGGGACCTACAATGCCATCCACCGTAACACCAAGCAAGCGTTGAGGAATCTTAATTCCGTGCGCACCGGATGCCCACACCCAATCAACCAATATATTAGCAACTGATTGCGATTTAATCTCGTCAGCTTTCCATCTGTCCCAATAATGCGGCTTGAGTACACGATTAACAACATCTTCACGGGTAAGTAGGTGTAAATCATCCACATCTATATCACCGTCACCATCCTTGTCATAGCCGCACGATTTCCATGTGCCGATAGTCACGCCCATATTGGTAGCTCCTCCCAAATCGTCAGGGTCATTTACAAAACCGCCTTCCCACTTTAGGATAAACGGTGCAAGTTTTCTTACGTCAGCCATACTACTCATTAATTATAATTATTCGATTTTATTTTCTTTGAATTCCGGCAGGATATATTGTATGTTAACCGCTGCTTCATGCAAGACCTTATGAAGTTCATCTTCATTCAAATCCGTTTCATCTGTAAACTCACAAAAGATATTTCCAACCCAATCTTGAGATGAATTAAGCCGTTTAATAGCGACGCTGTTGCATCCATTTGTTGATAATAGAGATTTGGCAACCTTATCCTTAACCTGGTTATCAATATCTGAATAGAACATGAAAAGATTCTTTGCGAGATTTTCTGCAAAAACGGCCACTTCACTCATGGGAAGTGATTGAATGCTTTCACGCATTCCGGCTATACCTTTTCGTTTTACCTCGAACTGCACCGAAAGAAAAGCTATATGCCCCAAAGGATGGGGTTGTACGATATATACCCTGTCTGCTTTCGTTTCATAAAGTACACGCCACAGCTCACCGAACACCTTGGCGGAGTTCTCACTGCGGTGGTAACTTCTTTTTTCCTCCTCTTTTTTAAAATATTCCACTTTTAAATCAGTCAGTTTGTTTTTAGTATACTGATTATAGGCGAAATAAGCTGCCAGCAATGTTCCGGCAGCACTAATAATGTTTGCAATATCTATTTCCATCACATTCACCGTTTAATTGTTATATGATAAATTATTCATCCTGTTTCTTTATTCTTTAGCTACTATGTTTTTTGAGAAAGCTGGCAGTTTTTCCAAAAAATGTATTATCAATATGGTTTGTTTTACTATTTTTGTCAATTGTCTTTTAGGACTGTGACGGTTCATCCATGATCCTTCCGCCATATTGAAAGTCCTATAAAGAAAATGTGGATCTATATTTACCAAATTGTTTAATCTTACTGTCCTGTTATCATTAGTCAGTATGATTTGATTATCCCGGTTGTCTGAGAAGATTGCCGGGATTTTTATATATATGCAAAATAAATCCATATCCATATTGCTTACTATTCATATTTCACTATCTTTGTCAAGACTTTGTTAACCTGATTCTTTCAAAACTAGTATTGGACTTAACTTCCCCCCGTCAGACTGTGAAGCCAGACGGGGGATTTCATTACTTTAACAGATAGACAATAAAAAAAGAGCCCGATGACAATATTTATTGCCATCAAGCTCCTGGTTACACTGCAAAGATAGTGAAAACTATTCCATATTCAATCCATATTGAAAAAAATAATCAGGAGCAATATTTCGATTATCCGAAGAAATTAAAGAGTCACAATATTAATAGAAAACAAATAGGATTCATGGAATCTATCGGTTGTCTATAAAATCAGATGTTCTTAAGCCTTTATCGGGAAACTTCTTTACTTTTTTCCTTTTCCTTTGAACATTTTTCAAGTCACGCACAATGGTGCTGGAAAGTACCTCCGAATAAATCTGTGTGGTCTTTACGGAAGTATGTCCGAGCAGCTTCTGGACTGTTGTAATCGGAACACCTTGATGCACCAGCAGGGTGGCACAGGTATGACGGCTCACATGGTAGGTTATCCGCTTTTTGATACCACATAACCCGGCCAGCTTTCGAAGCTGCTTATTCACTTCCGAGTTACAAGGCAAAGCGGCAAAACTTCCGATATCAGGATAGCGGTCAAGAATGCCCAATGCCCTGCTTTCAAACAGCAGATGCAACGGCAGACGGATTTCCACCCCTGTCTTGACGGATTTGAAGTACAGCCACCGCTTGCCGTTTATCCTAATGAAATTCTCAGGTGTGAGCTGGCAGAAGTCAGAATAGCGCAATCCGGTATAACAGCAGAACAGGAAGGCATCGAGCACATGGCGCATGGATTCCTCTTCCACCTCGACCGTTTCCAGCTTCTTCAGCTCGTCCGGGGTAAGAAACTCATGTCTGCCTTTCTCCTGTTTGATTTTGTACTTTCTGAACGGATAAGCGTCCGCGTGCATATATCCCTGGTTGATTGCCTCATTGACCAAGGTACGGAGCTGTCTCATGTGCTTGGCTATCGTATTGACCGCATTGCCCTTTTCTCTCAAGTATTGCTCAAAATCACGAAGGAATGTATAGGTAAGATCCTTGAAGTCCAATCCGGAACGGAAATCATGCAGGACCGCCAGTGTCGAGTGCAGGTTGTCCTTGGTGGACTGCTTCTTGTCCGAATTGTCAATGGCTGATTTGGCGAAAGTGGAGAAGCTGATATTCACGGCACTTTTCTTCTTGACAGCATCCTTCAGTAGTGAGAGTGTGGCAGGTATTCCGCGCTTCCAATACCCCAACTCTATGCCTTGCAGATACAGGATGTATTCATAGAGCATTGCGTTGAGTTCGTTAGATTGGGGGTGGTTAATGACTTGTGCCCCCTCACGGCTCCAGCACTCCGGTTTGAGGTAAACATTGGTCTTCAAGTAGATTTTCCTTTGGTTCAAATAGGCTTCAACCTGTACAAGAGCCGTGCCCTGCCTGTTTAGTGTGTTCTGGCGGTTATATACAAGACGGTATCTGATTTTATCCATTTTTCCGCAAAGATGCATCCTCTGTTCCAAGCTGCAAAATTTAGCCAATAAAAAATACACCCCCACTTTCGCAAGTAAAGATGTATAATATCTATAAAAAAATGGTCTGTGAAAAAAAACATTTGTAAAAAAGATGCCATTATTCATCACGAACGATAGCATCTAGACATTTTTATCAGTAAACTCTTTTAGTGATTTAGAATAATGTTTAATTCAATATAGATGCTACAAAGTTATATATAATTTTGTTTTGCCCAAATTATTATGTAGTTGAAGTACGGTATCAAAAAGGCAGGATTCGCCAATCCTGCCCAATTCCATACACAAATCTTTTTATTAATTAAAATACCTCACGGCATTCAAAAATTAATAAATGAAAAAAACATTATTAATTGTCATAGCAAAGCTATAACAAATATTTAAAAAAGAATCATTATATGAAAAAAAGAACAGAATAAACGATATATAGACCAACAAACATTTAAAATAATATTGTAATACAAAAGTCATTGATACAAATCCTTCTGGGAG
>OBYF01000742.1_pt1 | contig 14868 bp, 21 predicted proteins | sample 1495471 | NCBI WGS metagenome assembly OBYF01 (sample SAMEA2580185, study PRJEB22360) | human gut metagenome | biome: human gut; feature: human-associated habitat; material: faeces | place: Denmark | collected 2008/2010
AACAGCAAAAAGGATTGTCACCGAAGCAGCTTTGTATATCCGGCGGCAATCCTTTTTCTCTTTATCTCTCTTCTCTTCGCTTCCTGCGGTTTACACAGCAGCCAGCGCCTTACCCAGTTCTCTGCACTTTTCCAGAATCTCATCATCCGGTGTTTCCTGAACAATCACGCCCTCACCTTCGGCGATCACTGCACCGGCTGCGGTCATCCTCCCTTTCAGGCGGTGGCCAGTCACGCATCCACTGTCCGTCTCCCCATCCATAGGAACCAAACAGCCCCACTGTCTTTCCCGACACAAAACCCTCCAGAGCAGCCACAAACGGCTCCATCTCATCCTCTTCCAGAACCTCAGCGCCCATAGCCGGGCATCCAAGAGCTATCGCTTTTGCACCCTTTAAGGTTTCCGGATCCACCGCAGATACCTCCGCCAGTTTCGCTTTCTTTCCCGCTTCGTCTATGCCCTGGGCCACCGCCTGAGCCATCGCCTCTGTATTGCCTGTCTGTGACCAGTAAACTACCATAATCTCGTCCATATCATTTTCCTCCTTGACTTAGAATGCGCCAGCTGCCGGGCAGTATCCGTACAGATGATGCATCTCCATGATCGTTCTGACTGTCATGCCTTTTGCCATCAGATGGATGACTTTCTCTCTGGCATGGTCATAGCTTGCGAAAATACGCTGGCATTCCTCTAAATTGGAATACACCTTCCAATAGCCGCTGTAAAGAGACCTTCTTCCCTGATTCTCAATAAACCCCTTTACGTCCTCCGCCGGATATCCCAAAAGAAGTCCAATCTCATGAGGAAACGTCTTGCAGCCTTCCATATGTTCCCGGTAGCGCGTTCCCACCAGCGATAGGATTTCACCAAGCTCCATCCCCTCATACCCGAAACGCTCCATCAGCTCTCTTACCGGCCCTGTGGCAAGATATTCCTTCAGCTGCTCCTTCCTGTATAAAAGGTACACAGCCTTTCCATTTGATTCACAGAGCAGAAAACAGGAAACAGACGTCCTGCTGAACAGACGTGCTGTCTGGATATGGCAGGACTGGTCTACTGTCAGCAGATTGGAGATCTTTACGCCCGTCAGAAGCGGCGCGCACTGCAAAGCGGTCTGTGTCTCCATCTCCTTCCGGTCAAGACAGAGCATCAGCTCAAGGGTCTCTTTACTCATAACATACCTCGCACCTGTCAGAATTGTTAGTTAGTTTTTGCTAACTTTATTCATATCCTATCAGACCAGGCCTAAAAATGCAATACCATTTGGAGATAATCTTTCTCACTTATAATAGACAATAGTCAGGTGAGCTCCCACATGGATCGTATCCTCGCGAAGGGTGTTCATTTGCCTCAGCTTCTCCACATACTCCTCGGTCGTCAAATGGCTTCCCTTCCGGTAACGGTTTGCAATCCCCCAGAGACTGTCCCCTTCCTGAATCTCAATACTGCTGTAATAAGGCACTGTCTTGGGCTTCTCCTCTTCTGCCAGCGTAGTAAGCATACTATGGCCGGCAATCACCGTTACAGTAAATAAAAACATAAAACAGGCTGCAAAAAATCTTCTCCTGATTCTTCTTACAGACCTTCTCATATCTGCTCCTCCTTAGTATAAACATATGTTTCGTGAACAAACGTTCTTGCTTTGTGTCTACACTATATCATCAGAACGTACGTTTTGTCAATAAAAAATCCAAAAAATCCGAACAAAGGTTTGCATTTTCGCCAAACATATGTTACTATAGTATCAACCGATATCGCACGTATTATGCAATAAGCAGGAGGTACTATTTATGGCACAGGATAAGATTACTGCAAAACAGCAGGAAATATTAGAATATATCAAGAACACCATTTTAAACAAGGGCTATCCGCCGGCTGTCCGGGAGATCTGCGAAGCAGTTCATTTAAAGTCTACTTCTTCCGTCCACTCCCATCTGGCGGCCCTTGAGGAAAAAGGCTATATCAGAAGGGATCCCACCAAGCCGAGAACCATTGAGATTCTGGATGACTCTTTTAATTTTAATCGCAGAGAGATGGTCAATATCCCTGTAATCGGCACTGTAGCAGCCGGAGAGCCTATTTTGGCAGAAGAACGGATTGAGGATTACTTCCCATTTCCAGCGGAAGCTCTCCCCAACGCAGAAACATTTATGCTGAACGTAAAGGGTGAAAGTATGATTGATGCCGGTATACTTCCCGGAGACCGTCTGATTGTAGAGCAGCGCTCCACTGCTGAAAACGGCGAAATCGTAGTCGCTCTTTTGGACGATTCTGCTACAGTCAAGCGCTATTATAAGGAAAAAGACCACTACCGTCTTCAGCCAGAAAATGCATCCATGGATCCCATTATCACTGATCATGTTGATATTCTGGGCAAGGTAATCGGACTGATCCGCCTGATATAGTGTGACTTTCATTCAGATGTACCAATATCCCCAAAAGTCTCTGGCAGCAGTTTTCGGATATTTTACAAAAAATGCAGTCATCTGCAGGGAGAAATCTAAATCGACTTCTCCCTGCAGATGACTGCGGCCTTCTCATGTATATTTCAGATTTTTGTCTTGTTTGCTTTACAGTTCATTTATATCCACAAAGGTTTTTCCGTCTCTCCAGATCCGCTCCAGATCATAGAATAAACGATCCTCTCTGCAAAAGATATGAACAATCACGTCCTTATAGTCCATGAGGATCCAGTTAGCACTCTGATATCCCTCAATCTGTCTGCACTCGCAGCCAGCTTTTTCCAGCATCTCCTCTACGTTGTCAGCCATGGCCTGTACCTGGTTGGAGTTGCTTCCGTCTGCAATGATAAAATAATCTGCCAGAACGGATACGGACTGGATATCTATGATTTTAATATCCTGCCCTTTTTTGTCACTGAGTGCCTCGTAGGCAATCTTAACCATTTCCTTAGAAGTCATTCTTCTTTTCCTTTCATTCTGTCGCTCTATAAGTACCATCTATGGATAAAGGAGTATGCTCTCCTATCCCCATTGTGCACTATATTTTCCTGACTCTCTCGGCAAAATATTCATATGCCTGCACAGTCATAGAATCAATCGTTCCGCCCTTTTTCTTAAGATATTCCAGGGTTCCGTCCAGAATGGCATACATAGTCTGATCCAGATCCTCATAGGCCATCCGGCGAATCTCTTTCAGATTCTCTGCCTTGTAACGTCTGGGTTCAATATAATCGGCAATATAAAGGATCTTATCCAGCACCGTCATATCCGGTTTCCCTGTCGTATGACAGGCGATAGCATCTAAGATCTCCTGATCCTCGATGTGGTACTTATGTTCTGCCAGCCATGCTCCATACCTGGCGTGCAGAACTGCCAGGGCTTTTTTTTCCTCCTCTGTCACTGCAATCCCATGCTTTAAGCATTTTTTCAAAATAATATCGTCAGGAAAACGCTTTCCGCAGTCATGAAGAAGGCCTGCCAACTCTGCTTTGTCCACGTCGCAGCCGTAACGCATGGCCAGGTTCATGCAGGTAAAAGAAACACTGAGGGAATGTTCATAACGCATGGGATCCAATTTATTTCTCAGCTTTCTGCGAAACATCATAACTTGGCTGCACTGATGATCCATTTTCATTAAAAACCGCCTTTCCGCTCGTTGAGACTGTCTTACTGATACAGCCCATGGGCTTTTATATATTCTGCCACTGTCTCAGGCACCCATCTGGTCAGATCCTTCCCTTCCTTTGCCGCTTTTCGAATCTCCTCTGAAGAAATATCCATTTCCTTAAAAGAGATCCGTCCGATCTTCGCTCCGTATTTCGCCTCCAGATAGGCGATCTGAGCCTCTAACGGCCTGTGGGTGCGCCCGTAGGGCCGTCCCGCTACCAGAATCATCGTCTCTTTCATTACCATTTCCGGATGAAACCAGTCCTCGATCTCATACAAGGAATCAGCCCCTTCTATGAAATAAAACAGGTGCCGGGGATATGCCTCCTTTAACAGCATAAGCGTCTGGGCTGTATAGCTGTTTCCCTGGCGTTGAAACTCAAAATCCGAATACCGAAACTTTGGATCTTCTTTAATCGCCAGTTTTACCATATCCTGGCGTTCCGTCCCTTTTGTCACCTTTTTTGTCTGCTTATGGGGGGGAAGGCTGGAGGGCATAAACCAGACCTGATCCAGGTCAAACTGCCGGTATGCCTGCTGCCCCAGAGTCAGATGGCCTCTGTGAATGGGATCAAATGTACCGCCTAAAAGCCCAATCTTTGCCATAACGAATCTCTCCCCTGCCTGTTATTTCGGAAGTGCGATCTTTCTTTTTGTCTCGTCCTTTGCCGGACGGTACAGTACGATCTTGCGTCCGATCACCTGGACTACCTGAGAATGGGTCCGCTCTGCCAGCACCTCAGCGATGGAACGGCCGTCATCCAGACAGTTCTTTAAAACCGTTATCTTAATCAGTTCTCTGGCTTCCAGCGCCTCAGCCACTGCCTGAGTCACCTCAGGAGTAAGGCTGGATTTTCCGATCTGAAAGATCGGATCCAGGTTCATTGCCAGGCCCTTTAAATAGGCTCTCTGCTTACTTGTCATATCTGCTCCTTTATATAAGCTGCGCATATGGAACAACCGCCATTATGCGCAGAACATCCATCTCATTTGCAACTTTCATCAATTCGGCCATTATTTATAATAGTCAAACTCCAGTCCGTACATTCGAACTGTATCTCCCTCGTGAATGCCCGCCTTCTCCAGATCATCCAGGATTCCTGTATTTTTAAGGAATTTCTGGAAGAAATCAAAGCCCTTTTCTGAATCCAGATTGGTGTATCCAAGCATCTTCTCGATTCTGGGGCCTTCTACCACATATGCACCGTCATCCGCTCTTGTAACAGTATACGGCAGACTGCGGTCGCCCTGATACTGAATTTCAAATTCCTTTTCAAAGATCACAGGGGTGGTATCAACCGTCTTTAACAGGTCATTGATATGCCACAGCAGCTCCTTCACACCCTGGCGGCTAACAGCGGAAATCGGGAATACACGGATACCCTTGGGCTCAAATTCTGCTTTCAAGGCCTTAAGAACCTGTTTTCCATCCTCCTCAGAGTACAGAGCATCCATCTTATTAGCTGCGATTACCTGAGGACGCTCTAAAAGCTGTGGATTGTATTTTTCCAGTTCCCGGTTAATGGTGCGGATATCCTCTAAGGGATCCCGTCCTTCTACGGAAGCGGCGTCCACTACATGGACAAGGACTTTGGTGCGCTCAATATGACGCAGGAAGGAATGCCCAAGGCCGACTCCTTCAGAGGCTCCTTCGATCAGGCCGGGGATATCAGCCATAACAAAGCCTGCGCCATCTCCCAAATCTACCACACCCAAATGGGGATTTAATGTAGTGAAATGGTAGTTGGCAATCTCCGGCTTTGCATTGCTCACAACGGAAAGCAGGGTGGATTTTCCTACATTGGGATAGCCCACAAGACCTACATCAGCAATGACCTTCAGTTCTAACTGCACCCACAGTTCCTGGCCCGGCTGACCCGGCTGGGCATATTTAGGCACCTGCATAGTAGAGGTGGCAAAATGCATATTTCCAAGTCCGCCCTTACCGCCTTTTAAGATCACTTCTCTCATATTATCGCCAGACATATCGGCAATCACCTTACCGGTCTCAAAATCCTTGATCACTGTTCCCTCAGGAACCTTGATCACCAGATCATCGGCATCTGCTCCATGGCAGCGGCGTTTTCCGCCCTCCTGTCCGTCCCTGGCTGCGTATTTGTGCACATGACGGAAATCTACCAGCGTATTCTTTCCTTTGTCTACCTGAAAGATCACATCTCCGCCTCTTCCGCCGTCACCGCCGTCAGGACCGCCATTGGGGACATAAAGTTCCCGCCTGAAGGACACATGGCCATCTCCGCCTTTGCCGGACTTGATAAATATTTTTGCACGATCTGCAAACATATAACAGCACCTCCCTTATTGTGCATTTTCGGAGTCTCATCATACATACCCGACCAAGATACCGGGTACACTGTTAAAAAAAGGGCTCCATACACCAGGTATGGGGCCCCTCAGAATTATTCGTTGATTGCTCTTGGGTAAACAGAAACCTGCTTTCTGTCTCTGCCCTTTCTTTCAAACTTAACAACTCCGTCTACTAATGCAAATAAGGTATCGTCACCGCCCTTACCTACGTTGTTGCCAGGATGAATGTGGGTACCGCGCTGTCTGTACAGGATGTTTCCTGCCAGTACGAACTGTCCGTCAGCTCTCTTGGCTCCCAGTCTCTTAGACTCGGAATCACGGCCATTCTTAGTAGAACCAACACCCTTTTTATGAGCGAATAACTGAAGGTTCATCTTTAACATATCTTACACCTCCTCAAACCGGATGATAATGTATGATCTCCCATAATCTTTCTCAATATTCTGAAGCCCCAGAACAAGAGATTTCATAAGGAGCTGTGATTCAGGGCTTATGTCTGAGGTGAACCGAAAATCAAACTGAACGTCCTCCTGTCCGGCTGCGCCCTCAAATGCATCTTCCGTAAATGTCTCTACCGAATTGTAAAAATTGATTGCAAGAGCAGATACCGCCGCGCAGATGATATCCTCACCCTCTTCGGCATAATCCGCATGGCCTTCAATCACAATCCCGCAGTAAAGTCCATTGCCTGAATCTCTGGAATTTTTTAATACAGTTGCCTGAATCATATCATTTACAATTAGGCGTTGATCTTCTCGATCTTAACCTGTGTATAGAGCTGTCTGTGGCCATTCTTCTTGTGATAGCCAGTCTTTCTCTTATACTTGTAAACGATCACTTTCTTAGCCTTGCCTTCCTTCTCAACTGTTGCTGTAACAGTTGCTCCGGCTACGGTTGGGCATCCGATCTGCAGTTCGCCGTTGTTCACAGCCAGCACCTGGTCAAATGTTACGGTCTCGCCTGCGCCTGCGCCCAGTCTTTCTACCTTAATGACATCGCCTTCTGCTACCTTGTACTGCTTTCCGCCTGTTGCAATAATCGCGTACATAAAAGGCACCTCCTATGTTCATTACTCGCCAGCTTCGGTGCCGGTTGTTTCAGATCACTCTGTTTCACCAGACTTTTACCCCGCTGTGCGGCATACTTTTATAATATATCATCCCTATTTTAATCTGTCAACATATTTTTTCAGCATTATTTTCCATTCGGATACTTTTTTCCCGAATGCCAAAAGCCGCAAAGTAATCATTTTCCTTTGGAATCCATTCCTGTTTAAACCGTTCCAGCATACTCTCTCCATTCCGCGCCAGAATCCGATTCAGCTGTTTAGCCGGACTGACTTCACAGAAAAAGCGCAAATCCCAGATATCCCCAAAATAGGGATGCTGACTGTAAGAGCCTTCCACGATGTTCAGCCGGTTCCAGGATGTTTTGACAAAATGATCCAAGGTCTGAGTTTTGCAGTCATAGACTTGATATTCCAAGCCCTCCCGTTCTCCCAGGTGATCCAGGATCTCCTCTTTAAACCGTTCATAATCCACGTTAGAGCCCACCTGGTTCATTCGTTTCGGGGTACGCTGGTGGGGCTGCAAAAAGAAATCATCCATATGAAACAGATTGCAGGAGTAGACGCTCTGTAAAATACGTCCCATAGTGCTTTTTCCTGCAGCACACATCCCATCAATGGATATCAGGAGCATTTCCTTCTCGGCCAGCGCCTGATCAATCTTTACAAACGCCTCATAATAGCGCGCATAGCAGTCTGCTACTACCCGGTATGCAGGGTGATAGGCTTCACAGTAACAGGCGCTGTGGCTTACCGGAGGACAGCCCCGGCTGCGGTACAGATCCAGATATACTTCGGCCTGTGCTTTTTCATAGGGGAGTTCTCCCTGCTCACAGCACTGCACCAAAAGAGTCAGTTTCTTCTCAAACGCTTCCCTTGTTCCGCCCTTTCCATTTGCCGTCTCCACAAACAGACGATTCAGGGTATCAGGAGACAGCCCCTCATTCAAGGCATCTATGTAAATCCGGTGCATACCTCCCCCAATACTTTCACACACCACAGGAGGTTTTCTGCCCTTGCAGCCCTTCCATTCATCCTCCAGGCTTTTCAGACTTTTTTCAGGGCTGGTGACCATATGGCCTCCGCCAAACTCACTCTGATACAGCAGCTTTACAGCATCCTGAAGCTGCATCTGAGGGTATCTGTGAAAATGTTCCAATAATATTTCTTTCATTTGTTATTTGATTACCTTTGCTTTTCTTAATGCTACAATGATAACAGGAATAAGCACAATCTGCAATACAATTCCCGGAACAGCCTTAAGAAGCGCACCGCTTAGAAAGATTTTTACAGAGAAAGCATTTCCCATAATGCCGTAGAGCACCATGCTTACCACACCCCATACAATACGCCCGCCAATCATGGCTCCGATCAGGCTCACATAAATGGATACCATATTTTTTTCCAGTTTTTGCTGTTTCTGCCCTGTAATAGCACCATAAGCAGCCAGTTCAAATGCCATAGCGGCGGCTACCGGCATCATCGGGGGCATTCCAAACATAACGCTTCGCAGCAGCGGCACAATCAAACCTACAGTCAGTCCCCACTGCCATCCGCAGACATAGCCGCAGATCAGTACCGGGATGTGCATGGGAAGGAGCATACTTCCTATGGTTGGGATCTGTCCTGTAAAGAAGGGAAGCACAATTCCCAAAGCCAGAAACCTGCCATGTTTTTTGTTGAAAATCTTTCCGTCATACCTTGCTCTCCTTTTTGCACAAAAAAACCAGAAAAATACATATCCTGCCGGATATCAGTACCTTCCTGGTATCAATTATGCGTTTTCTATTAAATTTTTAGATCTGCTGCTTTAAAAGCATATAGCGGCTTCTGCCGGAAAGCTGACTTCTGCCAGCCGATGAATTCATTATAGCTAAAAGAACGGTTTACGTCAAGAAAATGTGTGCGGGAAAGATATTTTCATCCATCCGCTTTCCCTTTACCCCCTCTTCCATGTTCCCGGTGAAAACAGAACAAGGATGGGAAACAGTTCCAGCCTTCCAGCCAGCATATCAAAAATCAGAACCAGCTTGGACAAGTCAGAAAGCATGGAGAAATTTGAGCTTGGGCCGACCACCGACAAACCGGGACCGATGTTGTTAAAATTGGCGGCTACTGCGGAAAAACTGGTGGCAAAATCAAAATTGTCCAGACTGACCAGCAACACAGAAACCGTAAAAATGAACGCATACAGAATCAGATATGCATTTAAAGACCGCAAAACAGGGTGCCCCAGCACCTTTCCCTCATATTTGATTACCTTTACGCTGCGGGGATGAATTACCGCGGCCATCTCCTTTTTCGCTTCCTTAAAGGCCATCATGATTCGGGACACCTTAATGCCGCCGCCGGTGCTTCCGGCGCAGGCTCCGGTAAACATAAGCAGCAGGAGAATATATTTTGAAAACTCCGGCCACTGGTCAAAATTTACGCTGGCATAGCCTGTGGTTGTGATAATAGATGATACCTGAAACAGAGCATGATGAACCGCCAAAAACAAAGAAGGAAACAAATGGCGCACATTGAGGGTGATCAGGACTACGGCTGCAAGAATAATTGCCAGATATCCTCTCATTTCCTCACAGCGGAAGGCGTCTTTGGGCCTTTTAATCAGCAGCAGATAATAAACATTGAAATTCACGCCAAAAAGAATCATGGCAATGCTTAAAACAGCCTGCTGATACAGGGTATACTCGGCCTGACCACTATTTCGGCAGGACAAGCCGCCCACGGCCGCAGCGGCACTGGATCGGCGTATCATCTATCGCCGTGACCACTGTTTCGGCAGGAAAAGCCGCCAGTGCCCGCAGCGCCAAAGCTCATGCATATGGTATCGAAAATGGGCATACCGCCGATCAGGAGAAAAACCATGGTCATGACTGTCATTAGGAAATAGATCTGATACAGCAGCTTTGCCGTAATGCGGATCTTGGGAACCAGTTTTCCCACCGATGGCCCCGGACTTTCCGCCCGCATGATGTGCATATTATAGTCGCCTGCCATGGGAAGAATGGACAGAATAAATACAAGGATCCCCATGCCGCCGATCCAGTGGGAAAAACTGCGCCAGATCAAAGTAGCCCTGGACAGATCCTCCACCTTCGGCACCACACTGGAGCCGGTAGTTGTAAAACCGGATACGATTTCAAACAGCGCGTCAATAAAGCGGGGAATCTCTCCGCTGAGCCAAAACGGCATACATCCAAAAAGGCTGAGTACGATCCAGCCCATCGATACCAGCACAAACCCCTCTTTCGCAAAAAACATTTTCACCTCAGGCTTCTTTCTGGTACACAGAAAACCCAGAAGCCCGCAAACACAGGCTACAGCCATATAACAGGTGATTACGGATTCACGGTAAACCACTGCTGCTGCGATAGGAATGAGCAGAAGAAGGGCTTCGATATTCATAATCCAGCCCAGCATATAGATAATAATACTTCTATTCATCTCTTCCCCGCCTTTACTTTAAAATATCTGTCAGATCATTTAAACCGGTACAGGTCGTCACTACCACCACCGTATCACCAGCCTGGATCGTATCTTTACCGCGGGGGGTAATAATCGTTCCTCCCCGGTTAATGCAGGCGATCAGAAGGTTATCTTTCAGTTTGAGCTGCTCCAGAGAGACCCCAAGAATGGGAGAGCCTTCTTTTACCCGAAACTCCAGCGCCTCGGCTTTATCCGCCGCAATCTTATAAAGGGTCTCGATATTACTGCTTCCCATGGAATTCTGCATAGCCCGGACATACTGGAGAATGATCTCCGCCGTCAGCATCTTGGGCTGAATCAGGCTTCCCAGATTTAAGGAATTTACTACATTTTCAAAGGCGATCTTATTGACCTTTGTAATCAGCTTCGCCTTAGACTGACTGGCCGCATAAAGGGACAGCATGATATTTTCCTCGTCAAATCCGGTCAGACTGGCAAATGCCTCCGTCTGACGGATGCCCTCTTCTAAAAGCAGCTGTTCATCGGTTCCGTCTCCGTGAATAATCATGGCCTTGGGAAGCTGTTCACTTAAACGGCGGCAGCGCTCCTCATCCCGTTCGATGATCTTAATCTTGATCTTCGTATCCTCCAGCAGATTGCACAGATAATGTGTCAATTTGCCGCCGCCTACAAACATGGCGCTCTTAACGGAGTTGTTGTCAATTCCCGCCTTTTTGAAAAATTCGGCGCTGTCCTGATGTGAGGCAATAAAAGAAATTTTGTCTCCCTTTTTCATCACGAAATTTCCATCCGGAATCACCACGTCATTTCCCCGTTCTACCACGCAGATCAGCACATTGCTCTTTAGACGGCTGACCACATCCACGACCTTCATCCCATCCAGATTAGAATATTCCGGTATCAGGAATTTTAAGAGTTCAATCCTCCCTTTGGCAAAGGGCTCGATCTTGATGGCAGACGGAAAACGTAAAATGCGCGCGATTTCCCTGGCTGCCGCCAGCTCCGGATTGATTGCCAGCGACAGATTCAGTTCTTCACGGATATAACGGATCTCTGCTGAATACTCAGGATTACGGATACGGGCAATGGTATGGCAGTTGCCTGCCTTTTTTGCAATCAGGCAGCAGAGCATATTCAGTTCATCGGAATTTGTAGTCGCAATCAGCAGATCCGCATCCTGGATCCCTGCCTCCATCTGCACCTGGTAAATGGCCCCATTCCCTGTCACTCCCATCACGTCAGCGCTGTCAGAAAGATTCTGAATTGCCTCATCATTTGTATCAATCAGCGTAATATCATGATTTTCCCGGTTCAGCTGCTCGGCCAGTGTGGTTCCCACCTTGCCGCAGCCAACAATTATGATTTTCATATCCTCATATCCCCCTGCATCCCATCATAGGTTTGGCCAGCCTGTTCATAGAGCGGTTTTCTCACCTTTTTTCTTGTGATCTCCACCAGTCCCAACGGCGTCATATCTACCACCACCGTCCGAATGGGATCCTTTGATACAGCCTGTTTTAAACTGTCAAGGAGCTCCTTTTTATCTTCCTCATGTTCCATGTCGATAAAATCCACCATAATGATACCGGAAAGATTCCTAAGCCGCAGCTGCAGTGCGATCGCATCGGCTGCCTCTTTATTGATCTTTCGTATGGTATCTGCCATTTTCTTTTTTCCCTCATATTTCCCGGTGTTTACATCAATGACTGTCATGGCCTCTGTGGGCTCGATCACCAGATAACCACCGGATTTTAACCAGACCCGTTTTCCAAGGGCCTTTTTAAGAACCGTTTCCAGACTGTAAAGCCTGGAAAGAGGCAGAAGGCTATCCTCATAAAACTGAAGCTTTTCTGCGTCTTTTACCTGCTCCTGCCCCAGATAAGTCCTGAGCTGTCTGTAAATCTCTTTATCGTCCGTCACAATGGCATCCAGCTGTCCCTCATAGGCATCCCGGATCCCTGTGATGTAGGAAGGAAGGGGCTTGTACAGACAGGAGCCGCAGGTTCTGCAGGCCCCGTCTGCCATCAGCTTTCTAAGCTGGTCTCTTAAAAGCATATACTCCTTTAAAAGCGCACTGGTTCCTGCCTGCTCTGCATTGGTCCGCACAATAACGCCCATGCCCTCCAGATTCGCCGCATCCAGGCAGGCTTTTGCTGCTTCTCTAAACTGGCTGTCTTTGATCTTGCCTGAAAATCCGATTCCCTTTTTTCCTGCTGTGACTACACAGAAACGGCCAGGAAGAGAGAGATTGGCGGTCAGCACCGGGGCTTTTGTCTTCACCCCGTCTTTGCTGACCTGAACCAGAATCTCATCTCCCTGGCGCAAAGGGCCTTCCTTTCGGCCGGCATCTGTAAACAAGTGACTGCGATTCTCTGTAAGGCTGTAGTACCCCACACAGACTCCCGCATCCACAAACGCCGCGTTAATACCGGGAACTACCTTCTGAACCCGCCCCACATAGATATGATTTACAGCGGAACTGCCTTCTTCTTCCAGCATAAGTTCTTCTGCTTCCCCGTCCCGGATCAGCGCTGTACATATTTTTCCATGAAGCCTTGTAATAATCCGTTTTTCCATCACGCAATATCCTGTCCTAACGCTCCCAGGGGAATAAAGGCGTGTTTTCCTTTCTCTCTCTCCTGCTCGGAAGCCTGATCCGCATATACTTCCTCTCTCTGAACCATAAATGCAAACGGCGGGCGTTGGGTTCCCAGCCTCTCATAATAAGCGTCCAGAAGAAGTTCAGGCTTGATATTGGCTGCGCTTCCTGTTGAGACTTTCATAAAGAGCCGCGTTTTTTCATCCCTCTCTCCCGGCATTACAGAAAGTTCATATATAAACGGCTTAAGGTCCATCTCCTTTTCTCCCTTTTTTGTCTTTTTAAGGACAATGACCTGAGGCTGATCAAAAAAGGCTGTGAATTTTCTAAACCACTCCTCTTCGCTTTCATTCTCCGGCTCGTATCCAGGCCGGAAGGTCAGAGTGTAGTCTGCAGCAGCCACGCTTGACATGGCATTGGCTGCTGTGTATCAGGAAGCAGCCTGTACTCTGCGATCTCAAAGCCTTCCGCCATAACGGCATTTAAACGTGCCATCATCCGGGCCGTAGAGTCGGTGGAATGTACCTCAATATCCACATACTCTCCGTTGCTGGTTATTCCCACACCAAGAGGAGCGGCAAAGGACATGATCTGATGGGGACTGAAGCCGCCGCTGTAGCAGATCTCCACATCCGCTCTGCGGATAGCTTTCTGGAAGTAGCGCATTACATCCAGATGTCCGATGAATTTCATATTTCCTGTTTTTCTGAACTTAATACGGATTTTCATTGGTCTTTCCCCCTGGTCTCAAAACATACGCCGCCGCCAAAGCCCATGGCTCCGCAGCCGGAACATTTCTGACGGCAGTTTGGCGTTCCCTCGCCCTTTAAGGCCTGCTGCCATTCTCTCTTTAAAAATGCCTTCGTTACACCTGCATCAATAAAATCCCAGGGAAATAGCTCATCCAGGCCTCGTTCTCTTGTGGTATAAAAGTCCATATCCACACCGCAGGTCTCAAACGCTTCCATCCAGATCTCATTTTTAAAGAACTCAGACCAGGAATCGAACACAGCCCCCTTTTTGTAGGCCTCTTCAATCACAGGCCCCACCCGGCGGTCACCCCGGGCCAGAACGCCCTCAAGGACAGTCAGCTCTGCCTCATGCCAGTTGTATTTTAAACTCTTGAAATTCTTCATCTCACGGAATTTGCCGCGGACAATATTGGCTCTCTCTAAAAATTCCTCCTTAGTGCACATCTTCGCCCACTGGAAGGGGGTAAAGGGCTTTGGCACAAAAAAGGAAGAACTGGCAACCACCTGAACCTTGCCGTTTCTCTGATCCTTTGGAATATCATAATATGTTTCCGCGATCTTCTCCGATAAAAGAGCAATACCTTCCATATCTTCTGTCGTCTCTGTGGGCTGTCCCAGCATAAAGTAAAGCTTTACACGGTTCCAGCCGGCCTGAAATGCCTCCGAAGCGCCCTTTAGGATCACCTCTTCTGTCAGGCCCTTGTTAATCACGTCGCGGAGACGCTGGGAGCCTGCCTCTGGAGCAAAAGTCAGACTGCTCTTTTTGATATCCTGAACCTTACTCATTACATCCAGGGAAAAGGCGTCGATTCTTAAAGACGGCAGGGAAATATTTACACCCTTTCCCTTAAACTCGTCAATAAGGAAATTCACCAGGCCCTCCAGGCAGGTATAGTCGCTGGAACTGAGAGAACTAAGAGAAATCTCTTCATGGCCGGTGCTTTTGAGCATATCGTAGGCATAGCGCTTTAAATACTCCAGACTGTGTTCTCTTAAAGGGCGGTATACATTTCCTGCCTGACAGAAACGGCAGCCGCGGAT
>OBYF01000775.1_pt1 | contig 14159 bp, 7 predicted proteins | sample 1495471 | NCBI WGS metagenome assembly OBYF01 (sample SAMEA2580185, study PRJEB22360) | human gut metagenome | biome: human gut; feature: human-associated habitat; material: faeces | place: Denmark | collected 2008/2010
GGACAATATCTCCGTTATGCACCAGATGACTGAAAAGAACATTCTCTGCGGCTCGTCCCTGATGGGTCGGAATTACATATTCAAATCCGGTCAGCCGGGTAATGGTATCTTTCAACAGAAAGAAAGATGAAGAGCCGGCATAACTCTCATCTCCCATCATCATCGCCGCCCATTGGCGGTCGCTCATCGCACCCGTACCCGAATCGGTAAGGCAATCGATATAAACTTGATCCGCTTTTAATTGAAATAAATTGTAGTGAGCTTCTTTGATCCATTTTTCACGTTCTTGTCGCGTACTTTTACGGATAGGTTCAACCATTTTAATTTTCCATGATTCAGCAAAAGGCAGTTCCATAATATAATTTTTTACTAATTAATAGAATTAAAAAAAGATTTTTATTAGTACATACGATAACAAAGATAGTGAAATTTGCGATATTAAAAAAGAAAGAAGAAGTAAAAATTTGTTTTGATTCTTCTTTCTTTTACAGGCAGACCTACAGCACGGAGCGGGACAACCGCTCTTCCGGCCGGTAAGCCGGCGACGGCTACCAGCCGCCGCCCAGCGCCTTGAACAGATTCACATAATTGATATACTGTTGAGCTACGAGGTTCACATATTCCATCTGCGACTGGTACATGTTTCTTTCGGCGTCGATCACGTCCAGATAGGCCGACATACCGTTGCGGTAGAGCGAATTGGTCATCGTGGCGATCTCGATATTGGCCCGGAGCAACCGGGCGTAATTCTCGGCCTGGCTGCGGTAGGTAGCGATGTCGAGCAGGCTCTTTTCCACATCGCCCAACGCTTCGAGCACGGTCTCCTCATAGGCGAACACGCTCTGATAATATCGCTCCCTGGCAACCTGCTCCTGCCGCTTGAGCTTGCCGAAATTAAAGATCGGCTGCACGAGCGACCCGACGGCCGACCACGCCCACGAATGACCGTCGGAAATACCTTCGATCGAACTGGAAACGATACCCCCGGCTCCGGTCAGCGTAATCGACGGAAAACGCTTGCTGCGGGCAAGCCCCACGTTCGCGGCCGCCTCATCCATGTTGAACGAAGCCTCCATGATGTCGGGACGCCGCTCGAGCAATTCCGAAGGAAGTCCGACGGGAATATCCATTACCTGATAATTGTCCAGCAAGGCATCGTCGAAAGTTTCGTCCCCGAAATAGGAGGGATTCTCGCCGAGCAGGACACAAAGGGCCAGACGCGACTGCTCGACGGCACGCTGATACTGCGGAATATCGGCCTCGGCCTGATAGACGAGGCTCATGGCTTGCTGAAGGGCCACGCCGTTGGACATGCCGTAACGGGCGAGCGAATCCACGAGCGCCGCCGACTCCCGGCGCAGCACATAGCTCTGCCGGGCGATCCGCAGGTCGCGGGTGTATTGAAGCACGGTAAAATAGGAGGTGGCGACTTCCGCCGTCAGCGACAGCATCACGCCCCGGTAGCCCCATTCCGAAGAGTAGAGAGCTGCCTTAGCCGCCCGGTTAGCGCTGCGGAGTGTTCCGAAAAGGGGTACTTCCCAGGAAATCGACGGTTCGATCGTATATTGTTGGGTCGTACCGGTCGGCTCGGTATAGTTTCCCTGCGCCGAGACGTTCAGTCCCACCGAGGGAAGAAAAGGCGCACGGGCCACAGCGATATTGGCGCGTGCTTCGAAGATACGCGAAGCCGCCTGCGCCAGATTGCGGTTGTTTTCGAGCGCGTGCTCCACCAGGCGATTGAGCGTCGAATCCCAGAAAATCTCCCACCAGGCGAAAGGCAGCGACACCGAATCCTGCGGAAAATCGCCCGCGAAGCGATAATTCTCAGGCACTTCGACCTGCGCGTCGTAGAGTTTCGGAGTGCACGATGCCAGTGCGGCAACGAACAGAATGATTGCAAAGTATCGTTTCATGACTCTTTTTGTTTTAACTCCCGCTTGCGTTCGAACTTGCCGACACGGGCAACCAGATAATACAGAGCAGGGTAGATGAAAATGCCCAGCATCGTGGCGAGCAACATACCGCCCACCAGAGCCATACCCATAATATTGCGGGCCGTAGCATAGACCCCGCTGGCGAAGATCAGCGGCATGACGCCCAGGATGAACGAGAAGGCGGTCATCATGATCGGCCGCATACGCAGCCTCGCCGCCTCGATCGTCGCGGCCTTCAGGTCCATGTTCTTCTCGAAGAAGAGCTGATCGGCATATTCCACGACCAAAATGGCATTCTTGGCCGAAAGACCGATCAGCATGACCAACGAGATCTGCATGTAGATATTATTGATAAACTCGGGGCTGACCAGGTACGCCGCACCGACAAATAACAGTGCGCCGAGCACCGCGAGCGGGACACTCAACAGGATCGCCAGCGGCAGCCCCCAGCTGTTGTAGAGGGCCGAAAGAGTCAGGAACACGAAGACAATAGCCAGCAGGTAAACGGCGCCGCTGCTGCCCGAAGCCGTCTTTTCCTGATAGGATAAGCCGCTCCAGGTGGTTCCGACCGCCTCGGGCAGCACGTCGGCGGCCACCGCTTCGATAGCGTCCATCGCCTGACCGGTCGAAACTTTCGCAGCAGGGTTGACCGTCAGTTCGATCGACCGGTAGAGGTTGAACTGCGAAACGAACTCGACACCCGTAGTATCCCGTACGGTCGCGAACGACGAAACAGGAATCGAGTTGCCCTGACCGTCGTCCACGAAATAGCTTTCGAGCGAATACTTGTCGCGGCGGTACTCGGGCGCAGCCTGGATATAAGTCTGGTAAAGTTTTCCGAACCGGTTGAAGTTGTTGATATAGGAACCGCCGAGCAGAGTGCTCATCGTCTTGTAGAAACTCTGGAGCGGCACGCCCTGTGCCAGCGCTTTCTCCTTATCGACTTCGATCCGCCGCTGGGGGATGCCGGCGTTGAACTGGGTGGTCACGGAGCCGATCTGCGGCTGCTTGCGCAGCGAATCCATGAAGCGCATGGTTTCGTCCGCCAGGAACTCCGTACCCCGGCCTTCGAGATCCTGTACCTGCAACGTAATGCCGGACGTTACGCCCAAACCGGGGATCGACGGCGAGATAAAAGCGTAGCTGACGGCCTCGGGAACTGCCACGTACAACTCCTCCGTCAAGGCGGAAGCGATCTCGGAAGAGGTCTTGCTGCGCTGGCTGTAATCGACCAGCTTCACGAAGATAATACCGCTGTTGCTCGAAGCGATGCCCGCCAGCATATTGAAGCCGGCGGCAAAGGAGGTCGCCTCAACATCCGGACGCTGCCGGACGAGTTCATCGACCCGCTGCATCGCCTTGACGGTGGTTTGCAGGGATGAAGCCTCGGGCGTCTGCACGAAGACCATGACATACCCCTGATCCTCGTCGGGCAGGAAGCCCGAAGGCAGGAAGTGCCAGATCACGGCGATAGCGGCAAGGGTTACGGCGACGATTCCTCCGGTACGCTTCAGGTGACCGATAAAACGGGTGGTAGCCGATGTGTATTCTTCGGTACGTTTGCCGAACCAGCGGTTGAAAGCGGCGAAGAATCTCTTCTGCACCTTCGGGCGCGGCTTGAGCAGCAACGCGCACAGCGCAGGCGAAAGGGTGAGGGCATTGAACGAAGAGATGCAGACCGATACGGCGATCGAGATCGAGAACTGCTGGAACAGCAGACCCGTGATACTCCCCATGAACGATACGGGAATAAACACGGCCAGCAGTACGACGGTCGTAGCGACGATCGGCGACGAGACGCTGTGCATCGCTTCGACGGTCGCCTGCTTCGCACTCAGCCCCTTCTCGATATTGACCTGCACGGCCTCGACCACCACGATCGCGTCATCGACCACCAGGCCGATGGCCAGCACCATACCCAACAGCGAGATGATATTGATCGAGAACCCGAGTAGCGGGAAGAGCGCGAAAGCGCCGATGATCGACACCGGAATCGCCAGCAGCGGGATGAGCGTCGCACGCCAGTCCTGCAGGAAGAGGAAGATGATGGCGATCACCAGAATCAGAGCGATAATGAGCGTGACGAAAATATCCTTCACGCCGGCTTCGATACTGGTCGTGGCATCGACCATCGAAGTATAGGTAATGCCATCGGGGAAGCGCTTGGAAAGGCGCTCCATTTCGGCCTTGACCGAATTGCCCACATCGACGGCATTGCTGCCCGGTTGCTGATAAATGACAAGCAGGGCGGTCGGGTCGCTATTGAAGAGCGATTCGACACCGTACTGGCGGCTGCCGAGAGCCACGTCAGCAATATCGCTCAACCGAACCTGCTCGCCTTCGGGAGTGGTGGAGATAATGATGTCGCCGAACTGCTCCGCATCGTAGATCTGGGGCGGCATGGTCACCGTATAGGTATAAGTCACGTCGCCCGCAGCGGGTTCCCCGCCGAACTTGCCCGCCGGAAAGATGCCGCCCTGCGCTTCGACAGCCGCAAAAACCTCGTCGAGCGAGATCTTGTAGTAATCCAACAGGTCGGGCTTCAGCCAGATACGCATGGCGTATTCACCGGCGCCCATAATGTCCACCTTACCTACGCCGTCGATCTTCAACAGTTCGTTCTGGATGTTGATATAGGCGTAGTTGGAGAGAAAATCGCCGGTGTAGCGTCCGTCGCTGGTGAGCGAATAGACGATCAGAAAGCCGGTCATGGTCTTGCGCGTGGTGACGCCCTGCTGGGTCACCGACGCGGGAAGTTGCGAAAGGGCCGTCGAAACATTGTTCTGCGTAAAAATAGCGTCCATGTTCGGATCGGATCCGATATCGAAGGTCACCTGCAGATTCATCGACCCGTCGTTGGCGCTCGTAGCCTGCATATAGAGCATATCGCTGACACCCATGATGCTCTGCGAAACGGGCGTGGCGACCGCATTGTTCACGGTTTCGGCATCGGCACCGGGATAGGTCGTCGAAACTTCGACGACAGGAGGCGTAATGTCGGGATACTGCTCGATCGGCAGGTCGAATATAGAAATGATACCCAGCAGCACGATAGCTGCCGCCAGCGCAATGGCGAAAATGGGCCGCGCGATGAAAAATTTTCCCATACCTGCCTATTTTTTAACGGGAACGACCCGCATTCCCTGACGAAGTTTCTGCAAACCGGTCACAGCGACCGTTTCTCCCGGTTCCAGGCCCGACTCGATGGCCCACATTCCGCCGAACGTCTCGCCCGGCGTAACCTTGCGGTATTCGGCCGTGCTGTCCGGCCGGATTACCCAGACCGACGATACGTCGAGAGTCTGCACGACACTCTGCTGCGGCACCAGTACACGGGGCAGCTTCGCCCCGATATTGGCTTCTGAACCGCCCCAACGCCTCACCACGGAAGGATTCGGGAAGCGGACGATCAGCACGATCGTCCCCGTAGCCGAAGATACGGCCGTCCGGGTGTAATCGTACTTGCCGAAAAGCGGATAGCGGGTACCGTCCGCCTCGTAAAGCACGATCTCCGAAAGCAGTTCGGCGTTGTCGTAGATATTCGTCCGATTGCTGTCCAACCGAAGGAATTGCGTCATCGGAATCGCAATGGGGACCTGGACCGTATCAATATTCATAATCGTGGTGAGGGTCGGAATTTGCGTACCCGGACCGACATAATCACCGACGGAGCCGTTCGAAGATTCGATAATGCCGTCTATCTGTGCATAGATCTTCGTGTAGCCCAGATTGAGCTGGGCATTCCGCAGAGCCTGCCGGGCCGACTTCACGTCGGCCTCCGAAGCGGCGTACTGCGCCGTATATTGGTCGAGTTGCGTACCGCTGATGGCATTGATCTTGGCCAGCGGCACCGCCCGGTCGAAATTGTTCTTGGCTTCGAGCGCCAGCGCACGGCTCGACTCCAGAGCCGCTTGAGCCGAAAGCAGGGCAGTGTAATACTCACTGTCGTCGATTTCGAAAATCAACTGACCCTTGCGCACGGGCATACCTTTTTTATAGTGCCGGGCTACGAGAAACCCGCTCACACGGGGTTCGACCACCACTTCGTTATCGCTGTTGATCTGGGAAATGAAGCTCCGCCGCGTATAGAGCAAATCGAACTCGGCGACAGCGATTTCGATCTCCATCGGCGGCATCTGCCCGGTATGTCCGGAACGGGAACCGCAGGAAACCGCGAGCAAAGAGAGCGCGAGCAGGATAAAGGGAATTGAAGACGATCTGTAACACATAGTTTCTGCATTTTTCGAAATACACGGCAAGTTATGTGCCTCAACTTGCGGTCAATTCAAATTTTTCGGAGAATAATGTCCCTTTCGGCCCCTCAGGGCGAGCCGGGAGCCCGAATCCGCCCCCCGGCAGGAGCACAGCGGACAGCCGCTCCCGCCTCCCGTCGAAAAACATCCCGTCGCATCCGAAACGAACGAACCGGCCGGACAACATCCGGCATAAATGCTCCCGACGCATCCCGTCCCGGTTTTTACGATACCGGTTGAATTCCGGAAAAAGGGATGCGGCTGGTTTTGTTTTATTTCCGGTTTATGCTATCTTTGCGAAAATAACTTTTGCCCGGACCGGCCGTATTCCGGAAACACGGAACCGCATCGTTCAAGGAATACGCGCCGTTCTCACTCAAAATAAAAAATTCTCGCATGAAAAAACTATTCCGAACCCTGTTTGCCGCAGCCCTGTGCTGTCTGACATTCAAGGCGACAGACGCCTGCACCAACTTCATCATCACCCGGGGAGCCTCCTCGGACGGCTCGGTGATGGTCTCCTACGCCGCCGACTCCCACCAGCTCTACGGCGCACTCTACAAAACCTTCGCCGGGCGCTACAAACCCGGCACGATGCTCCCGGTCTATGACTGGGACTCGGGCCGCTACCTGGGAGAAATTCCGCAAGCGGCACAAACATACGCCACGATCGGCAACATGAACGAACATTCGCTCATCATCGCCGAATCGACCTACGGCGGACGCGAGGAGCTGGCCGATTCGACGGGTCGCATCGATTACGGCTCGCTCATCTACATCACCCTGCAACGCGCCAAGACTGCCCGCGAAGCGATCCGGATCATCGTGGATCTGGCCAACACCTACGGCTACGCTTCGAGCGGCGAATCCTTCTCGATCGCCGACCAGAACGAAGCCTGGATCATGGAGCTGATCGGCAAGGGCTGCGAGCTCGATGCCGAGGGTAACAACACCCGCAAGGGCATCGTCTGGGTAGCTCGCCGCATTCCCGACGGATACGTTTCGGCACACGCCAACCAGTCGCGCATCACGACTTTCCCGCTCGACGATCCCGAGAACTGCCTCTACGCTCCCGACGTGATCTCCTTCGCCCGTGAAAAGGGCTATTTCAACGGCCCGGACGAGGAGTTCAGCTTCTGCGATGCCTACGCTCCGGCCGATTTCGGCACGGTGCGCGGATGCGATGCCCGCGTGTGGGCGTTCTTCCGCACCGTAGCGGACGACATGGATCAATACACGGACTATGCAATGGGATACAACATGTCCAACCGGATGCCCCTCTGGGTGAAACCCCGCACCAAAGTCGATCCCAAGACCGTTTTCGACGCCATGCGCGACCACTACGAAGGAACTCCGATGGACATGACCCAGGACATCGGTGCGGGCGGACATGCCCTGCCGTACCGCTGGCGCCCGATGGATTTCGAAGTGGACGGCGTAACCTACCTGAACGAGCGTGCGGTAGCAACCCAGCAGACTGGATTCTGGTTCGTGGCACAGGCCCGGCCCTGGCTGCCGGACGACATGGGCATCCTCTGGTTCGGGGTGGACGATGCAGCGACATCCTGCCTGACGCCGATCTACTGCTCGGCAACCGAGGTTCCCGAATGTTTCCGCGAGGGCAACGGCACGATGCTCAAATATTCGCCCACGTCGGCATTCTGGCTCTTCAACCGCGTAACCAACTTCGCCTATCTGCGTTACGATCTGATCGCGGCCGACATCCGCAAGGTGGTTGACGAGTGGGAGAATACCCGTTTGGAGGAGGTCAAACAGATCGACGCAGCCACAGAGGGCGACTCGCCCAAGAAACGGCAGAAACGGCTTACCCGTTATTCGGTGGATATGGCCCAGCAACTCTTCGACCGCTGGACGGAACTCGACCGGTACCTGCTCGTCAAATACATCGACGGCAACCTGAAGAGCGAAACCGAACCGGGTAAATTCCTCGACAACGGCAACGGGCGCGACATTCCCGACAAGATCCAGTTCCCGGGCTATAACGAAAAGTGGAAACGCGCCGTAGTAGCCGACCACGGTGAAGTGCTGAAAGTAATTCAATAAACACATACAAAAAATATGAAATACGATATCATTGTGATCGGCAGCGGTCCGGGCGGTTACGTAGCCGCCATCCGCGCTGCTCAACTGGGTAAGAAAGTGGCTGTCGTAGAGCGTGCCGAGGCCGGCGGCGTATGCCTCAACTGGGGTTGCATCCCGACCAAAGCGCTGCTCAAGAGCGCCCAGGTTTACAACTATTGCAAGTCGGCCGAACATTACGGACTCAACTTCGCAGGCGAAGTGCGGCCCAACCTCGAAAAGATCGTAGCCCGCTCGCGCGGCGTGGCCGAAACGATGAACAAAGGCGTGTTGTTCCTGCTCAAAAAGAACAACGTGGAGCTGATCAACGGCTTCGCAAAACTGAAAGGAAACGGCCGGATCGACGTGGACGGCACGGAGTACGAAGCCGACCACATCATCCTCGCCACCGGAGCACGGCCCCGCGAAATGCCGTTCATGCCCATCGACGGAGAGCACGTGATCTCCTCGAAGCAGGCGCTCGTACTGCCCAAACTGCCCGAAACGATGATCGTCGTGGGATCGGGTGCCATCGGCAGCGAGTTCGCTTATTTTTATGCCGCGCTGGGTGTGAAGGTCACCATCGTCGAGTATCTGCCCCAGATCATGCCCCTCGAAGACGAAGAGGTCGCCAAAACCATGGAACGCTCGTTCCGCAAGCTGAAAGCGACCATACTTACTTCGACCACCGTGAAATCGGTGAAAGTCAATGCCGAAGGCAAATGCGACGTCGAGGTGGAAGGCAAGAAGGGCACGGAAACGCTGGTAGCCGATATCGTCCTCTCGGCCGTCGGCATCAAATCCAACATCGAGGGGATCGGCCTGGAAGAGTTGGGCATCAAGACCGAACGCGACAAAGTCATCGTCGATAAACAGTACCGCACCAACGTACCGGGCATTTACGCCATCGGCGACATCGTACCCGGTCCGGCCCTGGCGCACGTAGCGTCGGCCGAAGCGCTCTGCTGCGTGAATGCCATCTGCGGCCTACACTCCGAGCCGGTGGACTACACGACGATTCCCTCGTGCGTATTCACCTCGCCGGAAGTGGCTTCGGTCGGTATGACCGAACGACAGGTCAAGGAGATGGGTATCGACTACAAAGTGGGACGCTTCCCCTTCACCGCTTCGGGCAAAGCGACCGCCGCAGGCGACCGCGACGGCTTCGTAAAACTGATCTTCGACCAGAACGACAAGCTGCTGGGAGCACATCTGGTGGGAGCGAACGTAACCGAAATGCTGGCCGAGCCGACGCTCGCCAAATCGCTGGGAGCGACGGTACAGCAGATCGCACACACAATCCACGCACACCCGACCATGAACGAAGGAGTTATGGAGGCGGCCGAGGTAGCTCTGGGTGCCGCGATCCACGTATAAATCGAAAATTACCGCAATGCGAACGGGGACGGCCTGCACAGGATCGTCCCCGTTTCATTTGCATACGCCCGTCAAGGAGTAATCGATAACACCGAAGGAATCATGGCCCCGGGACGATCGGCGATTGAATGAAAAGAAAAGCGGCCGAACGAAACAATCGAAGAGAAAACCACCCGAACATAAGGGAAAACAGGCTGCCGGATCGAAGCGAAGGCGGCCTCTACTTTTCCACCGATGAAAAATAGCGGAGAGCGGGCAGCCGGGTTTCCCGCACGAATACTTCCGGCGGATAGAGCACATCACTCAGGAAAAGGCCCTGGGCGGGTGCTCCGGCGCTCGACCGCGAAAGATCGCGGCTGGCGACGATGTCGCGGAACTGTTCAACGGTATAACGTCCCCGGCCCACATCGACCAGCGTGCCGACGATAGCCCGCACCATATTCCGCAGAAAGCGGTCCGCACGAATCGTAAAGCAAAGCGTACCGTCCCGGCCGACCGTCCAGTCGGCCCGTTTGAGATGGCAGATATTGGTCTTGTTGTCGGAATTGAGCTTGGCGAACGACGTGAAATCCTCGAACTCCATCAATACGTCGGCCGCACGGTTCATTGCCGCCACGTCCAGCGGTACGTAATATTGCCAGGAAGCGGCTCGTGTAAAGGGATTCTTGCGCGGTTCGATATAGTAGCGGTACTCCCGCTCCCGGGCGCTGAAACGGGCGTGAGCATCGGCCGCGACCGGCACGATGCGGCTTACGGCAATATCGCCGGGAAGCATATGGTTGAGCTTGAAAACGACCTGTTCCGGATCGGCGACGGGAGAGGAAGTGTCGAAATGCGCCACGTAATAGGAGGCATTCACTCCCGTATCGGTGCGTCCGGCACCGGTCAACAGAATCGGTTCACGGAGCAGGGTAGAGATTGCCCCTTCGATCGTCTGCTGTACCGACGGCATATCGGGCTGCCGCTGCCAACCGCAATAGGCTCCCCCGTTGTATCTCACTTCGATAAAATAACGCATCGTTTTTCCATTTATCACATCTTGCAGGCAGTCCCCGCATTTCGGGAGGAATCCCAGCCGGCTCGTCCCGAATCTTTCGATCCCGAGCCGAGAATCACGGCTGATCGGATCTCCATTCGCAAAAAGAATCCGAACCCATGATACTCTGCAAAGATAGTGAAAGGTGAGAGCAATCGTGCGGGCTTGCACGCAAAGATTGCCGAACCGCCTCCCATCTTCCGCAAAGATAGTGAAAGCCGACAGAAAACGGGCACTTGTTCCCAGTTTTCCGAGACGCAACCTATTTAAGACTATGTCAAAGATAATAAAATCCGGAACGCCAACTCCGCTCCATAAAAAACGAGGTCGAAACCCGATAGGATTTCGACCCCGCATCTATACTATCCCGCGATTATTTGCGCGGCTTGATGTTCAGTTTCACCGGACGAATCATATTCTCGGGCTTGAGAATCGTGTCAAGCTCCTCCTTCGAGAGAATACCGTGCTCGAGCACCAGATCATAGACGCCGCGGCCCGTAGCGAGAGCCTCCTTAGCGATCTTGGTCGAATTCTTGTAACCGATGATCGGGTTGAGAGCCGTCACCACGCCGATACTGTTCTTCACGTAATCGGCACAGCGCTCGCGGTTGGCCGTGATGCCGTCCACGCAGAGCGTGCGGAGCGTATCGAAGCCGTTCATCAGCAACTCGGCGGACTCGAAATCGCACTGGGCCATCACCGGCTCCATGGCGTTGAGCTCCATCTGGGCCGCCTCGCCGCTCATCGTAACGCACAGCTCGTTGCCGATCACCTTGTAGGCGATCTGGTTCATTACCTCGGGGATCACGGGGTTCACCTTACCCGGCATGATCGACGATCCCGGCTGACGGGCCGGCAGGTTGAACTCGGCCAGACCGCAGCGGGGGCCCGAAGCCAGCAGGCGCAGGTCGTTGCAGATTTTGTTCATCTTCACGGCGACACGCTTCATGGCGGAAGCGTAACCGACCAGGCACGAAGTATCGGACGTAGCGCCTACCAAGTCGCCCGTCAAACGGATCTTCCAGCCGGTGATCCGAGCGATGTTCTCGGTGCACAGCTCGGCATAGCCCGGCTCGGCGCAGATACCCGTACCGATCGCCGTAGCACCCATATTGATCGTCAGGAAATCCTCGGCAGCTTCGTTCAGGTGAACGATCTCATCGCGCAGGATGCTGGCGAAACCGTGGAAAGTCTGGCCCAAAGTCATCGGCACGGCGTCTTCGAGCTGCGTGCGGCCCATCTTGAGGACATCGGCGAACTCCGCAGCCTTCTTTTCGAAGGATTCGATCAGTTGCTTCAGGTGCTCGACCAGCTTCAGATGCGTAGCGTACATACCCAGGTGAATAGCCGTCGGGTAGGCGTCGTTGGTCGATTGCGCACAGTTCACGTCGTCGTTGGGCGAGCAGTACTGGTATTCGCCGTACTGATGGCCCATGATCTCCAACGCGCGGTTGGCGATCACTTCGTTGGCGTTCATGTTGGTCGTCGTACCGGCACCGCCCTGGATCATATCCACGGGGAATGCGTCGTGGTGCTTGCCGTCCATGATCTCGCGGCAGGCCTGTGCGATCGCATTGAACTTCTCGTCGGTGAGCAGCCCCAGCTTGTGATTGGCTTCCGCAGCTCCCAGCTTGGTAATGGCGAGTCCCTTGATGAAGAGGGGATACTCGTTCAAATGGAATTTGCTGATCCGAAAGTTCTCGATACCCCGCAGGGTCTGGACACCGTAAAGTACGTCGGCAGGCAACTCTACGCTGCCGAGCAGGTCGCTCTCCGTACGCATTTTCTGATTATTTGCCATAATACTTATAATTTATAATTGTTTTTGACGTTTAAGTTTCGATCCGTCGCGAATTTAATTCGACAAAATTAACACTTTATTTTCAATTCGTGCCAACAAACCATATAAACTTGAAACTATTTTTTATTTCGGCGGCGAATAGCTATATTTGCGATAATATACCGTAAAATCCCCTTCAGCCAATGAAAGCAGCGATCATCGGACACGGCAAAATGGGCCGTGAAATCGAAAAAATACTCCTCGAAAGGGGACACTGTATCGGCGCCGTCATCGACGAGGCGAACGCATCGGAACTGGACGCCGCACACCTGGTCGGCATCGACGTAGCACTGGAGTTCACGACTCCCGACGCGGCCTACGGCAACATCCGGGCGTGCATCGACGCAGGGATTCCGGTCGTCAGCGGCACGACGGGCTGGACAAATCGTCTGGAGGAGTTGCGCAGCTATTGCCGGGAAAAGAACGGTGCGCTCTTCTACGCCTCGAACTACTGCCTGGGCGTCAACCTGATGTTCCGCCTCAACCGCAGGCTGGCCCGGATGATGGAGCGCTTCGACGCCTACGACGTACGGATCGAAGAGATTCACCACACCCAGAAAAAGGACGCTCCGAGCGGCACGGCCATCACGCTGGCAGAAGGGATCATCAGCGAAATCGGGCGCAAGACGGGCTGGGTGAACGAATCCAGCGACGATCCCTCGCAAATCGTCGTCACCTCCCTGCGCGAAGGAGCGGTTCCGGGTACACACACGGTAACTTACGAATCGGACGACGACCGGATCGAACTCAAACATACGATCAAAAACCGCCGGACACTGGCTCTGGGCGCCGTCGTCGCTGCGGAGTTCCTCTGCGGCAAAAAGGGTGTCTATACGATGGACGACCTGCTGAAATAAACGATACAGAACATGGGAAAAATCAAAGCTTTCTTCCGCAACAAATGGGTGGGATTCACCCTGGCAAGCATTCTATACATTCTGTGGTTCGTCCTCTGGACGGGCAACTGGTGGCTGCTGCTGGGCGAAATCGTCATCTTCGACCTTTATATCACGCGTTATTTCTACAAGTACGTCTGGCGGCACAACGCCGAGATGTGCAAGAAAAGCAAAAGTTACAAAGCCGTTTACGAATGGGTGAATGCGATCATTTTCGCCACCGTTGTAGCGTCGCTGGTACACATCTTCTTCTTTCAGATGTACGTGATTCCCTCGTCGTCGATGGAGAAATCGCTGCTGGTCGGGGACTATCTCTACGTCAGCAAGGTAGCCTACGGTCCCCAGATGCCCAATACCCCGGTGGCATTTCCGTTCGTACACCATACGATGCCTTTTTCGAAAACCAAAAAATCGTTCTCCGAAAGCGTCAAATGGCCTTATCACCGCCTCAAGGGACTGGGCCGAATCGAGCGCAACGACGTAGTGGTATTCAACTTTCCGGCAGGCGATACGGTGCTGCTCGAACGACAGGACGTTTCGTACTACGACGTACTGCGGCAATATCAGCAAACTTTCGGACATCAGGCCGGCCGCGAACGGCTGATGCAGGAATACACGGTCATCACGCGCCCGGTGGACAAGCGTGAAAACTACATCAAACGCTGCATCGGCCTCCCGGGGGATTCGATACGAATCGAGGAAACGGCGGGTTTAGGCGATTGGGAACCGCAGCGAGCGGCGATC
>OBYF01000784.1_pt1 | contig 14036 bp, 9 predicted proteins | sample 1495471 | NCBI WGS metagenome assembly OBYF01 (sample SAMEA2580185, study PRJEB22360) | human gut metagenome | biome: human gut; feature: human-associated habitat; material: faeces | place: Denmark | collected 2008/2010
TCCACGCATCCGTACCAGAGGTCCTCCATTTTTTTCCAGATAAGGACGGGTCACTACCACAGAACCAATATTGGGATCCTTTGGAATTTCGTACATGATATCCAGCATGAACTCCTCCAGAATCGCCCGCAGCGCTCTGGCTCCCGTTCCCCGCTTGATGGCTTCTTCGGCGATCCAGTCCAGAGCGTCATCCTCAAAGACCAGCTTTACCTCATCCAGAGCCAGCAGCTTTTCATACTGGCGTATAATGGCATTTTTCGGTTCTCGTAAAATACGGACCATCAGGTCCCGATCCAGCCCCTTTAAGGTAACGGTCATGGGGAGGCGGCCCAGAAACTCAGGAATCATGCCGAAGGTCCTCAGATCCTCATTGGTCACATGGCTTAAAAGATCCGGGTCATTGTCAAAGCTGTCCCTTAGCACGGCTCCGAATCCCATGGCGGATTTCTTCATCAGCCGTTCCCTGATGATTCCTTCCAGATCCGGGAATGCGCCGCCGCAGATAAAAAGGATATTATCTGTATTCACCGTTGCCATAGGCGTCATGGCATTTTTCTGGTTGGATCCCACCGGCACCTCTACGGTACTGCCCTCCAGCAGCTTTAAAAGCTCCTGCTGCACCGACTCACCGCTGACATCTCTTGTATTGGTCTGTTTCTTTTTTGCGATCTTATCGATCTCATCAATGAAGATAATTCCCTTCTGGGCCCTCTCTACATCGTTCCCGGCGGCAGCCAGAAGCTTTGATACCACGCTCTCAATATCATCGCCGATATAACCCGCCTCGGTTAATGAGGTGGCATCGGCAATGGCCAGCGGCACATCCAGCAGCTTTGCCAGCGTTTTTACCAGATAGGTCTTTCCACTTCCTGTGGGACCGATCATCAGGATGTTGGATTTCTCGATGACAATGCCGTCGGCATCGTCCTTCTCAAGAAACGCTCTCTTATAGTGGTTATACACTGCCACTGACATGACCTTTTTGGCCCGTTCCTGGCCGATGACGTATTCGTCCAGTTTTTCTTTGATCACATGGGGGGCCGGAATGTCCTTCATGGTAAGCTGGGGCTGTGGCTCTTTCTGTTTGCGCAGTTTCTGTTTCTTTGGGATCTCCGTCTGACGGGGCGTCTGAGACAGATCGTTAAAATTCAGGTTCATATAGGGCATATTAGGGATCTGTGAGAGATCCATACCGTTTTTCATCACCGAGTCAAAGGCCTTCTGCATACAGTCATGGCAGAGGTTCATACCTCCCGGCATTGAGATCATGGGGCCGGCCTTGCTCTCCGGCCTGCGGCACATATAGCAGACCTTTTCGTAACTGTCCCCGTCTTTTTCCTTATCCCTTGACTGTGAAACGTCATTTTTTTCCATATCTTTATCTTCCAATGTGATTCTCCTCTCCTGACAGGCCTGACGCCTGTCGTTTCCCGTCTGCATTCTTAAGGCGGCGATGCGTTCCGGCGTTTCCGGCGCAAACCGCCCGGCGCAGACTGTATCAGGTTTTATCTTCCCTGATCTTCCTGAGGCATACCGGCCAGCGTCACCGTCACCGTAAGCTCCTGATAGCTGCCGTCCACCTGTCTTTGAACCGTCAGTTCTGCCTGTTCACCGGACCGGTAGCCTGCCAGGATCTCCTGAAGCCCTTCCATACTCCGAACCGTCTGGCCGTCTACCTTTGTGATAATATCCTTTTCCCGCAGTTCAGAAGCCGCTGCTGCTCCATTTTCCAGGATTCTGTAAATATACGCGCCCTTTGGCATACCAAAGGTTCTGGCGGCATTCTCGTCCACGTTGGTTCCCTGGATGCCAAGATAGCCTCTCTCCTCCTCCGGCACGGAAGTCCTGCTTTTTCGTGTCATAAGCTGATTGATGATATCCTCTGATTTGGAAATGGGAATGGCGTAGCCGATGCCTTCCACCTCCGTGGAAGCATATTTGGCCGCGTTGATTCCCACCAGCTCCCCCTTCATGTTCAGAAGGGCACCGCCGCTGTTGCCGGGATTGATGGCCGCATCGGTCTGAAGGAGCAGCCGGGTATTACCCTCCTCCGTCTGTACCTCCCGGTTTACAGCGCTGATATAGCCCACTGTAACGGACTGGCCGTAGCCAAGGGCGTTTCCAATGGCAATCACACCCTGACCGGGCTTCAGATCATCTGAGTTGCCCAGAGTTGCAGGCCTGATCTGGGATTTTGTACCATCCTTAATCTGATCCAGAGAAATGGCAATGACTGCCAGATCCGTCTCCGGATCCGTCCCCTTGATCACCGCATCCACAGTCTCCTGATCAATAAAAGTAACCTTCAGCGACGTGGCATCTTCTACCACATGATTGTTGGTCACGATCAGCAGCTCTGTGTCATTTTCTCCTATGATAATCCCGGAACCGCTGCTTGGCACCTCATAGGTCTGTCCCTCCGGCGCGCCTCCAAAGAACCAGTCGTACCCAAAATCACGGCTCTGGTACACAGCCGTGCTGGTAATGGATACCACCGAAGGCATCGCCTGCTCTACAATGACAGACACATCCGTGACAGGCGCAGCAATATAGGAAGGCGTAGCCAGCCCTGGGCCATTCTCTCCCTGCCCCATGGGGCCGCCGGGCGCCGGCGCTTTCACTGCTCCTGCCGCCTGATCGCCTGCCACTACGGTATAAAGCTCCTTAAACAGGTCTGAAGAAGCCACCTGCACGCCTACCATCACGCCTCCCGCAATCATTCCGAACAGAAGGGCGCCTGCCGTGATCCAGGCTGCCTTCTTTAAAATACCTCCCCGCCTGGGCTTTTCTTCCTCCCTGCCGGGTTCTCTATCCCAATTATGATCCTGATCTTCCTGGTACATGATCTGTATCTCCTTTCCTTATCTCCTCCGCTGCACAGGCAAAGGCCTATGTGACTATCTTATAATGAAATACTGAAAATATCAAATAAATAATTGATAAACCGGCTGATATAAATAAAGCCGCCGGGAAAAGCAGACTCGCTTCCCGGCAGCATCTTGGTATTTTTATGTGTTTTTACGCTCCCGGGCCAATGATCACATCATTGCCCTGGCTTTCTCCCTGGATCACATTCCCTGCTCCGGGCACCGTTCCCCCGCTGGAGGACGGCTGGGTCTGGCTGGGCTGAGAAGCCGCTCCCGGCCCGTTGGAAACGTCATCTGAGCCCGAAACTCCGCCTGGCCCGTTAGAAGAACTATTATTTCCCTTAGACGCTTCTGCAGACGTCTCTGTGGTTCCCGGCGAAAGCGTCCCGCTGGGAACGGTAGGCTTCAGGCTGCCTGAAGATTCCGTGGATGCTCCCGGACCGGACTGGCTTCCCTGGGTAGTTCCATCTGACTCAGAGGGCACGATGCCTGGCCCATAATTCTCCGGCGGATCGATGACATTGCCGTTGGCATCCGTCTCAAGCCCGTCCGGATATTCGCCGTCTATGATACTCTCATCCGTGGAATGTGTGCTTTCGCTGCTCTTTTCTGAGGACTGGGACTCACTTTCTTTTGTCTCCTTCTCCTTGGCCGCCGTCGTGGCCTTCGGAACATATCCTCCGTCCGTACCCACGCTTTCTACCGGCTTTCCTTCCTTGTACATACCGGTATCGGAAGAGATCTTGGAACTGATCTTCTTTACCATCTCACTGGGAACGTAATTTTCATCGTCAAAGAGGAACTTATGAAGCGTGATGACATTGCTCTCCAGCGTCTGAGGAATTACACAGTCACCCTTCTTGCCTAAGATCGCATCGCTTCTGGCCTCCGGGAAACCGGCTGTTGCTGCAATGTGATATTTGCTCAGGTTCTTTGCGGCAGGAATCACATCGTTTAAAGTGATACTGCTCAGAATCTGAGGGAATACCACTTCCATTACGTTATTGACCACAGCAAAATCCGCTTTTTTGAGCTTCTCAAAGCAAAGCTCAATAATCTTTCTCTGGCGCTCCGTGCGGGCAAAGTCCGTATCCATCTTCCGCAGTCTGGCGTAGGCTACGGCCTGAACGCCGTCCAGGTGGTTGGGGCCCGCGCTCTTTAGCTGATGGGAGCCGATACCGGTGGATTTTACGGTTTCCGTGATGTAGGCATTGATATAGTAGAACTCTGCCTTGCTCAGTTCTACATCTACGCCGCCCAAAATATTGATGGCATCCGCCACGGCCTTCCAGTTAAAGGTAGCGTAATCGTCAATCTCCAGATCCAGATTCCGGTTCAGGGCCTCTACTGCCTGCTTGGGGCCTCCTTTGGCATACGCCATGTTGATCTTATTATAGGTATTCTTCTCATCAATGTTCAGGTAGGTGTCACGGAACACGCTGACCAGCTTGATCTCTCCATTTTCCTGATTGATGTTGCAGATAATGATAACATCGGACATATTTCCTTTGCCTACGGAATTGTTGCGGCTGTCCACACCAAAAAGAGCCACGGTCCAGTAGCCGCTCATCTGCTGTTCCTTGTCCACAGAGATATAGGGGTTTGTTATGTCCTCTTTGTTGAACTCCGTATCCGTCTGCATCAGGGACAGCATTCGCTTTCCCCACCAGACGCAGCCGATGATGGCGAAGGCTGTCAGCTGGGCCGCGATGAGAAGAACCAGGCCGCGAAGGGTCAGACCGGCAAACACCTTTTTGGAACCGCCGTTTCCTCCCTGGCGGCCTCCCCGTCCCCCTCCGGCTCCGGTACGTCCCGTGTTTCCTGCGCTCCCCCGGCCAGAACCGGTATTGCGGCGGGATCTTCCTGCCCCCGCATCCGCTCCCTGTCGGGCTGCAGCGCGGCCCTGGAGGCCCTCATCCTTAAGGGCACGGCCCGAACCGGCCTGGACTCTCCGGGAACTGCCCGGCTGCCTCTCCACGGCACGGCTCATATCCGCATCCTCATAGTCTCCGTCGAAATCCCCGTCAAAACCAGGTTCATCCCCCTGATCTCTGTGAAAGGCCGTATTGCGCCTCTGGCGGTTTCCCTCGTTTGCGGCCTGACGGAAGGCAGGTACAAAGGTGTGGCCTGTGTTCCCTGCCTGCTGCCCGCGGCCTGCCTTTTCCTCTTCCGGTTCAAATCCGTAATCAAATTCATCGCGATTCATACGTTCATCCTCACTGCATCAGTATGCGTTTTTATTGATAAAGCCTTTAAAGATCGTTAAAAACATGATCTTAAAGTCAAAGCCAAGGCTCCAGTTTTCAATGTAATACAGATCGTGCTCGATCCGCTTGGTAATGGAAGTGTCTCCCCGGTAACCGTTGACCTGCGCCCAGCCGGTCAGTCCCGGCCGCACCTGATGCTTGATCATATAGCGGGGAATCTCCTCCTTAAACTTTTCTACAAACAGCGGCCGCTCCGGCCTTGGCCCCACAAGGCTCATATCCCCGATGAGGATATTGAAAAACTGGGGCATCTCATCAATACTTGTCTTTCGTATAAAACGGCCTACCGGCGTCACCCTTGGATCATGGGGTGTAGTCCAGCGGGACTTTTCCTTGCCCGGATCCTGCACCTCCATGGAACGGAACTTGTACATCTTAAAAGGCCGGTTGTGAAGACCGATCCGCTCCTGACTGAAAAAAACAGGCCCTGGCGAGGTGAGCTTTATCAGCCCGGCAGTCAAAAGCATAAGCGGCGAAAAAAGAAGCAGTCCCACCAGCGCGCCCAATATGTCTACCATCCGTTTTACTGTAGCATTGAACACATTTGTCAGCGGCACATGGCGGATATGGATCACCGGCAGCCCCTGAAGATCCTCCATATAGGGGATTGTGGGGATAATATTGTTGTAATCCGGAATAAACTTGGTGTGGACGCCTGATTTCTCACAGACGGCAACAATCTGCTCCAGATTGGCGTATTCGCCAAGCCCCAGGGTAATGGCAATCTCATCCAGCATATTCTCCTCAAGAAAGCTTTCCAGCTGTGCGATCTTCCCCAGAACCCGAACGTTCTTATAGGTATAGCCTTCCCGTTTATGGTCATCCAGTATACCCTGGATGTGATAGCCCCATTCGGGATTTAAGGCTACCCGGTCGATAAACCCTTCTGCCGCCCGGCTGTAGCCCACCAGAAGAATGTGCTTCTGGTTGTAGCCGTTGGTGCGCAGAGAGCGCAAAAACAGGCGGATCGCCATCCGCTCCGCTTCTAACAGGAGGGTGTTCAGGGCAAAGAAGCAAAGCAGCATCCTGGTAGAGAAATAACCGAAATAGGTACTGATATTTCTTCCTCCAAACAGGATCAGCGTAAAGAACATAAGGCCAATCACATTGGCCTTACAGATATTTGCAAATTCAGACCTCCTGCCCTGGATGCGCTTGGGCACATAGAGGTGGAATATGGCGTTGAGTACCAGATAGACCGGTACAATAAATATTAGGGCCGCAAAGTAGACCGGCGGATTCAGGGTTTTGACATTGTGTCCCAGGGGGATCACCTGACCGCTGACTACGATGAACCACGCAAGTGAATAGGCAAGCACCGTCATCACAGCGTCCAGAAGGACGTGGATATGGTTCAGCCTCTTCTGATTGTCTTTTATCATGGATAATCACCTGATATTGATTTTCACCATACGGAATCCCCTTTTCAGGATTTCCGCAGGTGTTCCTATTCTCTCACAGTCCGCACCTTCGGTGCTGGTCACTGCCGACGCAGCTGCCGTGCCCCTTCTTCGCCGCCTGCTCCAGGCAGGCCCTGCAGGCCCCGGCTCGCTAACGCTCATTATATCTTATTTAATCTCAATATTCTATAACATTTATCTTAAAATATGATAAAGTTCGCCTTTTATTTCCGCTTTTCCAGTTGTCTTAAGGCAAATTCGTAGATATAAAGGAAGGTTCCTGTCAAAAGTTCCCATTCAATGGCCAGATAGTTTTTGAAATGCTCCGGCTTATATTCCACTTTTTTACATTTCTTCACTGTGGAAAGTCCTTCCTTCACACCAGCAATATAATCCGGCCCAAAGCCCCGCTTCTTAAAGAACATATACTTTACCGCCATTCCCGCAGCGATGGGCAGAACATTCAGGGCCAGCTGGGGAAGAGGCATATTTTTGTAGTTTAAGTAGATGTTGTTCCGGGCAGCCAGACGTACCTTAAAGGAATTATATTTAGAGCCGCTGGTGCCGCTTCCTACATGGTACACCACTGCGTGGGGGCAGTAGATATTGTCATACCCCGCAATCATGGCCCGGTAGCCCACGTCGATATCCTCCAGATACGCGAAGTGCATTTCATCGAAATACCCGATCTCTTCAAATACCTCCCTGCGGTAGATGGCCGCTCCGGCGCAGGCTGAAAAGATCCGGCAGGGATGATTATATCCCTTGGAGGGCCGCCCTACGCCTCTTTGGTAGGCCCAGCCAAGAAGGCTGTACATATCTCCGGCATCGTCCATCCTGTCCTTGCGGTAGAGCTGGATCATCTTGCTGCTGACGGAAAATATTTTCGGAGAACGCTCAATGGCCTTTATCATCTCGCCGATATAGTGACAGTCCGGCTCTGTATCGTTATTTAAAAGGATCACATAAGGGGTTTTTGCAGCCCGGATTCCCACGTTCACCGCCCCGGAAAAGCCGGTATTGGAATCCAGGAAAATCGTGGGAATCCCCCGCTCTTTTAACCACTCCACACTTCCGTCGGTGGAGCCGTTATCCTTCTTGGCTTTTCAACCCCTCCACTCTGCGCTCGGTGGAGCCGTTATCCACTACCAGGATCTGGAATTTGTGGCAGATCTGCAGTTCCAGCGCCCGAAAACAGGGCTCCATGAATTTAAGGCCATTATAATTGGGTATGATCACAGTGACTTTACTTCGGTCGCTCATTTTCCTTCCTTTTCCTCCGGCGCGTAGGCGTCATAGACAGACAAATCGTAAGGCTCTCCTATTTTCTCCTTCAAAAGATCCCTCAGGGCAAAATTTGACTTGCGAAGAGTCAGATTAGGATTGTAATAGGGATCGCCGTTCTTCAAAATATCAGGCCATTTCCGGTGGAATATGGCGACCTCACGGTTGAAGCGCGCTACCTTTTCCGGCGTATCCTCCAGCCCTCTGGACTTGGACTCATAGTGGTAAAGGCAGGCATAGGGAGCATATACTACCAGTTTTCCCAGCGCCCGCACTTTCATGCAGTAATCAATATCATTAAAGGCCACCGCAAGCTCCGGGCTTAATCCGCCCACAGCGTCAAAGACGGACTTCTTTGTCATCAGGCAGGCGGCCGTGACGGCGCTGTAATCCTGGGCACACATAGCCCGGTGGAAATAACTGTTTTCCGCCTTGTGAAGGCCGATAAAGGTATGGCCTGCAATTCCTCCAAAGCCGACCACCACACCGGCGTGCTGGATGGTGTCGTCGCCGTAGAGCAGTCTCGCCCCCGCAATCCCCACATCCTCTCTCTGACAGAACCCCAGCAGTTCCCTGATGCTGTCCGGCTCTAAAAGCTCTGTGTCATTATTTAACAGAAGCAGGTACTCTCCCTTTGCAAAGGACGCGCCGAAATTGTTGATAGCTGAGTAATTAAAGCCTTCCTTCCAGGTCACTACCCGAAAACATGGATGGGCCTCTTCCATTTTCCTATAATAGTCAAAGGTCTCCTGCTGGGTACTGTTATTTTCCACAATGATAAATTCCAGATTCCGGTAGGAGGACCGCTCTAAAATAGAACGGACGCAGGTGTCCAGATCCCTGCTGTGATCCTTGTTGGGTATGATCACAGATACCAACGGCTCTCCCTTGATCTTAAAACGGGTATGGTAAATGCCGTAATCCACGCCCTTTTCCACACCCTCAGCCTGGATACCCATGCGCTCATAGTGAGCCATAATGGCGCGGGATCCGGCCTCAAAAGCGTACAGCTTGCTCTCAGGGTTGCTGGCCGTGGAATTCTGATGACAGCGCCAGTGATACAATACCTTTGGTATATGGACGATCTCTTTTGCCTTTTCGGTGCACCGGAAGATAAAATCATAGTCCTGAGCGCCGTCAAACTCCTGGCGGAAACCGCCCACCTGATCCAGAATACTCTTCTTCACCACAAACAGATGGCAGATATAATTAACGCTGGTAAGGAGATCCGGGTTAAAATCCGGCTTAAAATGAGGATCAAACAGCGCCTTTCCATCCATATCCAGCTTATCCTCATCAGAATAGAGGACGTCGCAGCCCCGATGCTCGTTGAGTGCCTTCACCACCTCGTAAAAAGCGTGCTCCGGCAGCGTATCATCATGGTCAGCCAAGAGCACAAAATCACCGGCAGCCATTTCCAAAGCCGCGTTTGTGTTGCCGGAAATGCCCCGGTTGCCTCCCAGAATCACATAGCGCACCCTGGGATCCTTCTGGGCGTAGCGCTTTAAGACGCGCTCCACGCTCTGGCCTCTGGGGCTTCCGTCTGCAATGCAAAGCTCCCAGTTGGTGTAGGTCTGGTTTACAATGGAATCGATCATCTCCCGCAGATAATGCTCCGGTGTCCGGTATACGGGGATTACCACGGACAGCAGCGGCTCATAGGGAAAATGCGTCTCTCTCTGTGCCTTTAACTCCTCCTGGGTCGGCTTTGTCAGCTCATACCACTCGCTGTAATCGTAGTCATTGTCAATGCCCTGAAGCTTGTGGCAGGACTTCCTTATCAGGGCTCTCAGCCCGTTTTCCTTCCAGAAATCAGCCGCCACCCGAACGGTTTCCATGTTCATCAGATCTTTGATCTTTTCCATCCGCTTGTGGGCTACGCTGGAGCGTTTGGCAATCAGTTCCTCGTTGTACTTGATCTTTGCCTGACGGCCCTCGCAGCGGATCAAAAGCCAGTAGGTCTTTCCCCGCTCATAGGGGAACTGGATATCAAAGCCAAAGTCCTTATCATAGGTCTGTTTAAAGTAAATCTGGCTTACATCATCTCTTCTTGTAGTTACCAGCTTATATTTCACCGGGTTATGGCGTTCATCCTCCACCCGGAAGGTAGCCCTGCTCTCCGGGGATTTTCCAAGAACCCAGCCGTTTAATGTAATGGAATTTTCACGGATCCGCACAATGTCTATCTTATACTTCATCCTTCTTATCCTTCCTTTTTTGCTTCCGGCGCTTCATCAAAATTCAGCCGCTCTTCCTCAATAACCAGAGGACGCTTCATTACCCTCTGGTTGATGCTCATGATATACTCGCCCAGAAAACCGATAAAAAACAGCTGGATAGAACCAAGAAACAGCATACCAATGAGCATAGGAGCCATGCCTGCGGGAAAACGTTCCCACCAGATCAGCTTCATCACCAGGTAAACCAGGGCGATGACCATGCTCACAGCGGCGCAGATGCCGCCAAAGATAGTGGCAAGGCGCAGACCCTCTTTCGTATAGGAGGTAACGCTTAACATGGCCGCGTCATACAGACGGTAAAAGTTATTGTGGGTCTTTCCCGCCCGGCGCTTTGGCTGCTCGTAGGGGATTTCCTTTCGCTTGTAGCCCAGCTCCGCCACGATCCCCCGTAAAAAGGGCGTGGGATCGTCCAGCCGGCGCAGGATCTCGATAAACTCCCTGTCATAGAGGCCGGAGCCGGTAAAATGCTCGATCTGCTCCACATCGGACAGTTTCTTGATGGTCTTGTAGTAGCAGGTGCGCAGCCAGTACATGAACTTGTTTTCCTTGCTGCTGGTCTTGATCCCGATGACGATCTTGTAGCCCTTTTCCCATTCGTGCACGTATTTAGGAATCATTTCCACCGGATCCTGGAAATCGGCCACCATCTCAATGACGCAGTCACCGGTCACCTGGAGCATCCCGTAGTAGGGAGAATTAAACTGCCCGAAGTTGCGGGCGTTGAAAATGGCTTTGATCTTGGGATCGCTGCTGCAGAGGGCGCGGAGTACGTCTCTTGTGCCGTCGGTGGAATCATTGTCAATAAAGACCAGTTCGTAATCGTACTGGGGAAGTTCGTGTTTCAGGATATCCGTCACCGCCTGGCTGATGGGGCCTACGTTTTCGACCTCATTGTAACAGGGGATCAATATGCTGATCTTTTTCATTTGGGTGTACTTCTCTTTCTAAGGTTGTATTTGTTTCTTTCGCATCTGCTCAATCCCGCGGCCAAAGGTATAAGCCTCCCTCCAGCCTCCGGTAAGCGCCTGAAGCTTTGTCACATCAGGCCGTATGGAGAGCGCCCCTTCCTTCGCCTGGACAAACGCGCCGTATTCCAGCTGTCCTTTGTCTCCCGCAAGATGGCGGATCTCCTCTACAAAGGAATGCAGCACCCGCGTATCGGCGCTGGCCACGTTGACGATCTCACTGACAGCGGGAGCATCCGTTTGATTGGGAAGATGGCGGTACAGTTCATATACTGCCTGTACTGCATCGTCTATATACATAAAATTCCAGTGATGCAGGCAGGCGCTTAAAGGTACGGTCTTTCCCTGAGGCAGCTCCCGTACCAGAGTCGATATGATGGACCAGGGGTGATCCCCGCAGCCATAGACGCTGAAAAAGCGAAGATGGAGGTAGTGCATCCCCAGTTCTTTACATAAAGGGGCCGCCTTCTGGTAAAACTCCCACTTGGCCTTTCCATACTGGTTGATGGGATGGCACTCTCTGTCCTCAGACATGATCCCATCTGTCAGTCCATATTCTACCCTGGAACCCGCATCCATGAATATGCGGCAGGACAGCTCCCCCGCCGTGCGCACGCAGTCCAGGGAACCGGCTACATTTTTTGCCTGAACCTCTGGGGAATCGATCTCCTGACGGTTGACGCCGCCCCAGGCAAAATGGAAAAAGGCGTCTGCAGAGCCGATCTGCGAAATACAGTCTGCCGTGTGCTCCAGGTCGCACCAGATGATATGAAGGTTGTCATGGACAGGAAGCGCTTCCAGATGGCTGGAGCCGGGGCGCACCAGAGCGAATACCTCCCCGCCCTCTTCCAGAAATTTACAGGCCAGATGGCTGCCAATAAAGCCCGTGGCCCCTGTAATCACGATTCTCATAGGCGCCTCCTAAACCATTTCCAGATGGTTGGAGCGCATGGCCCGTATCTCCACCTCAGAGCCGAACTTCTCCCGGATCACAGCCGCAATCTCGTCGGTGTAGCCGGGAGCAGTGATCACAATGGCATCTACCGGGTGTTCCTCAAAATAAGAGGGAGCCACAATAGGCAGATGGGAGGCCGGAGCAAATTTTCCCTGCTTAAAGGGGGCGGAGTCGATGATATAAGCCGCCTTCTTTCCCAGACTGGTAGTGGCTGCCAGGGTAAAGCCCTGATGGCTGGCTCCCCAGATGGCTGCCTTTTTATTCCAGACTTCCAGATATTTCATATAGGTATCCATCTCTCTGCGCAGGTTCACATAGCAGTCCAGAAGATTTTCCGTCTCCATCTGGGGCCGTTTGCGGACGACCACAGAAAGTGTATCCCGGTTAATGACCTCTGCCTCCAGAACCACAAAGCCAGTGCGTTCCAGAAGGGAGGTCAGTGTCTCAAAAGTATAGTAGGCAATATGGTCGCGGATCAGCTCATAGTAGCTGCTGTGATCCATAATATATTCAAAGCTTGGGACGGTAAGCAGTCCCATCCCATCGTCCTCCAGATTGTTGTAAATACAGCGCAGCATCGCCGCCGGATCCGGCTGATGCTCCAGAAAATTAAAGGAAAGGAACACATCATAGAGGCCGCCGGGAATCACGGTATCGGCTGTCTCTGTAAAGCCCTGCTCCACATTCAGCCCCTGGGCCCTCGCAAGCTCTGCCAGAGCGGGATCGTGCTCGATGCCGAACCCCTCAACGGGAAATTCCTTTAAAACCTTTAAAAATTCCCCCTGACCGCAGCCAACCTCGATAAATCGCTTTCCCTCAAGGTGATAGGTATCAATCAGGTGGCTGTACTGCTTTCTGCGGAGCTCTGCCATGGTGGTAGAATATCCGCCGGCCCGGATCACATCCCGGTAGTAATCCACAGGCTCACAGTCAAACTGCACCAGGCCGCAGCCCATACACTGGCACAGATCCAGCGTCAGGCCCTGATCTTTATCTACATGATCTTTATCCGGCATATGCTGGGCGGACGCAGGCATATTGTCCAGGGTTAGAAGCGGTGTTTCCCAGAGTGGCGCACCGCAGGCGATACAACGTTTCATCTATATTCTCCTTCCTTCTCCTGCACCAGTCGGCGGATCCCTTCTGCAAACGGGATCTGCTGGGTAAAGCCGGTGACCTCTTTCAGTCTGGAAAGATCCGGCATCAGCGATACCATTCCCTCTGCGTTAGGGGGCCTGTCTCCAAAATGATAAGTGCCCTGACTGCCGCAGAGACGGTGCAGTTCTTCTATATAATCCCGCAGAGGGCGGGTGTCATCCCCCGCCACATTATACACGCCGGCCGGGGCTTTGCCAAGAAGAAGTTTTGTCAGAAGAGCCGCTGCCTCAGTGACATAAAGGAAATTCCACTGCTGGGTGCATGGCCCCATTTCCATATGGCCGCCCTTTAAAAAGGTATCCAGGCAGGCAGAAATCAGCGACCAGGGATGATCGCCGGGACCGTATACGCTGAAAATGCGGGTGTGGATATAATCGATGCGAAGCTGCACGGACAGTTCCTTTGCCTGTTCCCACACCAGCACCTTGTTCTTGCCGTATTCTGATACGGGATGGCAGGGCTGATCCTCCTTCATAGGAGAATGGCAGATCCCGTATTCGGCCTGAGAGCCGGAGAAGAGGAAACGGGTGCAGCCCAGGGCGGCGGCCGTCTTAAGGGCTGAAATGGCATAACCGATATTTTTTGCCTGAAGGGTGGGATCCTGGCGGTTGGCGCTCCCCGCTCCCTCCCATCCCAGATGCAGCCAGGCGGAGGCGTCGGGGATGGAAAGGGACTGTAAGGTTTCGATCTCCTGCAGACTGCACTCCAGAAGCTTCAGCTTGCCGTCCCCCGCTCCGGCCGGATCCTCTGCCCCGTTCCCGGCCTTTATCGCCCTTAACCTTTCTATTCCGGCTGATCCCGGCCTTGCCACTGCATATACCTTATGTCCCTGTCTTAAACATTCCTCTACGGCCGCCTTTCCGATAAAGCTGGTGGCTCCTGTGACAATCACTGCCATAC
>OBYF01000808.1_pt1 | contig 13687 bp, 10 predicted proteins | sample 1495471 | NCBI WGS metagenome assembly OBYF01 (sample SAMEA2580185, study PRJEB22360) | human gut metagenome | biome: human gut; feature: human-associated habitat; material: faeces | place: Denmark | collected 2008/2010
GATTTTGATTCCTGCGTGGCAGCCATTGAGGGCGGATATACCTCGGTTATGATCGACGGCTCATCTCTTCCCTTTGATGAAAATGTGGAACTGACCCGTGAGGTGGTAAAATATGCCCATCCCAGAGGCGTCAGCGTAGAAGGGGAGCTGGGGGTTTTAGCAGGGGTGGAGGATCATGTATTTGCCGCGTCCTCTACCTATACGAATCCCTTGTCTGCCGTAGAGTTTTTCCAGAAAACGGGAGTTGATGCCCTGGCAATTTCCTACGGAACCATGCATGGGGCCTCCAAGGGGAAGAATGTGAAGCTGCGTAAAGAGATTCCGGTGGCGATCCGGGAGTGTATGAATCATCTGGGAATCTTTGGAGCGCTGGTTTCTCATGGTTCTTCTACCGTTCCGAAATATATTGTGGATGAGATCAACGCCCTGGGCGGGGAGCTGGAAGACACCCATGGGATCTCCATTGAAGAGCTGAAGGCCGCCGTCGGCTGCGGCATCAATAAAATCAATGTAGATACCGATATCCGTCTGGCAGTGACCCGGAATATGAAGGAGCTGTTTGCGGCCAGGCCCCAGCTTCGCAGCAGTCCGTCAGTTGGCGGGATCTATGAGCTTTTGGAGACAAAAAAGAATCAGTTTGATCCCAGAGTATTTCTTACGCCGATCATGGATACCGTGATGTACGGAACGGTGAAAGATGAGGATCGGGCAGCCATTGTGGACTGTATTGAACGGGGCGTAAAGGAAGTGGCAGGAATATTGATTGTGGAGTTCGGTTCCTTTGGAAAAGCGCCTCTGGTGGAGCAGGTTTCCCAGGAGGAGATGGCAGAACGCTACCGGAAAGCGGGAATTTAAAGCCAAAAACAGATAAGGCCAGCAAACGGGCCGGCGGCAGAGAAGAGAGTGTTTCTCTGCCGCCGGTTTTTGCGTCATTTCCCGTAAACTGATTGACGTTTTCAGGCATGAAAGGTATAATTAAATAAGATTTGGAAAATTTCGACAACATTTACAGCCCGGACAGGAGACAAGTGATGATCGCATTAAAGGCCGAGGATGTTAAGTCCTTTACTTCCAGACTCTTTGTGAAAGAGGATTTTGACTCATTCTGGGTTAAGGAAGTAAATATCGTTACATATAACAGCTTTACCATGGATGGGCATACCAGACAGGGGTATTATACAGAGGAAGAGCGGGAGGAGCAGAAGATCGGGGAGTTTTCTTCCTGGAAAAAGCTGCGTCCTTTTTGTTTTTCATTGATTAAGGGGAAAAAGCTGCCGGAAAGCTTTAAGATCGTGCTGCAGCTTCCGCCGGAAAACACAGAGCGTTTTGCGGCCAGCAGCGGAGCGGGTATTGAGGGAGACCAGATACAGGGACTTTATCTGAATATCCGGTATGAAGAAGGGGAATTATACTGTATTACAGGGACCGCGCTGAAGTTTTTCACCATGGATAAGACGCTGGATACACAGTGGGATCAGGCGGTGAGAGACTTTTTCCGCTCTCATCAGATTCCATGCACTGAGGCAGCAGACCGGTAGGAAACAGAGCGGATAAGGGATCGGCTTTAAGACGCAGGAAGGGGAGCATTATGGATAAAACGAAATGGACGAAGAAACTGGAGGAACTGATGGCTCAGGCAGAGACCAACGGAGGCCGGCTGGAGATGACGCAGGTGCTGGACTGCTTTGCCCAGGATGCGGTAACGCCTGAGGAGATGGAGGAGGTTTACGCCAGACTGGAAAAGCGGGGAATTCAGGTTCTTTCGGATGAGGGCGCAGAGACTCCGGGAGATGAGGGACTGCTTTTGGAGGATGAGGATGATTCAGATGAGGCAGTATCTGACCTGATCGGCAGCAGATACCGCTGGAATCGTGATTCCTCTGAAGATGAGGACGAGGACTTTTCTCCTTCTTCCGACGAGGGTGAGGACGAGGAAAATGCGCTGCATGAGCAGCTTCTGGAAGGCGTTTCCAGTACAGACCCCATCCGGGAGTATTTAAAAGAGATCGGTTCCATTCCCCTGCTGACGCAGGAACAGGAGCAGGAGCTGGCAAAACGAAAGGCAGAGGGGGATACTCTTGCAGGACAGAGACTGGTGGAAGCCAATCTGCGGCTGGTAGTCAGTATTGCAAAACGGTATACGGGACGGGGCATGAGCTTTTTGGATCTGGTTCAGGAGGGTAATATCGGCCTTATGAAGGCAGTGGAGAAGTTTGACTACGCAAAGGGCTATCGTCTGAGTACCTATGCTACCTGGTGGGTTAAGCAGTCGGTCACCCGCGCCTTGGCTGACCAGTCCCGCACCATCCGGCTTCCGGTTCATATGGTAGAGGCAGTGAACCGGGTGCGCAGAGCCCAGCGGGCGCTGGCTGTGCGTCTGGGCAGAGAGCCTTCCAATGAGGAGATTGGAAAAGAAGTGGGAATGTCGGAAAAGAGAGTCACAGAACTGATGCAGTCCTCCGGCGATACTGTATCCCTGGAAACGCCTGTAGGGGATGAGGACGGTTCTAATCTGGGAGACTTTGTAGCCGATGATGCCAACGCATCCACCGAGGAAAAGGCAGAAAGCGTATTTTTAAGGGAAGAGATTGATCAGATGCTTCAGGGATTAAACCCAAGGGAGCGGGAGGTGATCGTTCTTCGTTTCGGTCTGGAAACGGGTCATCCCATGACATTAGAGGAGGTGGGAAAGCGCTTTAAGGTCACTCGCGAGCGCATCCGCCAGATCGAGACTGCGGCGCTGAGAAAACTGAGAAATCCTTCCAGAAGCAGGAAGATACGGGATTTTCTGCCGTAGGCGGAAACCAGCCTGCTCTTTAACAAAATATGAGGCCCGAAAAAAGGGATACAGCTCCTTTTTTCGGGCCGGATCTGTTTTTACAGGAGGATCTGTTTTGAGCCATATACCGATTCTGCCTGATCCCGGCCGGTCATTCACGATGCTTGCTAGCACTCGATTAAAATGAGTGCTAATTTTTTGTTGACATTTCACCTAACTGGTACTACAATGGTATCTGTGAGCGGACAGCAGAAGGAAAAACAGGCTGCTGCCCCTGAAAAATATTTGCAGACAGTGGAACAGAACCGGAGAAAATTCCGAGGTTCCAAATGATATGATTTTAAGAAAAATTCAGAAGAAAGAGGCGCATATTATGGCAAAGAAAGGCAGTTTATCCATTACCAGCGAGAATATTTTCCCGGTGATCAAGAAGTGGCTTTATTCCGATCACGATATTTTTTACCGCGAGCTTATCAGCAATGGCTGCGATGCGATCACAAAGCTTAAAAAGCTGGAGTTAATGGGAGAGTATGAGAAACCGGAAGAGGTAGAATACAAGATCCAGGTCAGTGTAAATCCAAATGAAAAGACCATTACCATTAAGGACAACGGCCTTGGCATGACAGAGGAAGAGATCGACAAGTACATCAACCAGATCGCGTTTTCCGGTGTTCAGGACTTTATGGCGAAGTACAAGGATAAGGCAAATGAGGATCAGATCATCGGACATTTCGGTCTGGGATTTTATTCCGCGTTTATGGTGGCTGACAAGGTTACCATTGACTCTCTGTCTTACCAGAAGGACGCGAAAGCCATCCACTGGGAGTCCGAGGGCGGCATCAATTTTGAAATGACAGAGGGCGAGAAGACAGAGGTGGGTACCACCATCGTTTTGTACCTTAATGAGGACAGCACTGAGTTCTCCAATGAGTACCGTGCAAGAGAGGTCATTGAGAAATACTGCGCGTTCATGCCTGTAAGCATTTTCTTGGAAAATGAAACGGCAGAGCCTCAGTATGATACCATTGAGAAGGATGAACTGACAGATAAGGATAAGGTAATTGAGACGGTTATCGAGCCTGCAAAGACCGAGGAAAAGGAGAATGAGGACGGAACCAAGGAGACAGTGGAGATCGAGCCTTCCAGAGAAAAGTATAAGATCTTACGGCGTCCGGTGGCGTTAAACGATACTAACCCTCTGTGGAATAAGCACCCCAATGAGTGCACGGAGGATGAGTATAAGGATTTCTACCGCAAGGTGTTCAGAGATTATAAGGAGCCTTTATTCTGGATCCATCTGAATATGGATTACCCGTTCAACTTAAAGGGTATTCTGTACTTCCCCAAGATCAACATGGAATATGAGAGCATTGAGGGGACCATCAAGCTGTACAATAACCAGGTATTTATCGCAGACAACATTAAAGAAGTGATCCCTGAGTTTTTGATGCTTTTAAAGGGTGTGATCGACTGCCCGGATCTGCCTCTGAACGTATCCAGAAGCGCTCTGCAGAATGACGGCTTTGTAAAGAAGATTTCTGATTATATTACAAAGAAAGTGGCTGACAAGCTGTCCGGTATGTGCAAGACAGACCGTGAAAACTATGAGAAATACTGGGACGATATCGCTCCCTTCATCAAGTTCGGCTATATTAAGGATGAAAAGTTTGCAGAGAAGATGGGCGACTATATCCTGTATAAGAATCTGAACGGAACGTATCTGACCTTACAGGATTGTCTGGATGAGAATAAGGAAAAGCATGAAAATACCATTTTCTATGTGACCAATGAGAAGGAGCAGAGCCAGTATATCAATCTCTTTAAGGAAGAGGGCATTGACGCTGTGATCATGCCGGCTGCGATTGATAATCCATTTATCAGCCATGTGGAGCAGAAAAAAGAGGGCGTGAAGTTCTTACGGATCGATACAGATCTGAACGCTTCCTTTAAGGAAGAGGTGAAGGAGGATGACGAGGCGTTTAAGAAGTCCTCTGAGGAGCTGACTGAGTTATTTAAGAAGGCTTTAAACAACGATAAGATGGATATCCGAGTGGAGAAGATGAAGAATACAGGCATCGCCTCCATGATCACTGTATCCGAGGAAACAAGAAGAATGCAGGATATGATGAAGATGTACAATATGGGCGGCATAGATATGAGTATGTTCGGCGGAGCCGGTGAGACTCTGGTACTCAATGCAAACCATCCTCTGGTAAAGTTTGTTCTGGAACATAAGGACGGTGCAAACACGGAAAAGATCTGTGAGCAGCTTTACGATCTTGCAAGTCTGGCTCATGGAGCGCTCTCTCCTGAGAGAATGACAAAATTTGTCAGCCGCAGCAATGAAATTATGATGATTATGGCTGGACAGAAGGCAGAATAAAGAGTAGAATAAAACTACGGCAGAGGCTGTGAGCGACTCTGCAGGGGAAGCCGGTGCGGTAAGGGACTGCATCGGTTTTTTGCTGCCGTCAGTAAATTAGGTCTGCACAGGAAATGGGCAGACTGCATCAGGAGGAAACAGAGCATTGAAAGCGACCAGATATGAGAGCGGGAAACGTTGGACAGAACAAAGACATTTGAACAGAAGAATGCGCAGGGGAACTGACGCTGCAGCAGGCAGGCTTTCGGGTCGTCTGCTGCGTGTGTGCCTGAGCTTTTCAGTGGGGGCGGCCCTCTCCCTTTGGGGAGCCTTTGGAGCTTTTGGGGAGCCTCTGGGTTTAAGCACCATTGACGGACAGACCGTGACCAGCCGTATGGGAGGTTTTGTCGTTCAGGTTCCCCAGGAGTATGAGGTAGACCGTACAGGCGGCTCCTGGGAGCTTTCCAGACAGCTGGTGGCGCAGATGAAATCCACAGATCAGGTACAGGTGGATTTTGCGGCGTCTGAGGTTAATGAGGCGGATAAATCTTATATAGTCAATATGGGGCTTGTAATGCCGGCAGACGATGGAACAGGAACCTCTTTTAATGTTGAGACTCTGAAGGCGGAACTGGCGCAGTCGGGGTTAGATGAAGCGGCGGCCCAAAGCGGAAGAATTACTCTGGGTACAAAGGAATACGAATATCTGAAGGTGGATTACGGAAAGCTGATGGCCGACTCCATGCGGGACTATTTAAACACGGCGGAATTTTCCGACCTTCAAAAGCAGACGGTTCAGGCGTATATCGTGCAGATGGAAAAAATGCTGGTCAATGATTTTTACATCCGTCAGGAGGGAAACCAGATCTATGTGCTGTGCCAGACCTATTCTGCAGACCAGTCAGACCGGGCGGCTGCATTTTTAAGCTGTCTTACGCCCTACAGCGGGATCGAGGGCTGGGAACAGACCGGTGAAACGGGCTGGAAATACCGGCTGGCTGACGGGAGTTTTGCTGCAAACTGCTGGAAGCAGGATGAACTGGGGCTGACGTACCATTTGGATAACGAAGGAAAGATCCAGTACAGTGCCTGGATCCAGGATGCAGGAGGCTGGAAATATGTGGATGAGCTGGGCCATATGGTTACTTCCGTTACGAAAGCGGTGGATGGGGTGGAATACACCTTTGGGGCTGACGGATATATGGAGGAGGGCAGCGAACGGCCAAAGGAGGAATTTACCCTGGGAACCCTTGAGGGAAATCACTATACCAATCCATGGGCGGATCTAACGCTGACTTTTCCGGAGGAAGCCGTCGTGCTAAAGGGGGATGGAAGCAGCCGGACCTATGCGCTGGTAGGAGGTGAGCACGTGGATCCCGATGACCCGGAATTAAGCTACCGTGTGACGGTGGATTTTACGGAAGCGGATGTGGAGCTAGACCGGTTTATGGATGTATTGAGACAGTATGGGAGCACAGAGGGATATCAGGTGGACAGCTCTGAAAATGTGGAGCTTGGAGGCCATACATACCGTTCCTGCCGGACTTCCACCCGGTTTGCGGACGGTACCTCCCATCACTCCGACTGGTATGTGAGACAGATCGAGGATAAATTTGTGATCCTGCATTTTGACTACTATGAGGAGTTAAAAGGCCAGGCGGATCAGGTATATCAGAGCATTGGTCAATAAATCATGAGCCGTACACTGCCGGGTGCGTTTTGGCGCTATCCTGCGTCTGGGTCTTGCATTTTATAAAGTATGCTGTTATAATAAGTAGTAATCAAAACTACGTGTTGAAGAACGGACATGGTATTTTCGGAGGATAGGATTATGACTTATAAGATCATTGGAGACAGCTGCTTGGATCTGACAGAAGAATTAAAAAGGGATCCAAGATTTCAGATGGTGCCGCTGACCCTGCAGGTAGGCAGTGCACAGGTGGTAGATGATGAGACCTTTGATCAAAAATCATTTATAGATATGGTAAAGGCCTGCCCGGAGTGCCCCAAGACGGCCTGCCCTTCGCCGGAGCGTTTTAAGACGGCATATGAGGAGGCAGAAGCGGAGGCTGTCTTTGTGGTGACTCTTTCCAGTCATCTGAGCGGAAGCTATAATTCTGCCGTTCTGGCAAAGGAACTGTATGAGGAGGAAAAAAGGGAGGCCAAAGAGACGGCAACAAAGAAAATTGCGGTTATTGATTCCCTTTCTGCCTCATCGGGAGAGCTTAATATGGCTCTGTATATTCAGGAACTTTGTGAGGAGGGACTGGATTTTGAGGCAGTAGTGGAGAAGGTGCAGGCGTTTTGCGGCCATATGCAGACCTATTTTGTTCTGGAGAGCCTGGATACGCTTCGCAAGAACGGACGGCTTTCAGGACTTCAGGCATTTTTTGCCACGGCGCTGAATATTAAACCGGTGATGGGCGCAGATAAAGGCGTGATCATCAAGCTGGATCAGGCAAGAGGAATCAATAAGGCTCTGCAGAGGATGTGTGATATCGCGGTAAAGGAGGCCGGAGACATGGTTTCCCGGAAACGGGCGGTGATCTGCCATGTAAATAACCCGGAACGCGCCCGGTATGTAAAGGAAGAGCTGGAGAAGCGCGCCCGGTTTAAGGAAGTTGTGATCACAGAGGCCGCAGGCGTGGCTACGGTCTATGCCAATGACGGCGGTATTGTGCTTGCCATGTAGAACAGGATGTGCAGATGAAGAAACGAAGATGGATTTGGGCTGCTGCAGTATTCTTCGGACTGCTGTTGGCAGCCCTTGGTATATTTGCCCTGGGATATGGGAACAAGGGCAGCTATGTAAGCCCCTCCAGTCCAGGAACAGAAAAGTCTGAAGCTGCAGGGGAACCCCAGGAAATCTTTATACAAAATGAGAACGAGGAAGAGGCCAGGGAGGACGCTCCCGTCCGTCTTGTATTTGCAGGGGATATTCTTCTTTCGGATCACGTATTAAATGCCTATTCCAAGGGCGGAGGAATCCGGGGGATTCTGGATTCAGGCTTTCAGAAGATGATAGATGAAAGCGATATTTTCATGGCAAATGAGGAATTTCCGTTCAGCAGCCGGGGAACGGCGGCGGAGGATAAGCAGTTTACCTTTCGGCTTCCTCCAAAGAATGTGTCCATATTCCAGGAAATGGGAATTGATATTGTTACTCTGGCTAATAATCACACCTTGGATTTTGGAACGGAGGCTTTGATGGATACCTGTGATACACTGGATCAGGCTGAAATTTACCATGTGGGAGCCGGCAGGAATCTTGAAGAGGCAAAACAGCCGGCTGTTCTTACGGCAAAGGGAAAGAAGATCGGTTTTCTGGGAGCGTCCCGTGTGATTCCTGTCGCTTCATGGAATGCCGCTGCCGCTGCACCAGGGCTGCTGACCACCTACGATCCCGCGCTTTTGCTGGAAGAGATACGCACTTTAAAGGAAACGTGCGACTATGTGGTGGTTTATGTCCACTGGGGCATCGAACGGAATGAACGGCCGGAAGCCTATCAGCGTTCTCTGGGACAGCAGTACATTGATGCCGGGGCAGATCTGGTAATCGGCAGTCATCCTCATGTGCTCCAGGGAATAGAATATTATAAGGGCAAGCCCATTGTATACAGTCTGGGCAATTTTATATTTGGAAGCAGTATCCCAAAGACAGCTCTGCTGCAGGCGGAATGGGACGGAAGGGAGACAAAGCTGTCCCTGATCCCAGGCGTTTCCTCGGCCGGGTATACCAGGATGCTTCAAACTCAGGATGAGACCAGGGAGTTTTACGAGTACATGACCGGAATTTCTTATGGAGTGACGGTGGATGAGAATGGACAGGTGTCAGAAACAGAGTAAACGAGGGCGTATGCCCGGCTCTGTTTTCTCGCACGGTTTAACCGCAGCATTCCATGCTAGACTGTGTTCTGGGGATTCCACAGCTTTCCCTGCCATGTATCCCGCTCATTGAAACGTTGATGGAGCGTGTTTAAGACCCTTTTTTTATCTTGGCTCCAAAGCGGTGCGATCAGCAGCTGCCTTGGGCCATCGCCAGTGAGCCGGTGGATAGTTAAGGAAGACGGAAGAATTTCTACACAGTCAATCACAAAGTCAATATATTCCTCCATGGAAAACACGGGAAAGGGATGGTCCTGGTATAAAGCTGCCAGATCCGTCCCTTTTAATATATGAAGCAGCTGAAGCTTGATCCCGTCAATGGGCTGGCAAGACAGCCAGGAGACTGTTTTTTTCATCTGCTTTTTCGTTTCTTTCGGCAGGCCAAGAATTACATGGACAATAACCGTGATTCCCGCCTCCTTCAGCTGTTTTAGGGCAGATTCAAACACAGGCAGTTCATATCCCCGGCGGATCAGACGGGCTGTATCCTCATGGATGGTCTGCAGTCCCAGTTCTACCCATACTGGCTTTATCCGGTTCAGATCAGCTAACAGTTCTACTGTTTCCGTTTCCAGACAGTCCGGCCGGGTACCGATGGACAAAGCGGCGATCTGTGGATGGGAAATGGCCCGTGAAAACAGGGGGGAGAGATAGGAAATCGGCGCATATGTATTGGTAAAGGACTGAAAATAGGCCACGTAGGCCGGCTGGCTGCCGGTTAAAGGCATTTTCATACGCCTATGTTCTTTGGCAGCTTCAATCTGATCCCAGACGTCCCTTCCGGCCGGAATGGCAAAGTCGCCGGAGCCGCCTTCGCTGCAGAAGATACAGCCCCGGTTTCCGCAGGTTCCGTCCCGGTTGGGGCAGGTCATGCCGCCGTCCAGAGAAAGCTTGTAGAGTTTTCGGCCAAAGGTATGCTTCAGTTCATAGTCCAGAGAATGATAGGGCTTTCCATTCCAGTTTTTTGGGGTCATAGGCGTATCCTTTCTTTAAAGGGGGATAAAAAAGAACTTGGGGCTGTCAGCAGAACAGCATGATTCTGAGGGTATTATAACAGAAAAAAACAGTCTGTCCAGAAAATTGTAGGAACACAGGAAAATATTGTATTGAAGGTAAGCTCCATCTTATGATAAACTGTGCGTAAAGGGGGTGTGTGATCAGGGAAGGTAAGCTTTTTGCCCTGTAAGGACGCCGCCCTATGTGTTTTAAGAAGGAGAGGTAAAACAGGGATGAATGTAAAAGAAACGATCCAGCTTTTAAAAAGTGACAAGGCGGCTGCTCTGATGGCAGAGTTTTACGGCAAAGAAGGGGCAGCTGCAAATGAGGCCCGTTATGAAAGAGTGCTGACAGGCTTTGAACAGGAATTTGGGGATACCGGGGATATTCTTTTATTCTCTTCTCCGGGGCGCACGGAGATCAGCGGAAACCATACGGATCATAACCACGGAAAGGTGCTGGCAGGAAGCATTAACCTGGACTGCGTAGGCGCGGCTGCAAGAAATCAGTCGGATTTGGTTCATATCATCAGCGAAACCTATGATCAGGACATTACCATCGACTTAAATCAGCTGGAGCCAAGCGCTAAGAAAGCCGGAACCGCAGATCTGATCAAGGGGCTTTTAAAAGGCTTTAAGGAATCGGGCGCCGACCGCATCCGGCTGCAGGATTGGCGGATTTGACGCCTATGTGACCAGCAACGTGATCAGCGCTGCCGGCGTCAGCTCCTCTGCCTCCTTTGAGATGCTTCTGTGTTCTATGCTCAACACATTTTTCAATGAAGGCCGTATGGACAACGTGGCCTATGCCCATATTGGAAAATACTCAGAAAACGTGTACTGGGATAAGGCTTCCGGCCTCTTAGACCAGATGGCCTGTGCGGTGGGCGGCCTGATCACCATTGATTTTGCAGAGCCGTCATCCCCCAGAGTAGAGAAAATTGATTTTGATTTCGGCTCCCAGGATCACAGCCTGATTATCGTACAGACAGGAAAAGGCCATGCGGATCTCAGCGCCGACTACTCTTCGGTTCCAAACGAGATGAAAAAGGTAGCCCGGTTTTTCGGAAAAGAAGTGCTGGTCCAGGTATCAGAGGAGCAGGTGATCGAACATCTGGAAAAGGTACGTGCGTATGCAGGAGACCGCTCCGTTCTGCGCGCCCTTCATTTCTTTGAGGAAAATAAGAGAGTGGAAGAGGAGGTGAAGGCTTTAAAAGAGGGCCGGTTTGAGGACTTCCTCAGAAACATCACCGCCTCTGGCAATTCCTCATGGAAATGGCTCCAGAATTGCTTTACTGCCAGCGCCTGCCAGGAACAGGGCATCACAATCGCACTGGCGCTTACAGAACTGTTTATCGCTGAAAAACAGAGAGGTGCCTGCAGAGTCCATGGCGGCGGTTTCGCCGGGGTCATCATGGCCATGCTGCCGAATGATTTGACCGATGAGTATATAAAGTACATCGAGGGCTGTCTGGGCGAGGGCTGCGCGTATCGTATGAGTATCCGGCCTTATGGGGCGGTCTGCGTCAATGAGCTGCTGAAATAATGCCGGAAAAATAAAGAAATAGTCTTGCCGTATCCAGCAAAGGGCGCTGCAGATACCATCCTGGCGGATGATTCTGCAGCGCCCTCCGTGTTATATCATTTCCTGGCGTTTTAATCCATTATTTTCTGTGGTAAGTATCTAACAGCTGATTCTTCATATGCCATAATTCATGGGACAGATCCACATGAACCTTGTGGGGATTGACAAGACGTTTGGATTCATCCCACAGGGTATCCAGCTCCTGTCTGCAGTAAGCCTGAATGTCCATCACCTTTGGCGTTTCGTAAACACATTCGCCCTTTAGGAAAATGGGAACGAGAAGTTCCCTCATGGTGTAGGTTCCGGGTGCCAGCATGGTTTTTTTCCAGGTTTCGATGGGATCAAAGAGCAGGAGAGAGTGGCTGGTGTCAAATGTTTCGCCTACCAGACAGATCAGGTCTGCAATGATCTTTCCCGTTTCCTTATCATAGATACGCTGGATGGTTTTATTGCCGGGGTTGGTGATCTTTTCCGCATTTTCGGAAAGCTTGATCTTGGGGATGAAACTGCCGGTGGATTTATCCTTTACCGCAGCCAGTTTGTAGACGCCGCCGAAGGAGGGGCAGTCTTTAGCTGTGATCAGATTGGTTCCCACGCCCCAGGAATTGATAGTGGCGCCCTGCATCTTTAAACTGTCGATCAGGTATTCATCCAGATCATTGGAGGCTGAGATTACCGCATCGGAAAATCCGGCAGCATCCAGCATCTTTTTCGCTTTCTTTGACAGATAGGCCAGATCGCCGCTGTCCAGACGGATGCCGTAGAAGGTGAGCGGTATACCGGCGTTTTTCATTTCCTTAAATACCTGAATGGCATTTGGGATGCCGGAGTTCAGGGTATCATAGGTATCTACTAAGAGGATACAGGCAGAGGGATAGAGTTTTGCATAGGTGCGGAAGGCGGTCAGCTCGTCCGGGAAGCTCATAATCCAGCTGTGGGCATGAGTGCCTTTTACGGGAACATCAAACATCTTTCCGCAGAGCACGTTTGAGGTGCCTATACAGCCTGCGATCATGGCGGCTCTTGCGCCGTAGGTGCCGGCATCGGGGCCCTGAGCCCGGCGCAGACCAAATTCCATCACGCCATCCCCCTTGGCTGCATAGACGATGCGCTCGGTCTTGGTGGCGATGAGGCTCTGGTGATTGATGATGTTAAGGAGAGCCGTTTCCACTAGCTGAGCCTGCATGATGGGAGCGATTACTTTTACAAGCGGTTCTCTGGGGAAAACCACCGTACCCTCGGGAATAGCGTAGATATCTCCGGTAAAGCGGAAGTCTCTCAGATAGTCCAGGAAATCTTCTTCAAAAATTCCCACGCCTCTTAAATAATCAATGTCGCTTTCGTCAAAATGGAGATCCCTGATATATTCAATCACCTGCTCCAGCCCGGCGCAGACAGCAAATCCGTTTCCGTGGGGATTGTTCCTGTAAAACATATCGAAAATGACCGTTTCGTTGGCGTCTTTTTCCTTAAAATAGCCCTGCATCATGGTAAGCTCATACAGGTCTGTCAGCAGTGTAAGATTTCTCTGGTCCATATGGTTTTCCTCCCTGGTTTGGCGGTGTCCTCCCTGTACGGGACGGCAGCAAACTGTGTATTGACAGTAGTATAGCACAAATTTTACAAAAGACAAGCGAATTGTTAAAAAAATAACAAGATATTCAGCTCCGGCAGAAATAAAAGTTTCTGATCAAGGACAGAGGTTGCAAAACGAGAAATATTTGATAGAATGAAACTGTTCAAGAAGATACCCCGTTCTGAATCGCTGCGAATATTAAAAAAGCAGCGGGAATTTTGCGGGAACCAACAGGAGGAGGCCCATGAATTACACAGGATATGAGCTCTTATGGCTGTTTGCAGTCTATTCGGCGGCAGGCTGGTGGCTGGAGGTGGGAGCGGCAGCAGTCAAACGGCACCGGTTTGTAAACCGGGGCTATTTAAACGGGCCGTTCTGCCCGGTATACGGTCTGTCGGCCGCCGCCTTTGCAGTGTTTTTGCCGGAGTTGAAGGAGCATCTGGTGTTTTTGTTTCTTGGCGGCATGATACTGGCGGCATTTACAGAATATATATGCGGCTTTCTC
>OBYF01000809.1_pt1 | contig 13679 bp, 16 predicted proteins | sample 1495471 | NCBI WGS metagenome assembly OBYF01 (sample SAMEA2580185, study PRJEB22360) | human gut metagenome | biome: human gut; feature: human-associated habitat; material: faeces | place: Denmark | collected 2008/2010
AGCAAAACGAACTCTTACTTTTCTTTCTGACATTGTTGTTTTATATAAAATACGCTGCAAAATTAATCTAATTTCGCGTCTACACTGATTATCAACTACTTAGCTTGTTTATTATTAAATATTAAGGTTAGTCTTAATTTTCTAACCGTTGCAAAGATAGGTATTTCTAACGAATCTACGCACCGAAAAGATACAAAAAATACCAACAGAGCCATACTCCATCTATTAAATATTCAACAACATAAGTTTTTCGATCTCAACAAACAATAAAAAAACTAGCTATCCATATTGATAACTAGTTTGCATTTTTCAACCCATCGTTTTTATTTATTTTTATCCGAAATCTATTACAAATTATTAAATTAGTTTTCATTCTATACATACTTTTAATACATGAATCCAGCCAACCGAAACAATATTATAATTAATATATCACTCCGCTTCGCTACGTGATATGGAATCTTGAATAATACCCCCAGAAACTATATTTTACTCTAGAAATGGTTCTTAAAAAGAATGAAGGTACTGAAAGAACTCGCCCCTCAAAAGGGGCGAAGTTCGGTTCTTTTTAAGGTTCATGGTAAATTTGAATATATATAACCATTTCCTCTATATTGAATAAAAACTATATTGTAGATTAAGATCTGGATTGATGTATATCTATATTCAGGTTAATTTGAAAATCCATATTATCTATATTCAAATTATACTTTCAATATACTATTAATCAAACTAACATTATAGTTTTAAATTTACTTTTATTACAGAGAACCTTTTCGAGAAGAACCATCTACGCATCTGGCTTCGCCACCTCCCTGAAGGGGAGGCAAGGATGCTAGAACCTTCTCTCAAAGAACCTCTTACTTCGCTAAAAGTATATAAATAGGTATTACTACAAGTTTGGGAGTTTTTTTATCCCTCTATATAGGCTAATCGGATTACAAAAAAGCTCCCGAAAATAGTTAGGATATAATTAATGTTATATCCAGTTTTTTCAGGTTGTTTTTCAAGTTATCATACTTGCTTTTCTTCTTCTCCGATTTAGGACAGATAATATAAAGTTGATCCAATGCTATGGTAAATGTCTCTTTTCTACTAGCCATTATATAATCTTTCAGGGATGTATCATGTTCTGCTAGCTTTTGTATATCTGCAACAATCTCTTTTCTGATTCTAAAAGTTCCAGCCTTTTCAGCCAACCAATCGGATTCATATTTGGCTCTTTCGATTGGATTATAGATATTTTCATTCAGATAGGTAGAGATGCAATTAATAAATTCAGGCTTATAGTCGCTACTGTACCAAATATCATATTCTCTACCGTCAAAGTTTCTAATACCGATTCTGGATAATAATTGGATGTAATACCACATTCTATAATCTTCAAGTGTTGTCTCGCTTAAAAATGCTTCTCTTACAGAACTGGCGAAAGAATAAGGTATATTCCAATCGCCAAGCAAAATAATTCCCGTATAGCTTCTAAATTCATTTGTACTTTTGGTTTTGCTCGATCCAAAGTAGGTAATTGAATAGTCCATATCTGGTGCATAACCTTTTGATCTTAGTTCTTCATCTATCTTGTTTGCCCAGTCAGATTCTCCGCTTGGTTCATCCTCAATACGTTTTCCAATATCTTTCCATACCACAATCAATATCTTGCTTTGAAGTCTGGTTTTCAATATTCCAATTATATTATTAACCGTTTCATTGAATTTAATCGGATCAAACTCATTTCTTCTTTCTTGTGGTGCTGTTATCTCATGGAAATTCACTTTGGCATTATATTTATAAGGTATATCCAGTAGAGTAAAGCAACTGGAATCATGTAGTAATATATCTCCAGCGCCTTCATAGATCAGTATGTGGGTATTTATAGTTGATTGCCAAAGATTCTTAGGATAGAAAGATATATTCATCTTTTGTTCTCCAGATTGTTTCCAACCTTCCCAATATCTAGGAATACATTCTAGAACCACATCTCTTTTAATCCTTCCGAGTTTATGGGTTGTATTACAAAAATCATCTTCCCCATCAGCTATGAACTCTTTGTATGATTCTTCCAGATCGGCTTTTCCCTTGCATCTCCATGCGCCAGATACTTTTTCAGAGAAACATCCCAATACTGTTCTGGATATACTGACAAAAGGCTTGTAGAACATGGGAGTTTCATCAAAGATAACGTAAGCTCTTAAATCTTTTCTAGCCATCAGTTTTGCAAAATCCCCATCAAATGCAGGAACTTTTGAAGTTGGCTTATAAATCAGAAAATAATCAATAAGATCAGTCCAAAATCTGACGTGGGTTAATATGATTACTTTCTTGTTCATTATCAGTTCTGGAGTTTCACAATATGCTTTCATGTTTTCTCTCGCTTCAATCTCACCATGAATAAGAAGCACATCCGAATCTGGCAGAATATTGTTTTCTATAATCCAATGATACATCTTGTCGGCTTCGGCTATCGTATCTACACAATACATTATACCTTTGTCCGCTTTAAGTTTGATTAATTCTTTTATGGATGTACTTTTGCCAGAACCGCATCCAGTCGATATAACATACATCCCAGTTTTGTCATCAACTTTAATAGATCCATTTCTAAGGTTCATAGTAAAACCATTACCATTACTGCTAGGAATTACATTGATAGTATTCATTTGCCGCCTCCTTCCTCTGGTTCATCATCAACTATTAACCATTTATGCTTATCAGCCAAGAAGTGCATATAAGAAAGCATGGATTCATTATCGAAAAAAGCATTGTCAAAATCAGGTTGCAATGCTTGTAATATCTTAAACTCATTCCTTATCTGTTCCATGAGTTCAGACTTTCTTTTAATAAGTGTTTGTTTAGGTTCTTTCATTTGAGTATATTTTTAATGTTAGTCTATGTATATAAGTTCTTTCAGTCACCTCAACAGACCTGTTTTATATGAAGAAAGGACAACAAACCTCTATCGGTCTATCATCCTTTCCAAATCATATTGAGAACTAAAAAACACTTATACATCAATTAGGGAATAAGGCTTTGAGATACGCATTCCATTGGTTTGCAAATATCCCCAGCCAATCTTTACTTTAACCTCATAACCACACAATAAGGCTTTATTTCAAGTTTCATCCAGTTTATCTTATCCGCACCTAGCAGAATGGCACTTGATTTATATGCCGCTTTAAACTCTCTCTGTTCCATCAGATATGAATAGCCCAAGGGAATTGTCGGAAATGGATTTGGTAGATGAAAGTTATTGTAGCCTTCTCCAGTAATCATAAAAGCGTCCGCATCTTTCATTAGTCCATCAGCCAGATCATCTTTGGAATAATCTGTATATCTCTGGAAAATGGCTGTTATAGTTTTGTCAGTCGTAGTTATTCCGAATATCACCTTGTCTAGACCTATATAGTTGTCTAGGTCTGTTTGTACAAGTCTGGCTATTTCATCATCAGTTTGTATTCCAGTATCGTAGATTTTCGATACTAGAAATATCTTTTTCGATAGTCTGTTATTACCGTTATTTATTCTTTTTACCATACTACTAATAAGTTATTTCAAGTACAATTCTATCACTATAGATACGTATCTTTATTTCTTCCGTTTTTTGCTCCCCTAACAATTCCAATAAGGTACGGTAAAACCTTATAAATGCACTTCTATGTGTATAATAATGACATTTCCCTATCTTTATCAAAGGATAAATCAATGGCTGTTCTTCCTCTCCAAGTCTGAAAGCTGATACTGGAATACCTGAAACAATATAACAATCAGTATCTATAATCAGATCTTTGTCAGTTGCATCTAATGAATCACGCCAGAACATTAATCGAATCTTGTTTTCTTCGATCTGATTATATTCTATCTTTACTATTCCGTTTGTTTTCTCGTCCAATTTATCTTGGATCATTTCTTCTATTTCTTCTTTGCCCCAACTAGTACATAATATCATGTTGAAGGCTATAAATCTAAAGTCCATAATTACTACTTTTGGTTTTCTGTGATACTACTTTCAAAATTATTCCATACTTCTTTTGTAAGAAGCCAATTAGTCCCGTATAAGAATCGCTTCTTCTTCTTTCACGAGGACAAATCTTCAAAATCTCCTTCAAGTCGATTTCAATAGAGAGACCAGTTAAGAATGAATCACCGTATTTTTGCTTTAATGCTTTTATATCGGATTCATATCTACTTTCGTTTGTTTTTTCGATTACATCAGGACAAACTTCATTCTCCCTAACCTGACGTTTCAATGGTTCTTCTAAAGAATCACTGAAAAATGTTTTTATAAAATTATCCCACATGATAGTAGGTTTTAAATGTTTCGTCATTAGTTAGAGTTTCACGTTTAGGGAAGCGCGTTTTGTCATTTTCAGATAAGGACAAAAAAAATAACGCACTAAGATTTGTTGTCCTAGTGCGTTTTCTAAACTATTAAAAATATAGTATTAATAATTGGCTTTATACAGTTGCATTTCGATCAGAGGCATATATTTAGTTTCAACCGCATTAAAATTGGTTAAATCACTTATAGGTATATCTATGTCATATACAGAAATTTTATTTGATTTTGATATAATTTGTCCTTTCTTATCCATAATTATAGAGTAGTTAAAATTACAACCACCTCTATAAAATATCATTGAGTCTATTATTTTAAAATGGTAATCATTGTTGGGATAACGGGTAAAATCACCTATAAGATTAACTTCAATATTTCTATCATTATCAAACTTACCATCAAATACAAATCCCCTTCTTAAAACCTTAGGATCTTGAATACATAATATTTCACTTCCTTCTACTAATAAATAATCTCCATTGATACATTTAAAATCTATATCTGGGAACTTTTTAAAATAGCAGTTTTCTATAAATTTAGAAAATATTTTTTCTTCATCATCAGTATCTTGAATAGTAATACCACCATCAGATAGAAAATCAGCCATCATTGTATTGATTTGAATTTTACTATTAGCAGAAATAATGATTTGTTCTGTATCGATATTATTTAGAACTATTTTATCTACATCTTTATAAATTATGGTATGTTCCTTTTCAGAAACCTCCTTAGTTTGATAAAGAATCTGTTTTCCACTAGCAGTTAATTTCTGAGAAAGTTTTTGAAATTCTTTAGAATAATCCTTTTGGCATGAAGTTAATCCCATTAAGAACAATAATTCAATTAATATAAAAATCTTTCGCATAATCTATTTTATTTGATATTAAAAATCAATTATCAATTCTATTTTTCTATAGTTAATTGCTCAGTATTTTCATACAGTCTTTTTAAAGCTCTCGAATAGAACATATATGGTATTCCAACAAGTAATAGTGCTATTATAGGAGCAATGAATACTACAACTTCTGTGTTGTTCATATTTGATATAACAGAGGAAAGAACTGTCATAAGCTTCATTATCCATATCCCTAAACAGATACTACATATTAAGAATGTTGCAGATACGCCACCGTAAAGCATTAGCATCTGCTTTTTTGTGAATTTTCCAAGATTAAAAACTCCATATAATTCAGCCAATGCCAAAGCGATAACAATTAATATTCCGATACTAACAACATTCGTAGCCATTCCAGCTGCACTAATAAATTCAAGTGTACTTTGCGAACGTTCTATATCAGGTAATAATCCGTTTTGATTGGCTATATCTGCGATTGTTCCTAAATCTCCTAAATATGGAGTATAGGTCGATATATTGTGAAGGCTGTCTATTTTGCTTGCTCCTTTTGCAGCACCAGATCCTTCTTCGTATAAAAATACAGTAAAAAATATAACTTGCAGTATTGGTACAATTAGAGTTGCTCGTATGCTTTTCACATACTCTTTTGAATTACTTTTCAACAATTGCTTCTTCATTAAGAAATAAGCAACTATACCTCCTAAAACTACGATTTGACTTAAATTCATAATTGAATAATATTATCGGTTAACTATTTGATTTACTTTCTGAATAATATTTCTCTATCACAAAGTGGTATAAGTAGTGAAATGGAATAAACCAAACTGCTACAATCCCCCACATAGATGAGGATGTATCTTCACTTATAGCATTTAGCAACTTTATTGTTCCCATTTGGTTTAGCATAAAATCAAATGCTTCTCCCACTAAATTACCGATATAAAAAATACATATAGTATGAACTGCTGTAATTCCTTCGATAATTAATTTATCTAGTTTCTGTTTATAAGCACCGATAATTTGCACTAACATCATAATTATACTTCCTATTAGAATATAAGTAGCTTTGGAGTGAAGATTCTCAGTAAGCATATACATTGTTACTTGATCAGCTGTTAAATCCAAACCTAGCAGAGCAGAGGATAAATCACCTACAATTTCGTATTGTTCTACGAATTGATTAATCTCATCCTTTGGTAGATTTCCATCAAAAGATAGAGAGAAGACATAAAAAATAACACAAAAAAAGCATTGTACTATAGGCAAGTAGAATAATCTTCTTGGGTGAATTGGAAGATAATCTGCTTTTATTTTTTCTGTTCTTTTCCATATAAAGTAACAGAAAATACTAAAAAGAATGATTGGTACTAACATAATTATATACTTTAAATTAAATGATTAATACATTCCTGGATAGGCAATCCAAGAATTATCTCCTTGCTCTGCTGCTTTATGAAACCATATTCGAGCTTCTTCTTGGTTGTGTTCTTTATTATAATAATAAGCTCCTAAACTGCGCTGGGCTGATAATTTTCCTTGTTCAGCAGATTTCCTTAACCATTTAACTCCTTCTTTCATATTTTGAGAAGCCATTTTTCTTAGGGTTTCCATTGATGGATAATCATTCAATACCAAATCCATCTCATCCTGCATATAAATTCTAGCTAATAAGTATTGTGCATCAGGATCTCCTAATTCCGCAGCTTTAGTGAACCATTCTAATGATTTAGATAAGTCTTTTGTAATATCCTCCCCTTCCATATAGAGACTTCCTAAAGTGATTTGAGCATCAATATTATTGTTTTCGGCAGCTTTAGTAAACCATTGCATTGCTTTTTTCTTATCAGAATCTACAAGTTTACTATCCCAATATATTTCTCCCAATAGATATTGGGTATTTGTATCGAACCGCGCTGCATGTTGGTAGAGTTTTAACGCTTTTGCATAATCTTTCGGAACAACTGTACCTTTTATATACAAATTGGCAAGTGTCGTTAAAGCAGAGATGTTGTCTTGCTCTGCTGATTTTTGCAACCATTCAACTCCTATCTTTTCATCTTCTTCCCAAATAGCTCTCACATATTGGGCTTCTGATAAATTTTGTATTGCAGCTTTGTGCATCCACAGCAATGCTTTTTCCTTGTTTTTTTCAATGATATTGCCCGTTGCATAACAAAGTCCTAATACTCCTTGCGCTGTTGCAATTCCTTTATTGGCTAATCCTTCAATAGATTGAATGTCTTGATCTGTCATTTTTTCAGGATTAGGATAATCACTATAACCAGATTTATCTATTTCCCAATCATTAATAAATAGATTGATAGCTACGGAGTCTTTATCAATATAATAACGTAGCCTAACACTATTCTCATTCTTATATTTATGTTCCTTCCATGTATATAGACGATAACAGTTTTGAATACTATCATAGTAAATAGGAGAATAGATATTACTACATTCTAATAACTTTTCATAATATTGTTGGCTGTACTCTTTGACAATTCGTTCCTTTAACTTGGAATTGTTCAATAACTCATTTGGATTGGATTTCTTTGTATAGCAAACATCAAATTGGGACTTGAGACTATCAGAACACCCTATTAAGCCAAGTCCGCACGAAATGAGAACCACAAAATAAAGATAGTTGAGTTTTTTCATAAACATATATTTAATGCGCCTATAAGTCCTCGAAGTCAGCATTGATAATAAATTTAAGCATAAAAAAGGAGGCTTTGCTTTTGGTTGATACTACTTAGGGCTACCACACCCTGCAAAGATCAAACCAAAGCATCACCTCCAATGTTGAATATGTCTAGCAGGTATATAATGACTAAAAGCCATATACACTTAGAGCATATACAGAAACAAAAAAAGTGAGTGCTGTTAATTGGAGTTCTCTTTGCTTCTTAATGTGGTAGTTTAAGTAGTAGAACTTTAACGCACTTTCTTATGTCTGCCAGAACTTCATCGTCTGACTTTACAAAGATAGTATGTATTTTCCAATTTTAGCACTCACTATGAGTTATTTTTTCTCTTCAAATATAAGGCTTTTAGACTGTTTTAGGGCAGATAAACTTCAAAAATATCATTTTATGTAGGAGAATAAAAAATAAGAGAAAGCAAGTTTGTTACTTTCCCTTATCCAGTCCTAGAATCCGAAACATCTTTCATTATATGTTTCAGCACACATCCATAAGCAATCCTTCAACCTGAAATTATATTTATTTTCTAGTGTTGATAAGTAACTTTCAAAATCATCGTATCGCTCTGATTCTTCTATTTGCTGCCTATCCAGTCTTATCTTGATTACTTCTCCAATCAAGTAGTCCAAGATGATGATGTAGTTTGTTTCCATTACTCCTTATTGTTTATAAATTGATTTTTGATTCTTTGAACTGTTGAAATACCTATCCCTTGAAGTTTGGCTATATTCCTGATACTATATCCTTTTTTTAATAGGATAATAGTTTCCTTATATTCATCCTTCATTTTTTCCTCTGTCTTGATACTACCTTTCCTTCTTCCTAATTTACCTCCATTCATAATATAGTTTTTCCTTCCGCTGTTCAGACGATATTCTATATTGCTTCTTTCGATATTAGACATTTCAGCAATGATAGTTATCAAAATAGAAACGATGGGATTTACTTTTCCGTCTTTCTGCAAAGTATAAAGTCCTAAGTTCTGGATATACACAGATACTTTTGCTTCATGTAGTATCTCCAATGATTTCAGAACTTGTAAGGTCGATCTTCCCAATCTACTAAGTTCAGATAAAAGTAAGTATTCTACAGAATTGTTTCTACAATATTCTAGACATTCTGTGAGAACTAGTCTTTCCTCATTTTTCTTTGCTCCTGAAATATGTTCCTCGTATATGTTCACGATTTCCATATTCTGTTGGTTTGCATATCTTTTCAGATCCTCTATTTGTCTTGACGTATCTTGTCTATCACTTTCAGACGAGACACGTGCATAAATTACTGCTTTTGTTTCCATAATAATCTTTGAATAAAATGATAACATGAAGAAGTGTATTCAAAACCTTTCCACAGATTTATTTGAACACACTCCCTGATTGAACACAAAAAGGAGAAACTACCTTTGTTTTGTAGTTCCTCCTAGAAATTGTTACCTTACATATCAAGTTGGTTATTCGATAAACCAACTATAGGATTCATCTTCATGCTTTAATGCTTCTGTCAGTCCTTTACTAACAGTTGTCGCATTAACGCTGCGGTTTAGAAATGAATCTATATAACTGTTCTTGTTCGCACCAGTTATCAGGTTATAGAACTTCCACATACTTATTTCTCCGTTACTTCCAGCAAAATTCTTATCGTGAATGTAGGATTTGGCTACATTGTTTATTTGGCTGTCTGTAATTAAAAGTTGTGGTAGTCTTTTCTGTTGGTTCTGTGACAAGTAATTATATAATCGCATTCTTCCTAGAATCTGGCAGAATTGATGTTCACTTAGCATTGTATCGCTTAAAGACTGCATCAGATGAATATGTTTGGCTATATTGTACTGATTGAATAAATCAAGTGCTGCCAAATATAAATCCGCATCGCTACTTGCTTTAACTTCATCTTTGTAACCGTCTGTAAAGATACATTGGTTAGTACACACAAGATTCAAAAAGCCAACTGCCAGACTAAATTTCTGCATTGTCTTTTTGCCTGATAAGTTATCCCTTCCATAGCTTTTGCTGCCTGAAATGGATAGGTTCAAACGATTTCCATTCAGATCTTGAAATACGCTGGGTACTTCAATATTGAAAATCATTCTTTCGTAGTACATTGTCTTGTCCGATTCGAGAAGCTGATCTACTTTTTTGTTTATAGCTTCTGGGATTCTACCTTTTACAATGTGGCTAACTCTTATTACGGGATCTTCTATCTTTTCTCCCTTATAAAAATCCCGAACTGCCTCATAGATACTTTCTATGAAACATTGATGTGATATACATACCTCATTATCCTTAGAAAATGTAGGTATGATACAATCATTTTTGAGGTGTTCTAGACTAACCTCATTTGTATTAGCTTCAATAAATGGAGATCGTTTAGGTTGTTGTTCTTCCTGCTTTTCCGATACAAGAATTGCTTCCTCCGCTTCATTCTTCCAATTATTGTCTAGAGCCACCATGTTTGTAGATGGCATTATTAAATTTACTGTTTCCATGTTTTAATCTGTTTTTATTTTCTTTACTTTCTTACCTAGAACCGATCTTAGTTTCTTCCAATTTTTGGCAATAACTAAAACTGATTCAAGCACTATTATTAGGATAGCCTCACCACGTTCATACTTAGTCATGGTTTGCACTCCTGATTAAATCCTTTTACTGTCTTAGGTTTTCTGTGGCTTCTCCAAAAATGTTCCAGATACTCTATGAGTTCTATTACATTTACTATGAAGCCGATCACTTTCATTACTTCTAAAAATTTTCTTGTTTTCATTATTCCTCCTTTATTAAATTGTTTATTAATGTTTTATTATTCTCATTAATAAGGCTTTGAAAGGAGAATAAAAAAGGCAGAAAACAATCTGCTGTTTCCTGCCGTAGAGAATAAAAACGGATAATAACGAAAACATAATTCTTAATTTCCCGATCTGATATAACTGGAGTATATCTACTGAAAATAAGGATTATGTTTTCTGTAGCTGCCAGTATATAATATTATACTGTGCTACCGCTTATCATATCTTACTTCTTATGCTTATTACCGTTTATTCTTTCTTTCATTTATAAGGTTTTCAAAGGATTGTAGATGGTAAAAAAAACAAGAGTATAAAATAGTAACGCCCTACCAAAAGATAGGGCGTCATCTAAATGTTCTTCTCTTACAATAATAACAGTACAAACAATTAAATATTAGCTAATATATCCTCAACCTCGGCACTATAACCTAGCTTATCTTTTTCTTTCTCGGATAAATAATCATAAAGTTCAGCAGTCATTTCTTCGATATTGGCAGCAACACCATCTTGTAACTTTTTAAATTGAGCATCATTTATATATCCAAGTTTTCTCACAACTTCAAATTCAGCCATTGCTTTACAATAATCACCTAAGGCTCTCTTAACATAATATGACTTAGGTTTGCCTTTTACTTTGAAAGCTTTAGATTCTCCATTGTTTTTCACTTTCTTTTGTTCCTGATTTTGTTCAGAAACTCCGTTACTTAATGTTTCACTCATGGTATTAATTTTTATAATTAAAAATATTTATATTTCCGAAAAAGCATTATACAAACTTCATGCCAAATTATATTAAGCACTACCTGATTTGTCCTACTACTAAAGCAACACAAATCTCACTATAATAATATTACCCTTAAACAAATTCAGCGTTTTAACCTAAGACAAAATGTCTGAATAAAATGACAATATTTCAGCATTCATACTAAATATATTAATATTATATTTTCTATTTGCCAACTAAAGCCATAAGTCCTACTGTTCCATATTTATTTCTTAATGATATCCCTATTGCCTCACATTTATATAAATATGTAGCCATAAAATTATCATCCTGAAACTTAGTAGCTATTATTTTAACTATATGAGTAATATCATTAATTCTTCTATTAACTTCATCAGGATTACTTTGTTTAACAACTGATACAACCTTATCTTTTACTTCCTCCAACTTATCTATATCACTTACTACTTTTACAATTTTCCTAGCTTTATCCTCTACCGTTCCTTTTGTAATAACTTCCCCGACTGATCTAAAAATATCCCTAAGTATATTTTGATCTTTTTCAGCAAATAAATAATCTAGCACATCATCCAAATTTTCAATAGAACAAATACTGGTCGTTTTAACTGAAACATCTGTTGGTGATACAACTAAGTTATCTCTAATTTCATCCTGCTTTTGAGAAGGCATAAACAATAATTTATTAGAAGCTGACTCTATTGCATCTAATAATTCTTTTGCTTTATCCTCTGAGGAATCATGCAAATAAACCTCATTAATCATATCTGTATCCTCATGAGCTGTTGCAATAATAACAGTTTCTTTAGGAATACCTGCATGACACATAAAAGTTATAAAAGTATGCCTTGCAGTATGGCTGTGTATCAGTTCACACAATTTCTTTGTAACAATTCTCTTTTCTGTTCCCTTCTGTTCAGTATATGATACTGTACTTGTTAGACCTGCTTTTTTACAAATGACTTTAATTCGTTCATTAATTCTATTGCCATTTAGCTTTTCAGTTTCATTATCATCCTTCCCTTTTTTCAATAAAAATTGAATTTCTTCCTTACTATATTTATCTAATATAGACTTTGCTTGTGGAAATAAATACAAAAGAGCTGGAGTATTTGTCTTTTGCGCTATTATCTTTATCAGATCAATCGGTTCTCCTGCTCTATTCTTTACTGAAATTATTTCATAATTCCCCATTAATAATTTAGGTATATCTGAAATTCTTTGCCCTACAAGACATTGAAGAACAAAAAGGTCTCTTATCGCCTCATCTGCTTTATGCTTCAAAGGCAACTCACAAATTTGTACTATTTGCTCTTGAGTTAACGCAACTTGTTTAGATTTTCTTTCATTTTTATTTCGTTTATCAGGAACAGTTTTTACATCAGCACATTTGTTCAAATAAAAATCAAAATCTTTATACATTCCACTTTCATACGCATTTAATAATCTACCTTTTATAAACCTAAGTCTATCATTTATTGTAGTTACTATATATTCTTTATCCACCATATATGTCTTGTACGCCTCCAATGTTTCCTTATTCATATTTGCCCAAGTATCTGGAATACCTTTTCCTTTTAGAAATAGGCTAAAGTGATGCAATTTTTTTCCATATTCATTCTTTGTTTTATCATCTATTTTAGTTTCACTAGACAGTTCTCTACATAAACAATCTATAACGGAACATTCTACAGTTTTTTTCTTTGTTTTCATCTTAATACTCATCTTAGGATTTATATACGTCTTTAAATATCTATAGAAGTCGTCAATAACCTCTATATGATCACAAAGATAAAACTTACTTTGCTCAAATGAAATAAGTATTTTTTTTAATCTATCATTCACTATTGCATTATTATAATTATCAAGTTTTGTCAATTCATTACTTATTATAGCAATCTGTTTCAACTTATTCCATTGTGAAGGATAGACTTTTACACCTGTACTTATTTTATATTGTTTTCGTCTAAAATAAATAACTGCATAAATCAATGTAGGTTTATTACTTTTAGGCATACAAAGATTAAAGTTTAATTTACATTCAAAAAAATACTGTTCAGCCATAATTCTACTTTTATTATTAGTTATTATGGTTAGATTTCATAATTAAACGCCTTAATTTCATAAGCCAATCATACGATAATTTCCATTCCAAACGCATCTGAGGATTAGGAAAACGCCTAGAAATTAGCAAAAAAGACAGACTTACTAATCTAAATTTCCCGATTTTTTCGTATTTTGCGCGCAAAAATATACGATTATGA
>OBYF01000819.1_pt1 | contig 13559 bp, 10 predicted proteins | sample 1495471 | NCBI WGS metagenome assembly OBYF01 (sample SAMEA2580185, study PRJEB22360) | human gut metagenome | biome: human gut; feature: human-associated habitat; material: faeces | place: Denmark | collected 2008/2010
TATCATATACTATTTATTGAAAATGGTCATGTTTATTTTGTACTATTTATATTCTAACACCAACAACAGTTTTTACCGACTTAAGCCCTTTGGATTTGATGTATTTGTTAAAGTTTGAGTAGGTACCGATATCTGGATCCCTCTCAGAAAGAATGAACTCATACACGGCGCGAATATTCGCGCCTCTGATAGAAAGTTTCTGTTTGATGAGATCATAATGTTTATCAAGTTTGCTTGCTTTATTTCTGTGGGCAGCTTTGCCTTCGTATCCGTCATAATACTTTTTGACAGTTCTGCGATCCAGATCATAAAACCGTGCGAGTTCTGAAAAGTTTGGTTTTATATCACTCAATTTAAGAATTTTGAGCTGAATCTTCAATGCTTCGTTCATGGATAGCACCTCCATGAATACAATAGCATGTTGACCTTGATTGTACATTTTTATTTTCCAGTAAATGTACATATTTATTGTATCATTTACATTTTCGCAAATTTTCCGGAAGAGAATAAATTCTTTTTGTCCATAACAATACCTCACTGGTGTACAGTTTCTGTATATATTATGATACGCAATGTGGGGAAATAAAACACTCTTTTTTTGTGCAGAATACTCAGAGATCTGCATCAAAATTTGGAGTCACAGGTAGTCAACCAAGGTGGGCGTCTAGAAATTCCGCACTTTTTTGGAGTGATTTTATTGGAGATTTTTCTATCCAGTTTTTGTGACTTTCCAAAATAATCGCAGAAACATCTGCCTGAACCGCTTGTTCAATGAGGGCAGTCAGATTCATATTTCCACAGCCCAGTTCTATGCTGTCTGATTTTAAAATCGGTGTCATGGAAGGTCCTGTCAGTCGGGTTCCGCGGTCGTTGATGTGGTAGAGTTTCATTCGATTTCCAAGTTGTTTCATTATTTGGAGTGCGGATACACCGGATTCAGTGGGCCAATAAGAATCAAATTCAAATCCTACGACATCTGGATTGGTTTCTTGTATCAAAAAGTCATAAGCGGTCATCTGAGAATCAATTTTCCGGAATTCGCAGTTGTGGTTGTGGTACAGAAGTTGGACTCCGGCTTGTTTTAATTGTTCGCCCGCGTTGTTTAAGTCTTGTGCCAACTTAGAGACGGCTTTTCGGTCAGAATAATCAAAACGATACATTCCTGTAATAACGATAGTATCTGTCCGGAAGTCTTTGGTTTCTTGGATGACAAAATCCGGATCCCTCTGGATGGTTCCCAAGTCCTCGTGGATGGAAACAACATTTAACTGGCTTTGCTGGATTAGCTCTTTCCAGTTATAATTGCCGCCTTTACCAACCGGCATACCGGAGAATTTGGTCAGCATACGAACCAGAAACGGGGTTGGACGAATCATAAAGCCGTTGAGTTCGATTCCGTCATATCCGGCCGCTTTGATTGTGGTTAAGGTTTCTTTTGTCTGCAGTTCTGTTTTGCATACAGTGCCCAGCATGATTTGTTGTACTGCTTTGTATATCATTGTAATACTCCATTCTTATTTTTTTATTTATTTTATTTTGTTTTATTTTATATAGGAAATATTTTATCGAATAATTATCAAAAAAGGAGTTCGTATTTTTGAGAAAATGTTTTAAAATTAGATATATATTAAAATGTAACGAATATGAATACACAAAAACGAAAATATGAACGCAGCATTTGCATTTATTTTGTATGATGCAGATAAATAAGAGTGAGACAAGGAGACTCAATATGAAGAAATTTGAAACATCCTTTTTGCTTGGTGCGGCAACTGCTGCGCATCAGGTGGAAGGGAATAACACGAATAGTGATTGCTGGGCGATGGAGCAGATGGAGCACACTGCCTATGTGGAACCATCATTAAATGCAGTAGACCATTATAATCGATATGAAGAGGATATTAGATTGATGGCAGAGGCAGGATTGAATGTGTATCGTTTTTCATTGGAGTGGGCAAGAATTGAACCTAGAGAAGGTGTGTTTGAGGAAAAGGAAATCAAACACTACCGCAGTGTGATTCGCTGCTGTAAGGAATATGGGATCGCGCCAATTGTGACACTGCATCATTTTTCAAGTCCAATCTGGATTATTACAAAAGGTGGTTGGGAAGCGGAAAGCGTTGTAGAAGACTTCGCGAAGTACGTCCGCTATGTCATGGAACATCTTGGGGAAGAACTTCAGTATGTGTGTACGATTAATGAGGCAAATATCGGGTTGCAGATTGCAGGAATTGCAGAGCGTTATAAGAAAATAATGATGTCTCAGATGGAGGCATCAGGTGACAAAGACGGAAATGTGCAGATGGGAATGAATTTCCCAAAAATGTTAGAAGGGCAGCAGGCGCAGGCTGAGGAAAACAAAAAGGTGTTTGGTGTAGAGAAAGTGGAAAACTTTACTTCTATGCGAACTCGAAAGGGCGACCTATTGATTATGAAGGCGCATCAGGCGGCAAAATCAGTAATCAAAGAACTGTATCCGGATATGAAGGTTGGTCTTACATTATCCCTTCATGATGTGCAGGTTGTAGAAATAGGCGGTGAATCATTTGCAGAGAAAGAATGGGAGGATGAGTTTTTACATTATCTTCCATATATTCAAGAAGATGATTTTCTAGGAGTACAGAATTATACGCGTTCTCGTTTTGGAAAAGAGGGAAGAATGGGGAATCCTGCAGATGCAGAATTGACACAGATGAACTATGAATTTTATCCGGAGGCACTGGAACATGTGATTCGAAAAGTGGCAAAAGAATTTCATCAAGACTTGATTGTAACTGAAAATGGAATTGCAGTAGCGGATGACAGCCAGCGGATTGCATTTTTGGAAAAGGCACTTGAAGGAGTACAAAACTGTATCGCAGACGGAATACCGGTAAAAGGCTATTGTTACTGGAGTTTACTGGATAATTTTGAATGGCAGAAAGGGTATTCTATGACCTTTGGTTTGATTGGGGTTGATCGAACAACACAGAAACGAATGCCGAAGGATAGTTTTTATTATTTGGGAAATCAACGTTAGATAAAGGGAAATATATGAGAAAAGAAGAGTTTGAATTTATTTATTCGGAAGATGCAGATTTACAATCCTTAATGAAAGATGTGCAGAATTGTGAAAATGATGTCTGGTTCGAGACTCTAGAGGGCGACAGGTTTTCGTTAAAATCCACATTTTGTCAAGTAATCATGCTCTCCCTTTCAGAACATCCGGAAGTACTTTGCGGAGCAACGGTGCGGGGGATGGGAGATGCAGACTATCAGATATTATTTCCATATCGGAAGATGAACACAATCTGAGAATAAGAAAGGGAACAAGATGGGGAAGAGGGAACGGATGCAGTTTTTTCTGGAACTGCTCAACTGTAATTACGAACTATGTTATTGGAAATACGATGCAGAGTATCACTTGATGGAGACAACATGGAAGAATGATTTGTTTTCAGGAGAATTTTTTGCGTATGTAGGAATGGAAAAAATTCTAAGAGAGCGTCAGGAACAGGGAAAGTTGTATCCGGTAGTGTTGGAGGCAGGAAACAACTTGCTTTGGATTGCAGGATTTGAACACAAAGAAGAGCAGGTAGAACAGGTTTATTATATCGGTCCGATCTACAGCGGGCGAGATAGTATGCTGATTCTTCGAAAAAAACTGGATTCTTATAATCTTTCTGTGCCGCTCCGTTCCCGATTGTTTCGCGTATTTGAAGAAATTCCGATTGTTCCGGGGAATATATTGACGCAGTATGCGGTGATGTTTGAATATGCGATGAATGAAAATCGAATCGAAGCTCACGAGATTGAAATTGTAAATATTCTTCCGGAAATGGAACAGGAAATACAGCTGGGAGGTTCTGAGAAACATTCAGGTATCTGGGAGGCGGAGCAGAATCTCTGCAGAATGCTGGAAGAGGGAAGTCCACGGTATAAGGAGATGCTAAAAGTTTCCTCAATGATGAGCGCCGGGATGAAAGTGGATTACGGAGATACGTTGAGACGGCATAAGAATAATACACTGGTGCTTTTGACTATTTGCTCCAGAGCAAGTATGCGGGGCGGACTTTCACCGGAAATCGCATATAATCTGAATGATTATTATGCTCAGAAGATCGAGGAATGCAAATCCATGACCGATACGACAAAGGTTTGTCAGAAATTATTGGAAGATTATGTGGGAAGAGTGCGTGAAAGCAGAGAAAATCCGAATGTATCTGATTGTATTCGTAATAGTTGTGAGTATATCAAAGGACATTTGTCAGAAGTTATTTCTGTGAAGAAACTGGCAGAACAATCCGGATATACCGAATATTATTTTTCTCGTAAATTTAAAAAAGAAACGGGAGTCAGTGTGAATGAATATGTACTTCACGAAAAAATAGAGCGGGCAAAAACGATGCTGACAGGGAGTACGGCAAGTATTCAATCCATCAGTGACAGCCTTGCATTCGGAAACAGAAGTTATTTTTATTCGTGTTTTCAAAAAGAAGTGGGAAGCTCACCAAGTGAGTACAGAAGAAAAAAGGTGGAAAATAAAAGGAGAATTTAAGTTATGGGTAAGAAATTGAGCGCAAGTGAAATCGATGGCGTACAGTATCGTCGTGCAAAGCTGTGGCAGATTATTTTATATGCATGTAATGCATTTGTTGGAATGACAGTATATTCACTGATTGGAATGGCAAGTTATGCTGCAAGTATCGGATTTGGAATCGGGACGGCTGCAATTGGTGTGATTTTGACAGGAACCCGTATTTTAGACGGAGTGACAGACCCGATGTTAGCATTTTTATATGATAAGGTAAATACAAAATATGGAAAAATCCGGATTTTACTGATTGTCGGATTCGTGATTGAAGCAGTTGCACTGTTGTGTATGTATGACTGGGCGGCAGGAAAAGGTCTGGGAACAGTGGCATTTGTATTATTTTATGTTATCTATGTGATTGGTTATACAATTGTGAATATGACAGCACAGACAATTCCGTCGTTGATGACCAACGATCCGAGACAGCGTCCGACGCTTGGGGTGTGGGTGACCGCGTTGAATTACATGGTTCCGATGGTATTGACAATTGTATTAAATGTTGTCATGCTTCCGAAATTTGGCGGTACATATAATCAGGAATTTTTAAGCGCAGCATGTAAGCTTTGTCTGCTTTTGGCTGCAGTAGGTGTCGCATTGGTATGTATTGGAGTGAGTGAATATGATAAACCGGAAAATTTTAAAGGTTTGACAAAGGAAAGAGAGCCGTTAAAAGTTAAAGATATGTTAGAGGTGATGAAAGGCAATCGTCCGCTGCAGTGCTATATTATTTCTGCTGCATCTGATAAAATTGCACAGGTAACAGCTTCCCAGGCAGTCATTGTAACCTTGTTAAATGGAATTATTATCGGTAATATGGGGATTTCTACGATCCTGACTGTAATTGGAATGCTTCCATCTATTTTGTTTGCAATCGGAGGAGCAAAGTATGCAGGAAAGTATGGCAATATGGAGACCATTGTCACATGGACCAAAATTTGTATTGCAATTTCAGTGATTATGTGTGGATTCTTTGTGATTATTAATCCGAAGGATATTGCAAAAATGGGCGTGATGACAATTATTTACGTGGTATTCACGCTTTGTAAAAATGGAGCTAATATGTGTATAACAACAGCAAATACAGCGTTTATGTCAGATTTGATCGACTATGAGCTGGACAGAAGCGGACGTTATGTACCGGCAGTGGTAACAGGAACTTATAGTTTTCTTGATAAACTGATTTCTTCCTGTGGTGCGGCGATTGCAGCAGGTGCAGTTGCGCTGGTTGGTTATAAAACAACAGTTCCACAGCCTGGTGATGCAAGTACACCGGCAATTTTTTGGCTGACCATGTTCTTGACGTTCGGACTTCCGATTATCGGATGGATCTGTACATTGGTGGCTATGAAATTCTGTAAATTGAACAAGGCGGAAATGGTAGAAGTTCAGAAACGGATTGCAGCGAAAAAAGAAGCGCTGAAAAAGGAGGCATAAAACTTGAAAAAGTATTATTGTAACCCGATGAATGTTCCGTATCGGTATCAGTTTAATATGGATCCGAGAACTCATGGAAAGCTGCAGATCGACCGGGAGGGTGCAGATCCATCGATGATTTTATTTCATGGAAAATATTATCTTTTTGCGTCTATGAATTTATCGGTATGGGTATCAGAAGATCTGGTTCACTGGGAGTCATATAGACTCCCGGAGAACCTGCCGTTGTATGATTATGCACCTGATGCACGTGTGTGCGGAGACTATGTATATTTCTGTGCATCGAAAAAGGGAACGGTATGCAATTATTACCGGACCAAAGATATTATAAATGGACCTTATGAAGAGATTCCGGGAACGTTTGATTTCTGGGATCCAAATTTGTTCTTTGATGAGGACGGAAAGATCTATTTTTATTGGGGATGTTCTAACCAGACGCCTGTCTGGGGTGTAGAATTGGAGCCGGAGACCATGAAACCGAAAACAGAATGGAAGGAATTACTTTTCGGAGATGGGTATTGCCGCGGTTATGAACGAATGGGAGAAGATCATTGTGAATTTCCTCGTAGCGATGAAGAGGTTGAAGTGATGTTCCAGGCGTTTGTACGACAAAGTCAGATGCCGGAGGAGTCAATACCGAAAGTTTATATTCCTGCAATTAAAGGAATGTTTACGAGACGTCCTTTTATTGAGGGACCCTGGATGGATAAATATGAGGGAAGATATTATCTGCAGTATGCCTGTCCGGGAACAGAATATAATGGTTATGCGGATGGTGTCTATGTAGCGGAGCATCCGCTGGGACCATTTATATTGGCAAAGAATAACCCGTATTCTTATCATCCGGGTGGTTTTATGCCGGGAGCCGGGCATGGATCTACAATGAGGGATTTACAGCAGAATCTCTGGCATACCGCAACAATGCGGATCAGTGTAAATCATCAATTTGAACGCCGGGTTGGTCTGTGGCCGGCTGGTTTTGATTCGGATGGAGAACTATTCTGTAATCAGAATTACGGAGACTGGCCTATTGCGGTTGAGGATGGTAAGATGGATCCCTGGAAAGAGCCGGAATGGTTTTTGCTGAATTATGCAAAACCGGCAAAAGCCTCTTCTTTTGTAAAAGGAAAAGAACCGGAGAAAGCATTTGATGAAAATGCAAAAACGTGGTGGAGAGCAGCAGATTCTGAGAGCGGACAGTGGCTGGAGACAGATTTGGGAACGGTGATGGATGTGCGTGCGATCCAGATTAATTTTGCCGATGATGCGCTCCCGATTGCTTCACCGGGGAAAATACAGGGCAGTGAAACACAGCCACGTTATATTGAAGAGAGAGAGCTTGTGACACGTTGGAAGTTAGAAGGTTCTCTGGATGGGGCGGAGTATTTTATGATTGAAGATAAGTCGAAGGTTGATACAGACCTGCCTCATGATCTGGTTGTAAGGGAAGAAGGATTGCAGGTTCGATATTTACGTTTGACAATTGTGGAGATTCCGTATCATGTAGAACCTTGTATATCAGGATTTCGTGTATTTGGAAAGGGCGCCGGAGACAAGCCTGTTTCACCCAAATATCACGCAGTAAAAAGTGAGGATGGACTGGATCTTCTAGTATCGATCGGGGAAACTGCAGATGCTATCGGATATAACATTTTATGGGGACATGAGGAAAGGAAATTGTATCACAGCTATCAGATTTACAGGAATCCGGAATCGGTGCAAAAGGCAGTAGAACAACAGATAGAAAAAAGAATCGGCGCATTGGTGAAAGAGCAGGAGTGCTTTGTACGGGTGGATTCTTATAATGAGAATGGAATCACCCATGGTACTGTAAAAAAGGTGTTGGAAAGAAAGTAGGTAGTGAAATAGATGAAACTGACAATCAATGATAACTGGAAATTTGTGAAACAGGCAGGAAATGCAGCGGAAGCTATGCAGGCAGAGGGGGAACGGATTTCGCTCCCGCATACATGGAATGCCGAAGATGGACAAGATGGTGGGAATGATTACTATCGCGGAACCTGTTGGTATATCAAGGAGCTTACTGAGGTAGAGAAGACAGAAGAGGAAGAAGTGTATCTGGAATTTCTTGGTGCTGCTATGATCAGTGATGTGTATTTGAACGGAGAAAAACTGTTTCATCACGAAGGCGGGTATTCTACATTTCGCGTCAATCTGACAGCGTATTTGACAGAGAAAAATGTACTTGCAGTTGCGGTGGATAATGGGGATAATACGATCTGCTATCCGCAGAAGGCAGATTTTACTTTTTATGGAGGATTATATAGAAGTGTCAATCTTCTTGTAGTGCCGAGAGAACATTTTGCGCTGGATTATTGTGGAACACCGGGTATCAAATTGACGCCGGAAGTGGATCTGGAGACAAAAAAAGCAAACGTTACGGTAGAAGTATGGACTTCCGGGAATCCGAAAGAGGTAACGATTACCGCAGCGGAACAGACAAAGAACGTTGAAGTGTCGGGAAATTACGCAAAGACGGTATTTGAGATTGAACAGGTACATCTTTGGGATGGATTAGAAGACCCTTATCTGTATTCGGCAGAGGCGGTTCTTGCAAGTGGTGACCGAGTGAGTACGAGGTTTGGATGCAGAACATTTGAAATGGACTCACAAAAAGGATTTCTTTTAAATGGCCGCAGTTATCCGCTGAGAGGAGTGAGTCGGCATCAGGATGTAAAAGGTGTTGGAAATGCTTTGTCATTGGAAGACCATCAGCGTGATATGGAGATTATCAAGGAACTGGGGGCAACGACACTTCGTCTTGCTCATTATCAGCATGCGCAGGAATTTTATGATCTGTGTGATGAAAATGGTCTGGTTGTATGGGCAGAAATTCCGTATATTACGATGCATATGAGCAGTGCGCGTGCCAATACGCTGTCTCAGATGGAGGAGCTGATCGTACAGAATTACAATCATCCAAGCATTTGCTGTTGGGGGCTGTCCAATGAAATTACAGCTGCAAGTGCAGTGGATGAGGATTTGCTGGAAAATCACAGACTGTTAAACGATCTTTGTCATCGGCTGGACGCTACCCGTCCTACGACTATGGCAAATGTATTTATGCTGGAAATAGACAGTCCGATCTTGGAAATTCCGGATATTAATAGTTACAATCTGTATTTCGGATGGTATCTTGGAGATTTGGAACAGAATGAGGAATTTTTTGACGAATATCATGAGAAATATCCGGATCGTGTCATTGGCTTTTCTGAGTATGGGGCAGATGCTAACCCACAGTATCAGTCATCCAAACCGGAGAAGGGAGACTATACAGAAAGTTATCAGGCAGTGTACCATGAGCATATGCTGAAAATGATTGAGGAACGCCCTTGGCTGTGGGCGACGCACGTATGGAATCTGTTTGATTTCGCCGCAGATGGAAGAGACGAAGGTGGAAAACATGGGGAGAATCAAAAGGGATTGGTTACCATTGACCGTCGTTTGAAAAAGGATGCGTTTTATTTATATAAGGCAGCTTGGAATCAGAAAGAACCCTTTGTGCATTTGTGTGGAAAACGGTATGCAGATCGTGCAGAAGAGATGACAGAGGTAAAAGTATATTCCAATCAGCCGGAAGTGACGTTGTTTGTGGATGGAAATGAAGTAGAAACAAAGGCAGGAAAAACGATCTTTACTTTTCCGGTTGCGCTTCAGGGAGAGCATACGATAGAAGCAAGGAGTGGTGCAGTGTCTGATCAGATGCAGATTCGAAGGGTGGAAGAAGAAAACCCGACATATCGCATGGTGCAGGCAAAGCCGGTTGCGAACTGGTTTGATGCAAGTACATATGATGAAACCTGTTATTCTGTATTTGATAAGTTGGGCGAGATTCGAGAGAATCCAAAGGCAGGAGCGGTTATCAATCAGTTGATGGAACAGGGCGCTCAGAGCCGGGGAGATGTGGCGGAAGCAGTCAAAGACAATCCGGCATTGCAGAGAATGATGGGCAGAATCACAGTAGAAAGTCTTTTGAAACAAGGAGGCGCAGATGCCGAAAGCATCAAGCAGGTGAACCGTATCCTGCAGGGAATCAAAAAGGAGCAGTGAAGACATAAGATGAGCGAGAAAATAAAAGCATTGCAAAAAGGAGAGGGTGGAAATTATATCTTTCCGTTCTTCTGGCAGCATGGAGAAACGGAAACGGTTCTCAGGGAATATATGAAAGTCATCCATGAGGCAAATATCGGAGCCGTCTGTGTAGAGAGCAGACCGCATCCGGATTTTTGCGGAGAACAGTGGTGGCATGACATGGACATCATTTTGGAAGAGGCGAAACGATATGGAATGAAGGTCTGGATTCTGGATGACAGTCATTTCCCGACCGGGTATGCAAATGGGGCAATGAAGGATCAGCCGTTGGAGTTGTACCGCCAGAGTATTACATGCAGACAGTATCGGGGACGGCAGGGGGAGCAAATTGTGATTCCTGCTGAAGATATCAAGAAGGCCCGTCCTTTTGAGCCCAATATGATGGAGCAGATGATGACTCATAATTCTGCGGATGGAGCTACAAAGCAATTTGAGGATGACAGATTACTTGGAATTTATGCAATTCGTCAAGACGGAGCAGGTGGATTTCTCAGGAAAGAGTATCGAATAAATTTGATATCTGAGGTTTCTGAAAATGGTTTGTTGTGGGAGGTGCCGGAAGGAGAATGGAAGGTTTATGTACTGCAGCTTACCCGAAACAGAGGACCACACCGGGATTACATTAACATGATGGATCGGGAATCTTGCAAGGTGCAGATCCAGGCAGTGTATGAGCCACACTGGGAGCATTATCAGGCTGAATTCGGAACAACGATCGCCGGATTCTTTTCCGATGAGCCGGAACTGGGAAATGGACATTTGTATGATCATAATAATGGTCTGGGATGTTCAGAGGAAATGGATTATCCTTGGAGCCGAGAACTAGAAGCGGAATTGAAGGAAGAACTGGGGGAAGATTTTGTGGGTCGGCTGGCACTTCTCTGGGAGCAGAATGCAGACAAGGCAGAAACGGCAGCAGTGCGTTATGCATATATGGATCACGTGTCCAGATTGGTGGAAAAGGATTTTTCCTGGCCGATCGGTGAGTGGTGCAGAAAGCATGGAGTGGCATATATCGGACATTTGATCGAGGATAATAATCATGCATCTAAGACAGGGTCTTCTCTTGGGCATTATTTCCGCGGTCTGGCTGGGCAGGATATGGCAGGAATCGATGATATTGGCGGACAGGTGATGCCCGGACAAGAGGACTTGGATCTTAATATGCCTCCATTCCACAGTAGAAACGGTTCTTTTTATCATTATGGATTAGGGAAATTAGGTTCCTCAGCAGCGGCGATTGAACCGCTGAAAAAAGGAAACTCCATGTGTGAAATCTTCGGAGCTTACGGATGGGGCGAGGGAGTTCGCCTGGAAAAATATTTATTAGATCATTTTATGGTACGTGGAATCAATCATTTTGTGCCACATGCTTTTTCGGCAAAGGAATATCCGGATCCGGATTGTCCGCCGCATTTTTATGCCCATGGAAATCACCCACAGTATCGTCATTTTGGGGCTTTGATGGCATATAGCAATCGGGTATTGGAACTGCTTAATGGAGGCGTGCATATTGCACCGGCAGCGGTGTTGTATCATGGAGAAAGTGAGTGGATGGGTGATGCAATGGCTTCCGATGTAGTAGGGCATCAGTTATATGATCATCAAATCGATTATGATTATATTCCCCAGGATGTGTTTTTGCCTGAAAATGCGTATGATATGGAAATTACATATGATGCAGAACGTGTGGAAGGAAGTTTCCGGGTGAATACACAAAACTACCGTGTATTGATAGTACCAAAATTACAATTTATAACACCGCATATGAAAGCTGCATTGAAACAACTCCAAGCGGCGCATTTTCCGGTGTATTTTGTGGATGGCTTGCCGGAAGGTGTAGAGGGAGAAGTAGTTCCTCTTTCAGAACTGGCAGAGAGGCTGAGAAAATCGGGAATCAGTGAGATTACTATTACGCCGGAAAATAACAGAATTCGGTATTATCATTATGAACATGTGGATGGAAGTGCAGTATACATGTTTGTCAATGAAGGAAATAGTATTTATGAGGGAACTGTAGAAATGCCGGAGTCCAGAGCGTGTTATGCATATGGGGCGTGGGAAAATACCATTCAGGATGCAGAGGCAGTAAGGGATGAGACAACTGGCATAACAAAGGTTTCTCTTGTATTAGAACCATTGAAGAGCTATTTACTCGTATTTGAATCAAGAGAAAAAGCAGAGGCTATTTTGAAGGAGAAGACGACACCGATTTCCGGAGAAGGCGTAGAAATTCCATTTATAGGGACGTGGCAGCGAAGTATTTGCAGAAGTATTGAGTATCCACACTTCAAAGCGAAAAAAGAAGTGACAATTCCAGATCGATTGCACGAAGAAGAACCGGAATTTTCCGGATTTGTACGTTATGAAAATCGATTTGAGGGAGAGGAAGCGGCTACATATATTCTAGAAATCAGTGATGCATACGAAGGTGTAGAGGTATTTTTGAACGGAAAAAGTCTGGGGATTCAGATTGTTCCAAGCTATCGCTATGAATTGAGCTCTTATGTAAAGGATGGCGAAAATGAAATTGCAATCGAAGTTGCAACTACGTTGGAACGAGAGATGGCAAAATATCCAAATCCATATGCAAAATATATAGGTCAGGAAGTGAAACCGTCCAGTTTCTCTGGGATTACAGGCGAGGTAAGACTTCTGAAACATGAAAACTAACTGTGAAAAAGGCGAAAAGGTTACTAACAAATTCACAGAGGTTATCAACAAAAAACACATAGATTTTACGGGAAGTGTATGCTAAGGTAGATATACACTTCCCATTATATTTTTAGAAAATAAAAATTTTCGGCAGGATGTTCTTCCTGCGGTATTTCTATTATGAGTTTTATTTCGCTGCCTAAGTCAGGCACGGTCCATGAATGTAAAAGTGAAAACAGTAAATTGAAAAACTGCAAAAACATTCATAATGGAGAATGATTTTGCACAGAAGAAGGAGGATGTGCCTATGGCAACAACGTTGAAACGGTATTTCCCGATGTTAAAAGAGCGGGAAACTTTGCTTGCAGAAATTCAAAGCAAGAATTGAGAGATTTATTTGAAGAATGGACGGAGGAACAGCAAGGAGAATTTTTGGATTTCTGTACCGGGGTGAGGGGGATTAAGTTCCTATATGACGGTTTCTTCAAAGAAGAGATGAACCCGGAGTATACACCGGAGAGGTTAGAAGATGGTATGATTGTTTTATTCGAAAAGAGTCCGAAGGAGTTCCATGCATATCCAGACAGATACAGACATCAATCAAAACAGGTATTTGACAGCGGACTGGAGTGGAATCTGCTGCAGGAATATATTTGCATCCCACTTAACATCTATACTATAAATGAGCAAGTTCGTGATTTTGCATAAAAGAAAGACACCTCGATTCCATGTGTTGTATAATGAAAGTGCCAAAACAAACATTTGCAACATTTACGAAAGAAGG
>OBYF01000826.1_pt1 | contig 13449 bp, 7 predicted proteins | sample 1495471 | NCBI WGS metagenome assembly OBYF01 (sample SAMEA2580185, study PRJEB22360) | human gut metagenome | biome: human gut; feature: human-associated habitat; material: faeces | place: Denmark | collected 2008/2010
TGGAGATTGAGAAGAAATGGACAATGCCGATTACTAACTGGGGATTGATTATGAATCAATTTATGCTTATTTTTGAAAACAGAATTCAGATATAAGAGAACTTATAACTGAATCCCGTTTCTATTTACACAAAATTATGGATACTGCCATTATAGAAAAAGGTTGTGCCAACGTTTTGACACAACCTCCTCATCTTAGAGCATATTTAAACTTTCTTCTTAAAAGTATTTACCAGTTTATTTAAGCAAGGCGACTTATACTATCTTACAGCAAAACCCTCTATAAACGATTATACAATTTATAGAGGGTTTATATTTTCATATATCCTACTGCTTAACAAGGATTCACACTGTAAGGCAATATATAATTACCTTCTATTATTCTCTATTCTTCACCGGATAAATAATGAAATCAAAAGTTTGTTTTGTCAATGGAACCAGATACTGTGACTGCACTCCCGGCCCGCAAGTTGCGGTACCTACACCTGCCTGTTTGGCATCCAGATGTACGGTTATCTTTCCATTACGTTCCAGTTCATTGATATGGCGCGCTTTCTCCACCATTACATCCGGGAAAGCAATGGTGCTAAACTGAAACGGAGAATCCGACTCTACCCAACAACCCTTACCGGCATCATCCGTCAGTTTCATCCAACGGACATCCGTACGGTTTCCCGTAGATTGAGGTACCACATAATAATGGAACATACGCTCCGGAGTCGTTTCATAAATGCCGATTTTACCCGACTGATTCCGGTCGATATAGGTTTCGTGTTCACCTCTTCCCAAATAAGTTATATGGTCGTATGCATCCTCCACTTCGAATGTCAGCCCCAGGCGGGCCATTGATTTTACCAATGTCGTGTCGGGCTGGAACGTGGTCCGTACTTTCACAGAGCCGTCACGATTCAACGTATAGGCAAAAGTAGCATCGCCCACCTTCTCCCCTTTTGCATTCAGGATATCGACCTGTGCAGTAGTCGATGTTTTGCTTTCTTTCAAGGAAACCACTTTTTGAGTCAACGCATCCAATCCGGCAGCCCTCCATAATTTAGCTCCCATCTGATCGCGATTGTCATTATCTGTGGCCGGACGGAACAAGCTCAGTGTCATCGGACTCCCTAATAACTCTTCTCCATCCAGACAAAGAGAATTCAAAGCACCTGTTGCCTTATCAACCGTAAAAGTCGTATTTCCGACTTTATCCGGTCTGTATCCACGAGCATTTTTAGATACCGGAAGTACAAACTGGTCATAAGCTACCTCCCAATCGGTATTTACCAACGGGGTGGCTTCCTGCCGTTTCCAACTCAAATTAAGATATGTTGGAAGTAGCGTTTTCGGAAGTTTGACATCTCCCAAAGTAACATCTACCGTCGCATGAGGAGCACAAGCAACCTCTTTCGTACCTTCGGCAATTATCGTTCCGTCATCACCGGTTACATTCCAATTCAATACATATTCATTCAAATCGGAGAAATCGAACCAGTTTTTCACACGAACCGTCAAATCCTTCTTGCCAATCAATGTGCTCTTGATATTCTGATAGATTTTCTTCACTTCCAACAGATGGGGATGAGGTTCGCGAATGGCATTTACAAGTCCGTTACAGCAGAAATTACCAAAACTGGGAATATCTTTCGGACCGTAATCACCACCATAAGTCCAATACCACTTACCATCCTTGTCGATTTCACGGAACGACTGATCGACCCAATCCCAAATACAACCACCCTGGGCCATCGGTTCACTTTCGAACACATCCCAGTATTCCTTCATGCCGCCACAACTGTTGCCCATGGCATGCAGGTATTCGCAAAGGATGAAAGGACGGTAGATATCCTTACGGGACACGTAATCTTTAATCACATCCACGCTCCGATACATGCGGCAATAGATATCCGTATTATAATTTTCCTCCGCACGTTCGTACTGTACAGGACGATTCTTTTCTACCGATTTCAACCAGTCATACGTACGTTCGAAATTAATTCCATTTCCGGATTCGTTGCCTAAAGACCAGATAACAATAGCCGGATGATTCTTTGAACGCTCGTACATGCGGTGCGTACGATCCATATGTGCCGTAAGCCATGTGCTGTCCTTGGCAAGAGAAGCAGAACCGTAACCCATACCATGCGATTCGATATTGGCCTCGTCGATCATATAAAGGCCATAACGGTCGCAAAGCTGATACCAATAAGGATGGGTCGGGTAATGAGAGTTGCGGACGGTATTGATATTGTGTTGCTTCATCAATTTAATGTCTTCTTCCATCAATTCTTTGCTGACTGTACGGCCCAACTGGGAATGCTCATGACGGTTGACCCCCTTTACCAATACAGGTACACCGTTGATGCAGAAACGTCCGTCTTTTATTTCGGAAGTACGGAAACCAACCTCACAACCTGTTATTTCGGTAGTCTTTCCACTCGCGTCTTTCAATTCCAATATTAATGTGTACAAATTCGGATATTCGGCACTCCATTTTTTCACATCGGGAATACGCTGTTCATCGAATGTAATATAGTTACTCAATCCGCGCGACTTTATATCCTGACTTCCTTGCAGGACCGTTTTATTCGAAGCATCTTTCAGTGTATAACCAATGGAAGCTATCCCCGATGCAGGACCGGCAACCGTCACATCCAAATTAAATATCCCCTCTTTATAATATTCCTTTTCAAGAACAGAAGTCACCTTATAATCGGCAATGTACTGTTTCGGAGTACTGTAAAGATACACATCCCGCTCAATTCCACTCAAACGCCACATATCCTGGCATTCCAGATAAGATCCTGAGCTCCAACGATATACTTCAAGTGCGATCGTATTTTCCCCATTTACCAGTTTATCTGTGATGTCCCATTCCGCAGCTGTCTTAGATCCTTGATTATATCCCAAAAACTCACCGTTTACCCATATATAATAGAAGGAAATAACTCCTTCACAACAAAGAACGACACGACGCCCTTCCCATCCGGCGGGAATGGTAAAGGTTCGCCTGTAAGAGCCTACCTCATTCTCTTTATAAGGAACCAGAGGAGGATTCTTTTTGAAATTGAACATCTTATCATCAAATTCATAGGCCTCATTAACATAAATAGCCGTACCATACCCTTGGCGTTCCCAGTTACCGGGAACATCAATATCTGCCCATCCGCCGGTATAGAAAGCAGGTTTATAAAAATCTTTCGGACGATTATCTGGATTCTTTACCCAATTAAACTTCCATTTACCATTCAGGCTCATATAATAAGGAGATTGCTCATAAGCACCTTTTTGTACTTCCGAAGCACTGCCATACATAAGTGTGAGGAGCCAATTTATTCAACCCCACGGCATACTGGCTCTGCCATTCAGGCTGTTGCTGTGCCGTAACAGGAATGATAACCGGCATTGCCAGTATCATCAATAAAAATGATTTCAATGAGTTATTCATCGTTTTTATGTTTTTAAAATTAGAAACTGGTAGTTAGGAGTTAGAAGTTAGGAGTTGGAAGGTAGAAGGTAGAAGATATGCCGTTTGTGACTGTCACGCCGCAAGGATTCTAACTACCAGCTACTAAATTCTAAAATCTAATTCTCACTCCACCATCACCTCGTCGAACATCACCCGGGATTCCTGCCCCGGTCGTACATGATCCTCCGGACATGCTCCGGGGCCCTCAGCCGTAATACGGATATAGCGAGCCTGTATACCGCCCATATCCAATGATAAGTCTTCGATAAAATTACCCTCCCGGAAAATTTCTTCGGAAGTAAAGTTCAATATTCCTATTTCACGGAACTTACGGTTATCATCAGAGACTTCCACTTTGACAACAGCAGGCTTATGAATAGCCATTCCATAATTGGTAATACAGCCTAAAGTTAATGTATTCAATATCTCTTTTTTCTGTAAATCAATTGTAAAGGAAATGTGATCGCTCTTTTCCCAAGAAGACCATTCATAATCGGTCTGTTTCAGACTTCCACGTATCCCGTTCGTCATCACTATCTCATTCTTGTTATCTCCAAGTACAGGCTTACCGGTAGCCTTATTCCAAATAACAGGTAAAATCAGCGTCTTTCCCATCTGTTTCCCATCTTTAAAAGTAGCACATCTCAATACTTGTGCATTTTTGACAGTCAGACATTGAGTGTAACGAGGTGATTTTACCGAAGGTTCCCTATTATCCAATGTATAGTGTATTTCTACATCCGGACGAATACATTCCAGATTAACCTGCAACGCTCCATCTACCGATGTCACGGTGTGCTGAATGTTATACATCGAACGGGAATAGCCCACCCCTTTAACCGCAATATGGCTGTTATAAACATCCAGTCCTTTCAAAAAACCGTTCCAATCTTTCAACTCCGGTTTTGTCCAAGCCCTCTCGGCCACTGCCGCCAAACGAGGGAAAAGCAAATAATCCACATCTTCGGGTTTATTGCAGAACTCCGTCCACATAGACCCTTGTACTCCCATCAGAAGAGATGTATACTCCGGTTTCCAGTCTTCCTGCACCGGTTCATAGTCAAACACATTCCGCAAAGTATTATTTCCGAAATAAGTAACAGGTTCAAACCATTGTGGCCCCTGATAACGAATCAGATACATGATGCGTGCCGGGGTCATGATAAACGGATGCCCCAATTCAGCAGCTTTCAAAGCGGCCGTCCCCATTCCTTGCCAGCCCAAAATAATAGTCCCATCAGGAATCGTACTATTGGTCAATTCATCCCATCCGATTACCTCACGTCCTTTACTTTGCACATATTCACACATCCGCTTCATAAAATATCCCTGCAAATCCTCTTCGTGAGTCAGATGTTCTTTTTTCATCCGTGCCTGACAAAGAGGGCATTTTTCCCAATTCGTCTTATTAGCCTCATCACCTCCCAGATGAATATACCGGGAAGGAAACAACTCCACCACTTCATCAATTACATCCTGCAAGAAGGCAAATACACTATCATTGCCTGCACAATAAATAATATTGGCGTGCGTTCCACCCAAACCGGGCAACACTCCTATAAAATTCTTCACTACCGGACAAGCCAACTCCGGGTAAGATGCCAACGCAGCATTGCTGTGTGCAGGCATTTCTATTTCCGGAATCACCTCGATCTGCCGTTCGGCTGCATAAGCAATCATCTCTTTCATGTCTTCCTGCGTATAAAATCCACCGACAGGAGTCGCTTCTCCCAACTTCGGATTCCTTCGCGAATGAAAAGGTACATCCCTACGATCCACGCGCCAGGCCCCCACTTCCGTAAGACGAGGATGTTTTTTTATTTCCAAGCGCCAGCCATTATCATCGCATAAATGAAAATGCAATTTATTCAGCTTCAGCATAGCCATGCAATCCATAATCCGCAACACGTTCTCTTTAGGAATAAAAAAACGGGCGGCATCCAACAACAGCCCACGATAACCAAACCGAGGTTCATCACTGATTTTCACCGAAGGTATTGTCCAGTCCGGATTCCCCCCTACATTCCGAGCATTCTCGATAGAGGACGGCAATAATAGACGAATAGTCTGCAACGCATAAAAAAAGCCTTTCGTATCCGAAGCTTTCATCACGATACGGTTCGGAGTAACTTCCAACCGGTAAGCTTCACTTTTTAAATTACGATCTGTTACACAACAAACGTCACCACCGGCTGCGCTTCCCTCTTTCAGTTGGGGTGTAAATCCGGCAGCACGGGTAAACAGTTTAATAAAATTCCTGACAACTTCCGCCTGTCCCGAATTTTCTACAGCAAACACCGTCTGATCCGAAAATCGGTAGCTCCCCTCTCCCGGTACCATCTGCACCGGGGTGGGAACAATCGAAATACTTCGTGTCAAGTCGTCAGCCTGTACTGCTATAATAGGGGCAAACAGTAATGCTATTATAATTGATAAGGTGTGTTTCATGATAAATCAACAATTTACATTTTTATTCTTTATCTCTTTCCGGAGAAAAGCGTACCGGATCATCATATTGCTCCTGTAGCTTAAGCATCTCCGTTTTAAGTTCGTTTATTACAGAATCATATTGTATATTTCCATATAAATTATGCATTTCAGTAGGATCGCTCTGGATATCATACAATTCCCACCAGTCGATATCATTATAGAAATGTATCAATTTATATCGTTCCGTACGAATTCCATAATGACGTTTTACCATATGCTCGGCAGGATATTCATAGAAGTGATAATACAACGCTTTCCTCCAATCTTTCGGATGTTCTCCTTTCAACAGAGGCAACAACGATACTCCCTGAATATCATCAGGTACCGGCGCACCTGCCAGTTCAAGGAAAGTCGGCGCATAATCGATATTCTGAACCATCTCGGTGATGTCGCCTTTACGATCGAAACCTTTCGGCAGACGCATAATCAAAGGGGTACGCATCGATTCTTCATACATAAAGCGTTTATCGAACCAGCCATGTTCACCCATATAAAATCCCTGATCTGAAGTATAAACCACCAAAGTATTGTCCAGCATCCCTTTTTCTTCCAGATAATCGAGTACGCGACCCACATTGTCATCCAATGATTTCACCGTCTTCATATAATCACGCATATAACGCTGGAATTTCCAATTGGCCAATTCTTTCCCTTTCAGGTTCTGCTTGTAAAAATCATCGATAACCGGACCGTAAAACCTATCCCATGCAGCCCTTTGATCAGTATTCATACGTCCGAGAAAACTCTCATACAAAGATTTCAAACGTGAATTCTTATCCGAACGAAGCATCTTCAAGTCGTAAATCATATCCATATCTTTCACGATACTCATCTCCTGCGCAGCAGCAGCCGGACGTCCTTCATAATCATCAAAGAAATTTTCCGGAAGAGAAAAAGTCTTATCCTCATAGAGTGCCAGATTGCATGTATCTGCCATCCAATTACGATGAATAGCCTTATGATGAATCAAAAGGCAGAACGGCTTCTCTTTGTCCCGTTTATTCTCCATCCAGTCGATAGCGTCATCCGTAATGATATTCGTCAAATATCCCTGTTTCTGAATGGTATCATTATCCTGAGTAATAAAATCCGGATTATAATAATCTCCCTGACCAGGCACGATTTCCCAATAATTAAAACCGGAAGGCAAACTTTCCAAGTGCCATTTACCTACCAAAGCTGTTTGGTAACCCACCTTTTGAAGCAGCTTAGGAAAAGTCTGCTGTGCACTATCAAAAATACAGGTAGTGTTATCATAAAATTTATTGGCACAACTATGCTTACCGGTTATCATGCAGGCACGGCTCGGTCCACTCAGTGAATTAGCCACAAAACTATTGGTAAAGCGTACTCCGTCATTAGCGATACGATCCAAATTGGGAGTTTCCATATAACGTGTATCATAGCAACTCATCATCTGAGCTGTATGGTCGTCTGTCATGATATAAACAATATTATATGGTTTTGCTTCTTCTTTCTTTTGATGCTGACAAGAAGAAGCTGCTGCCAATGTTGCTAATCCGGCAAAGGGATAAACTAATTTTAAGTCTGGTCGGTTCATTGTAAAACAAGATTAATTTAAATACAATAATTTCTATCTTTTATCTTTCAGTAATTCTATACTTAATTAGAATACAAATGTACGACAATAGTTACTAACCAATGTTCGGAAATAATTTTATATATTCCAAAAATGTTCAAAATACATCTGTTTCTGAATATTATTTGAAAAGAAAGACAAAATAATAACTAATAATGACACTAAAATTGAAAATGGGAAAACGATCTCATCTCAATCTTATAAAGTCTGGTTATCTTATAGTTATTACTAACAGAACATACAATTACTCTTTAATAGTATTTATTCAGATTAGAAATTTCATATAATATAATTTGCAACAATAAATATGACCAAATGATTATTATTCGTCACAATTTCTATTATACTTTTTCCAGCAAGTAGCAGTGAGCTCATGACTCACCACTACTTATAGTAAAACGTAAAACTTTTCCTTATATACTTATCGTTCTCCTATGAGAAGTTAGTAACGAAAAAACAAATTAATATCCATAGTTCTGATCACTGGCAGATATTGCCTCATTCGTATTCAATTCTTCTTGTGGAATAGGTAATCTAAGATTTTTCTTTAAAAAGTCTTCAGTCAAATTACCATTATTAAAAAGACGTTCTTTAAATTTATGTCCACCCAATTCAGCATTCTCTACAATGGCTCTTGTTATATGATGATTGTTCTGAATTTCTAATACTTTCTTCAGATATTCTGTTCCTCGTCTACGTACATCACAATACATTGTCTGTTCACCGGCCAATTCGACCAAACGTTCCCAGAAAATTTTATTCCTCACCTCATCCTGAGTTAAATTTCTCTCCCAATCTTTCGGATAAACCGCATTAGCCCCTCCTGACTGGCGCGCTCTCCGCAATACCTCATTTGCTATCTCAATAGCTCTTTCCGTATCACCAGATTCGTTCAGAACATCTGCCATCATAAGTAAAAAGTCAGCGTAGCGATATAAAATAAGATTCTTACGAGAGTTTTGTGCAGTAGAGTTCAGATCAATCGCTTTCTTATAATAAGCCCATCCATTGTGCTCTCCGGTAGGCTCCACGAAACGTTTCACCAACATTTGGTCCATAGATTCCAATTCTTCCACTGTAGGATTAGTGGATTCAGCACATATACTATAATCAATCTCCACATTATGAGTAACGCGACCCTCTTTATAGATCAATTTAGGATAGGCAACCTGTTTATCACCTGTACTCGTATTGGTCCATTCCAAGAAAACAGTTTCATTATATCTCGGATCATCCGGATAGGTTCCTTTCAAATAGTCATGAAAAGCTTTCGACATACGAATACGTCCCCACGATATTCCAGTCGTAGAATTCTGAGGAGCAAATATCCAACTTCCACGATTTCCTGTTGTAGAAGATTCGGTTGAGAAATTTAACTGAAAAATAGCCTCTTTAGAATTCGAATGTTGCACAAATAAATCCGAAAAATTATATTCTAATTCAAATTTTCCATATACCAGTTCACATTGCTCCAAGGCTAAATCCCAATATGTCTTATCAGAAGCAGACTCTTTCCCCTGACAGCCCAGATACCAGTATAATTTAGCCAAATAAGCACGTGCTGCCAAACCAGAAGCTTTACCGGCATCGGAAGTTTCCGGCAATCCACTAATAGCCGCTTTCCAGTCTTCCTCGATCTGCGCCACTATTTCTTCTTCTGACGCCCTTGGAATAGAAAGCGTTTCTAAAGATGGAATTGTATTGCGCAAAGGAACTCCTCCAAAAGTTGTCAACAAATGATAATATGCAAATCCTCTCAAGAATTTAGCTTGTGCTACCAAGCCCGTTTTAAAATCCTCATCCAACGGGCTCGCTTTCATATTCTCTACAAAAAAGGTTGTTTCCGACACTGTTTTATATAAACTTCTCCAATACATCTTCGTTATCGTACAACCGGAAGACGCATTTAAAGAAACATAGCGATCCTGATCACCGGCGTTCGTTTGTGCCCATCCCAATCCGGAAGCACCTACCAACAACTCCTGAGCAGCCTGGCCAAAACCATCATATGTTGTCAATTGTCCATAACAGGAAAGTAATGCCAACTGTGCTGTATTTTTATCCAAAAAAACAGATTCACTATTTAAAGCATATTGAGGATCTTCGTCCAAACAAGAAGAAAATGCACAAATAGCTAATAAGAAATATATTAATTTTAGTTTTTTCATGATACCCAATTAAAATGTTACACTTAAACCAAAGATATAAGAACGTGATTGAGGAAACGAGTTCATATCAATACCTCTTCTTAACCCATCAAATGCAAATGTATTCACTTCCGGATCATATCCTGAATAGTCGGTAATGACGAATGCATTTTTTACAGAAGCAAACACATTTATTGCTTGAAAACCAATTTTACCCACGAGACTCTTCGGTATAGTATATCCCAAAGTAATATCCGAACATCTTAAAAAGCTACCATCCTCAATATAGCGGTCGAGTACGGCGGTAGAGGGGTTGGTACTATTTACACTCGGATAACGGTTTGTCGGATTATCCGCCCGCCATGCATTCGCAAAAGCATCTTTACGAATATTAGACGAATTCTTAGACGGCATCGCTTCATAGCGCAAATTGCTATTCAACAAATCATTTCCATAAACTCCATTAAAAGATACAGACAAAGAAATGTCCTTGTAAGCCAATCGGGTCTGGAAACCGTAAGTAAAATCCGGGTTAGGATCTCCTAAAATGACTTTATCATCTTCAGTGATCATGCCATCACCGTTACTATCCACAAATTTGATATTACCCGGATCCGTACTTCCTGCAACGGTATTCTTATTGTCACTTTTCTGAGGCACATCATCCCCCTCCTGAATAATACCATCTGTTTTATATCCCCAAAACAATCCGGGAGCCTTTCCTTCTATGAAAATATTGGCTACACCAAAATGATCACCGATTGAATTACCTAAATAAGCTGAATACTGGTTATTTCCATAATAAGAAAGCGGCAAGCCCAATTTTTCAATTTTCGAACTGTTAAAGCCTATATTACCGGACACATTCCAAGTAAAGTCTTTGGTACGAATAATGTCTGCATCCAAAGAGATTTCAACCCCCTTGTTTGACAATGCTCCTTGGTTCATCAGAACATTTGCAAACCCTGTTGTATAGGAAACAGCACGATCAATCAACAAATCATTCGTACGTTTGTAATACCAATCCAATGTACCGGATAAACGGCTATTGAATATGCCAAAATCAAGACCTATATTATAAGAAGTAGTTGTCTCCCACTTAAGTTCCGGATTTTGCAAATTACTAACAGCCAAACCCAGTTCTTTATTTCCACTAGCATCCGCATAGTCAATTGTCTTTTTATAATTATAAAAACTATTATAGGGATCTATAGACTGATTTCCTGTCTGACCATATCCTAAACGAAGCTTTAACTGATCAATCCATGAAGCATTTTCCTTAACAAAATTCTCTTGTTCCATGCGCCATGCCAAAGCTACGGATGGGAAATATGCCCAACGGTTAGACTTTACAAATTTACTTGTACCATCAGCACGAAATGTTGCAGTCAATAAATAACGTCCTTCAATAAAAGCCAAATTCAGACGTCCCAAATATGAAAGTAATTGATAATCTTTCTGAATCGGTTGTTCTTCATTGATAGTTCCTGCCATATGCAATCCTTTAGTACGGAAAGAGTGGTTTTCAAAATTACGGGCAGAAGTAACCTTATTTAAATACCCATAATCATCATAAGTAATACCCACAGTAGCTGCAATATCAACAATATCCTTAATTTTAGTATTGTAATTTACAATGTTTTCAACTGTATAATGGTTTTTCTCCAAATTCGTCAATCCAAGAGAACCATTATCATTCTCCCCCTTAAACAATTGGAGTCCGAACCAACGCCCACGAGATTGCATAAAAATATCTCCACCCACACGGGCATTATAAGAAAATCCCGCACCAATATTCCAAGTCAGATCAGCAGAAGCTCTGAACGTTTTCTCATTAGTAATATCATCATAATCATTGATCCAACTCCATACGGTTGTTTTTTCCTCTGCCGACAAATTTTGTTCACCGGATGGTGTCACGTAAGGTGCCGAATCAAGAGCAGTACGGGTTACAGAGCCAGTCGCACCTCCCTTCGTATCACCTCCGGACATCATATCATTCTGCTTGATAGAACCATTCAATGTCATATCCAGTTTTACTTTTTTAGATAAATCCATTGATAAATTTGCACGTAAATCCCCCTGTTTCAATCCCGTATTGTAAACAATACCATTGATATCTTTAAAGGAAGCTGAAACAAAATAAGTTGTTTTGTCGTTACCGCCATTGATAGTAGCCGAATAATTTTGAGAAAAAGCACTTTGATAAATCTCTTTTTGCCAGTTATGATAGGTCAATACATGATAAGACTCAGGGTTTTCCGGATCATATTCACCACCGGAATAAATATAACGCACTTCATCACCGGCAAAAAAGAACTGTGCAGACTTTTCACCCAACTGTTCATTACGAAAGCGCGCATACTCCTCCAAATTCAACATATCTTTTAACTTCGTTGCATTTGCAATTGTAAAATTCGCACTTAAGCTGACTTTAGGTTTTCCGCTTTTACCCTTTTTAGTTGTAATAAGAATAACTCCATTAGCACCGCGTGAACCATAAATAGCTGTGGCTGATGCATCCTTCAAGATCTGAATATCCTCAATATCTTGCGGATTCAAACTCGTCAACGGATTTTGAGCGGTTTGAAAATCACTGTCGCCAAAAGCACTGGCTGCAAACTCACCGGTAGAAGCTTGCGGGATATTATCAATGACATATAAAGGTTGATTATCACCACGCAATGAGTTGGCACCACGAATGGTTACAGAAGAAGCAGCTCCTGGAGTAGCCACCGTTGCTCCAACATTCACACCTGCGATTTTACCTTGCAACAGATTATCTATAGATACAACCTTTGCCGCTTCATTCTGATCGGGTTTTAACGAAGAAATAGCTCCTGTCACATCTCCTTTACGTACTGTCCCATATCCAACAACCACAACCTCATCCAACATCTCGGAATCTTCCGACAGCTTGACATTGACCGTCGTTTGATTACCAACCTTTATTTCCTGTGTTTTATATCCGATAAATGAAATTACTAAAATCGCATTATTCCCAGACACAGAAATAGAATAGTTACCATCTATATCTGTTATAACTCCATTAGTCGTCCCCTTCACAAGAACATTCGCTCCTACAACTCCCTCATTCGTCTCATCTGTAATCCGTCCTTTAATCACCTTAGACTGCTGCACGGATTCAATCTCAGCATGCAATGACAAGAAAGGACAAATCATCAGCAAGGCGAAAGCTAATAAACTAAATTGCCATTTGTTTCTCATACCATATTATATTAAGTTTCACATTTATTTTATCTGCACTTTTGTGGTAGCCTGTCCCTCAGAAGAATCTATTTTCAATATATATAATCCTGTCGAAAGAATACCACTTAATGAAAAACGAATTTGTTTTTCTCCTATTGTGCTGTATACTTTATTACCGGTCATGGAAAACAAATCGCATACAGCTTCTCCGCTAAAAGGTAAGTCTACCTGAAAATTACCATCGGAAGGATTAGGATAAACACTAACCTTAGCCGAATTTAATTCCGGATAAAGTTTTTTCTCCTCTATTCCTACAGGGTCTGTACTTACTTTTGTCACCAATGTATCCACATTAGAATGAATGGTCATACTCAAAGCTCTGATCAAACTTAACTCATCTTGTACACTTACGTCATTCCCCATATCAAAATACATACATCCACCGGTGTTGTTATCAACAAGCAATTGCATTTTCTTTTGTACCTCTTTTACTCCATTAAAGGTATAGTCAACACCTCCAATAGTACCTGTATTCGATTC
>OBYF01000829.1_pt1 | contig 13396 bp, 9 predicted proteins | sample 1495471 | NCBI WGS metagenome assembly OBYF01 (sample SAMEA2580185, study PRJEB22360) | human gut metagenome | biome: human gut; feature: human-associated habitat; material: faeces | place: Denmark | collected 2008/2010
GCTGGCCGTAACGTCCTGCGGTCCAGTGCAGATAGATCTGCGAGATGCGGTTGTGCCCCAGGGCGACAAGTTCGGCGAGCTTGGCTGCTGTCAGCAGCGGTGCTGATGATGTTTGCATTTGCATAGTAGAGATGCTCCTTTTAGATTTGCTTGGCAAGGGAGTAAAACCCTCACGCTATATATAGGGCAGCGAGAGGGATAAAAGTTTACATCGGTTTGAAAATTTTTTTTGCAAGGTGGTTTTTAACAGCAGCTCATAACATTTTAGTGATATTTGTGAATAATATGTGAAATTGCATTTTGGCATGTAAACTTTTCCGGTGTTCGCTGCCCTATATATAGTGACAGTATTCAGTACTGAATTTGTTAGCAGAGTTTTTAAGACTTATAGGTTTTTACTGCTTATGACTTTGACCTTGAATCTAACAAAGAAATACTTACAGCAAAGTAAAGCAATACTTATTTAGTAAGTACTGAATACTGCCATAAATACTTGCACGACGAAAGGATGATCAGGATGAAAGAGATCGTTACGGCAACAGAAAAGGTGGAGAAGCGTATGAGCCTGGGGCTGCAAAGCAGATTATTGTATCTGCTTTTGAAATGCCCTTTGCTGCAGCAGGGTCAGGGATGTGCCTGTAAGGAGGCGTCAGCCCCAAACGGAAGGCTGGCAGGGAGGCAGCGGCGCGTGCATGCAGATGATGAGGAAGTTATTTTGCAGGTGACGGTGCCATATGCCCTGCGGCGTGCGGCAAGGGCGGCGCATTTGGATTGCAGCGCTTTGACGCGTAAGGCTTTGGCCAAACAGTTAAAAAAAGCTGCCCGCGATTGAGCAGCTTTGATGTGATCGAAAATGGCTGGCTGGCCGCGCCTGAGGTCGAGGCAGAGGCTGTGAGCCAGTGCTGTGTATGCGCCGAGCCGATCTGCAGCGGCGACAGTTACTGGGAGACGGAGGGCGGCGATATTTGCTGCGAATGTATGGAAAATATGACGGCAGCGGCGTTTTTGACGGATGTATGCTGTGAGCGTGAAAATATAGCTAAAAGAGACTGAGGAGTGTAGATTTGGAGATACAGGAATTGAAGCGTGATTTGGAAATATTTTTTACTGACAGTGAGAACGGTTACGGTCTTTATTCGACTGAAAGGCTGCTGATACTGGCGCAGCAGGGGGACGAGAAGGCTAAATTGCAGATCTTGTTTAATTTTAAGGGGCTGATTTATAAGACTTTGGTCAATAACAGTTATTATCTGCAGCTTAGCGCCGGTGATATTTTACAGAATTTGAGCGAGGTGGTGCTGCAGAGGATGGCAGTGTGGAAGCCGAAGGCTGCGGCCGCATTCGGCCATCATATCAAATATTGCCTGCGGGCAACAGGATGGAGGGAGATCAGGCGGATAAAGAAACATGATTATAAAGAGTTGTCGTACGACGCTGAGGCTGACGGCGGTATTTCTCAGGCCGAGCAGCAGCTGGATACTTTGATATACAGACGGTTTGGCTATAATGAAAAACAGGCGACGCTGCGTTTTGCAGTAAAAGACCTGTTGGATGGCCTGACCGAGAAGCAGCGGTATGTGCTGCAGGCAGAGTTGTTTGAGGGGAAGGACGGAACAGAGATCGCACGGCTGCTGCATATCAAGAAGGCAGCGGTAAGCAGGATCAGGGCCAGGGCGCTCAGGCATCTGCAGGAGCTATTGGCAGCGGGAAGGCAGAGGGCTGAAACCGTATCAGACGATAGGACGGGCGCTGGCGTTGTTTAAAGCGGCGGGCCTTGCTGTGCCGGCGTATGGTGAGGAGGAAAAACGGCGGCTTTTGGATGTCTGGGTGCAGCGTTACGGGGCGCTGGACAGTGAGTTGTTTTTGAAGTGCAGTGAGCGGCTGGCGTCAGGGCAGCGGTTTCCGCGGTTTTATGATATGGATGCGGCACTGCGGGAGGAGGAACGTGTGTGCGCAGCCGCCGGAAAGAGGCGGCAATGCCGCTGGCTGCGTCTGCTCCGGTAGATTATGAGGGTAACAGGAAACGTCTGCGTCAGCTGATAGAAAGACTGACTGTGCGGCGCTGATACCGGGCCATACACAGATTGCCTAAAGCCGTCTGTGTATGGCTTTTTTATTGTTGTTGCAATGGATAAAAAAGAAGTACAGACGAGTGGAACAGGTTAAAAATAATTATTTGAAATTTATAATTAATGTTTTTTGCTAATTGGATAAAAAATATTTGTTTTAGTTATGGTATTGTAGGTTCTTTTTTGTTAAAATAATTATATGCACGAATGAGAAAAATATAATTTAGAGTAGATATAAAAGGAGCGTCTGGTTAGATGAAGCAGCAGGAAGATCGGTCAACGGAATTGAATGCAGGAATGGGTTATAATGCACTGATAGACAGTGTGGGGATCAATGTCTGTAAGTTGCTTTTGGATGATGAGTTGACGATTTTATGGGGAAATGACAATTTTTATATAAGTTCCGGTTTTACCAAAGCAGAATATCAGACGTTGTTTCCCAGTATCAAAGCATATTATGCAGGGCACGGGGAAGAGTTTCATAAAATCAAAAATGCATTTGCCGCCGCCTCAAAAAAAGCTGGACGCAGGGCCAAGGTCGATTGCCGTAGGCCGCTTAAAAATGCTGGCTGTGCCTGGATCAATATCGACGCTGTGATTACAGGCGAGGTAGTGGACGGCAGTGAGGTTGCTTTGGCAGTTTATTCTGATATCAGCGACCTGACACGGCTGAAAGCTGAACGCGACCAGCTGCTGGAAGAGAAGACCCGTTATTTTGAGTGGATGATGGACGAATACGTCGGGAATATTTACATTTCCGATCTGGAAACGTATGAACTGCTGTTTTTGAATAAAACGGCTGCCGCCACTTTACATACTACTAAGGCAGAGGTAACAGGTAAAAAATGCTATGAGGTCATTCAGGGACGGACCAGCCCCTGTCCGTTCTGCAATAACGCGCTGCTGACGGAGGACGATGTTTATGCGTGGGAGTTTGATAATCCTAATCTGGAAAAGACTTTTATGATCAGAGACAGGATCATAAACTGGCAGGGGCGCAGGTCGCGGATCGAGCTGTCGCATGATATGCTGAGCGCCGAATATAAGCTGGCGAAGAAGGATCAGGAGCGGGAAGCGATCTTAAAAACTATTCCCGGCGGTCTGGCCAGGGTCGACGCCAGGGATTGCGAAACGGTGCTTTGGTATGGCGGCAAATTTTTGGAGATGCTGGGCTATACAGCCGGGCAGTTTATACATGAGCTTCATTCCAAATGTTCCTATGTGCATCCTGATGACAGGGAGCGGGCCGCTTCTTTGATGCGTTCTATTTCCAAAACGGGCGAATATACTGTGGCTGAGTTTAAGTTTGTGACCCGCAGCGGCGAGGTACGGGCTTTGACGGTTACGTTCTGTTATGTGAGCGGTGAGGACAGCTGGGATGGCATTCCGTCTATTTACAGCGTGGGCATCGATATCACTGAGGAGCGCAGGGAGCAGGAGCGGCAGCGCCGGGCTTTAGAGGATGCGTATCAGTCTCTGCATGTGGCAAATCTGGCTAAAAGCAATTTTTTGTCGTCGATGTCGCATGATATCAGGACGCCGATGAATGCGATCATTGGTATGACGGCGATTGCCAGGGCGAACCTGCATGAACCGGAGAAGGTGAACGGCTGTCTGGGTAAGATCAATGTTTCCAGTATGCATTTGCTGCGTTTGATCAACGAGGTGCTGGATATGTCGAAGATCGAAAGCGGCAAGGTGGATCTGGTGCTGGAGGATGTCAGCCTGCCGGACGTTGTGGATAATATCGTCAGTATCTGTCGGCCGATGATGGTGGAGAAACAGCAGGAGTTCAAGGTCAATATCTTTAATGTACGCAATGAGCATGTGATAACTGATGGAGACCGTCTGCAGCAGGTATTTATGAACCTGCTTTCCAATGCGATCAAATATACGCCTGAGGGCGGTAAGATCAGTCTGACGATCAATGAATTAAAATCGGAGCTGCCAACGAAGGGTAATTACGAATTTATTTTTACTGATAACGGGATCGGGATGCCGGATGAGTATATGCAGCATATTTTTGAACCGTTTGCCCGCGCTAAAGATGAAAGTATCAGTAAGATACAGGGCACGGGACTGGGTCTGGCGATCACTCAGAACATCGTGCAGATGATGAACGGCACGATCGAGGTGCAGAGCCGCCCCGGCGCTGGCAGTATATTTACTGTGTCTGTACCATTGGAGCTGCAGCTGAAAGAGGAGCAGGAGCATGAGGAGCTGAGCGGGCTGCCGGTATTGGTAGTGGACGACGAGCTGGCGGTGTGCGAAAGTGCGGCGATGCTGCTGCAGGAGCTTGGAATGCGCGGCAGCTGGGTATTGTCTGGTGCTGAAGCAGTAGAACGGGTAGTGGAAGCGCACGAACGGCATGATGATTTTTATGCCGTTATTTTGGACTGGAAAATGCCGGATATGGATGGTTTGGAGACTGTCCGCGTTATTCGGAAACGCGTAGGGGCCAAGGTGCCGATCATCATTATTTCAGCATATGATTATTCCAATATCGAAAAAGAATTTATTGATGCAGGGGCCGATGCTTTTATCAGCAAGCCATTATTTAAGTCTAAGATGCTGCATGTCCTGCAGCTGTTTTGTGATACCTGTAAAGATACTTGTGACGGCGAGGCTGTTCCGGAGCTGCATAAGGAACTGGCAGGGAAAAGGGTGCTGCTGGTTGAGGATAACGAGCTGAACCGTGAGATTGCTGTCGAGCTGCTGGAAATGCAGGGGTTGCAGGTTGAGGCGGCCGAGAATGGCAAGTCGGCAGTGGAGCTGTTTGTAAGATCGGCACCGGGGTATTATGATGTGGTGCTGATGGATATTCAGATGCCGGTCATGGACGGCTACGAGGCTACAGCTGCGATTCGTGCTCTGCCACGTCAGGATGCGGTCAGGATACCTATTCTGGCGTTGACGGCAAACGCATTTGTTACTGATGTCGGTAAGGCGAAAAATGCCGGTATGAACGACCATATCACGAAACCGATCAATCTGGAGGTCTTGTTTGCTACCCTGTATAAATGGCTGGTGTAGCGGTGATCAGCAGCCAGGGAGGACCGTTGTAAAGGTTATGGCAGTGAGAAATGAAAAGACCGTTCAGGTTTAACCTGAACGGTCTTTTATTTATGCTGGATCAGTCGTTTAAAAGCTGCGCTTTCAAGCGGTGGTATTCACGCGGGAAGTAAGGTGTGAGCTGTGCTTCGCGGTGGTCGTAGCCATAAGCGCGCCGGGTGATACTGACAATGGGAGGCGCCTGGATACGTTTGGCAACTGCCAGTGTGTGCATCAGTTTCCACCAGTGTTCCAGATCGGCGATAAAACTGCGTGCGTCCGGGAAGGCTTCGCTGATGATGTCTGCTTCACAGCCAAGATGTTCCGCCAGTGTCCCTTCGCTGTACCAGAGCAGGATCTCGGCAGGCGATGTTTTGCGCCACTGTTCGAGAAAGCTGCGGAACAGTTTATCGTGATAGGGATAGACCAGCGGGGAGCGCCCGGTGCCTACTGTCTGTTCGGAGGAAAGTTCGGCGCTGGGACGGATCGTGAAGATCGCTTCCGGCAGTACCTGACGCTGAAATACTTTGTCGTTAAGGTAGCGTCCCAGTTCGTAAACATGGTGCTTCCACAGGTCGCCGATAGGTGCCAGCGCGCCGCAGATGTCGCCGTAAAAGGTGGCGTAGCCGACGGTGAGCTCGGTTTTATTGGAGTTGCAGGAGAAGGCGCCGCCAAAGGCAGCAGCCAGGCCTGCTACGACGCGGGAGCCGCGGTCGCGTGATTGAATATTTTCGTAAATCAGCGGCGAGATTGTAAGTTGAAAATCTCGGTGCTGATGATAACTGTGGATGGGTGTCTGTGTAAGCTGTTCGCTGGTATGCAGGCAGCTTTCGGTGATAGGGATAACGGTATAGTTGGCCCCCAGTGACTGAGCTGTCTGTTCGGCGATCGTCTGTGTCATGGGCGAGTTGTAGCGGCTGGGCATATTGACCAGCAGAACGTTGTCAGGACCCAGGATGTCGACAAACAGGGCGGCGGTGACGGCACTGTCGATGCCGCCGGAAAGTCCGATGGTCATTTTGCCGATGCCTGCCTGTTCAAGGAAACGCTGGCAGCCATAGCGGAGGCTATGATAAACCTCATCGATCTCACTGCGGGGATCAGAGGTGATACCGCTGGTGTCGATAGCTTTGGCTTTGCTGTCCCAGCCGGCGCAGAGCGTTGCTTCTGCATACATGGGCGCATCGGTGAGCAGCCAGCCGTCGGAGCCGTAAACACAGCTGCAGCCGTCAAAGGTGAAGATGTTTTTGCCGTTGTTCTGGATACCTACATTATTGCAGTAGATGAGCGGGATGCCGGCTTTTTGCGCGGCACTGCCGAAAAGCCGGTGCCGTTTGCTGTTTTTGTTGATGCTGAAGGGGGAGCAGGAGATGTTGCATAAAAGTTCGGCGCCATGCTGCGCCAGCAGCTGAGGCACATCTAAAAAGTAGTTTTCGGTCCAGCCGTCTTCGCACAGCATCAGGCCCAGTTTGACGGTTTCGCCGTGGGCGGTGACAGTGAGCGGCTGGGGGAGGCCGGAAAACTGGTTGTCCAGTTCCAGAGCCACCTGCCGTAAGCCGTAAAAATGACGGTTGTCATCAAATTCGCGGTAGTTGGGCAGGGCATTTTTTACGATAAAATCATAGGGCAGGGTGCCGTTAGTCAGCAGCTTGCCGTGCTGCGCGGCAAAGGCGGCGTTGTATTTGCGGGCGCGTCCGTCTTCATTGCGTTTGCTGTTATCTACGGCGATATTGCCGAAGATTACGCACAGCTCGCCGCAGTTTTCCGTAGCGGCGATGATCTCGTCGCCGTAAGCGGCGCAGTCTTCGATGAAGGCTGTTTGCTCCCACAGGTCGCCTAAAAAGTAGCCCGGTACTGCCAGCTCTGGCAGCAGCAGGATGTCGATGCCGTTTTGGCAGGCCATATCCATATGGTGCAGGATCTTTTTAGTGTTGAGGTCCGGTCGCCCGGCAATGATTTCTATTTGCCCGCAGGCTATTTTAAGTGCCACAGTACACCTCTTTTAAAGTTTGCTGAAAGCTTTTTGTATTTGCGTTTAAAAACCTATGATGTTATTATAGCAGAAGGAAGGCGGTTATGCCACTTCCAGAGGAGGCAGGAAGTTATGAAACAGAAAAAAACCAATGCGGCGCGCAGGCTTGATGAACTGAAGATCGCGTACCGCCTGATGGAATATACTGTGGACGAGGAGCATCTGGACGCTGTGCATGTAGCGGCCGAGGTTGGAATGCCAGCAGCCCAGGTTTTTAAAACGCTGGTAGTGCGCGGTGATAAAACAGGAGTTATTTTTGCCTGTATACCGGGTGACGGCGAGCTGGACCTGAAGGCTTTGGCTAAAGCCAGCGGTAATAAGCGGGCCGAGCTGGTGCCTTTAAAAGAGGTACTGCCGCTGACTGGTTATATTCGCGGCGGCTGTTTGCCCCTTGGGGCGGAAAAAAATTATCCTGTATATATGGATGCCAGCAGCAACAGCTGGGACGAAATAGCTGTCAGCGCCGGTGTGCGCGGTATGCAGATCGTAGCGGCTCCGGCTGATTTACAGCAGGCAACACGGGCTGTTGTGGCGTCTTTGACTTTCTGAAAAAAATATATACATTCCTAATATTATAAAAAGATACACAACCATGGTTTTGTTAAAAAATATGGTTGTGTATCTTTTTATTTTACGTTAAAAACTTTTGCGGACAGAATCTTTTATGCTGGGCAATATGGCTTATATACTGCTTGCACAGGCATTTTCTTTGTGGTAGCATTAAAAAATGAATTTCTTAAAGGATAATTTAATTCGTTTAAGTAAAATGTTAAATATGACTGATGACCAAGGAGATGAATCTTATGAAACCGATTGCTTTACAAAAGAAAACACTTATGATGGCATTGACAGTACCTTTCTTATTGCTTGGAAGCAGTGAATATTTACCTTCTGCTGAAGCAGCGGGTAGATATGGACCCGGTAATGTGATTATAACTGATACTAATATTACTTTAACTGATCAGGAAACTATTTTTAAAGATGGAAATGGTACCTATACGATCACTAATAATAACAACAATACTTTGACAGTGACGGGGACGAATTGGCGCAATAATGCCGGCAATGGTCCGACCGTATTTCCTGGCAATGGCAATAAAATAGTTAATGGCAATTTGGATGTTACTATAACTGGGGCATTGGGGTATAGAACATTAAATAATGGTGGTTCATTAGTTGTTAATGGTAATTTTACCTTAAAAGATTATCTGGATGGCACAGGTATGCCTTCGAATATGGTCGGAACACATTCTCTTTATAATGATGTTACATTCAATGGAGATTTTGATTTGTATCAGGAAGCAGCCAATATCCCGTCTAATGTTACAGCTGTTACGACGATGAATATTTATGGTACGACTAATATGAATGGCAATGTTAAATTTATCACGAAAGCAGATAGCGAGCTTAGCTCGGGGCTTAACGGGATATATGTGGACAGCAGCCAGGGGTATGCTCACAATTCTTTGAATATTACTGGCGCCAATAAAACAGTTTTCCTACAGTCGATGAACAGGAAGTCTGATATATTGACAGCTAAGGGTGACGCGACAATCAATATCAATACAGGCGGGACAACGCAGATCATAGGCAATTTGGATACTAAAGGTGCAACTTTAGGAGGTTATGGCGGTACGGGCGGCGTTATCAATGCTATTCTTTCAGGGGAGGATTCGTTTTGGTATGGTGACCAGATATATTCAAAGGGAACTTTAAACCTTACTTTGAACGACGGTGCCGAATGGGGTTATTTTGGTGATAATGGCGTTGGCATAGGGCATTATGTTGGGGGGAAGGGTGTTACACAGTTGACGTTGAACGGTGGGTATGTAAATCTGTTTGATGATTATCTGCATCAAAAATGGGTGGAATATGGACTTGCAGATCAGTATGAGGATATCATGGAATTTAAGCACGATTACGTATATATTGGTGATTTAAAGGGTGATGGCGGTTATTTCAGGTTAGACCTTAATTCCAACGACAAGGCCGACAGTGATATGATTTATATAAAAGATTCCACAGACGGGGCCGGTTATCAGTATTTGCAGGCTCACGATACCAGTGAATTTGATGGGATCACATCTGATAATACTCTGCGCTTTGCTACAGTGGGCGCTGATGCCGCTGATAAAATAACTTTTAATGATACTGCCAACGTATATGGTAAAACATTGTGGGATTATAAATTATTGATCGGCAGCGAAGATTATGATGTCAATGATCCTGAAAATGCTGTGTATAATGCCAAGTTTACAAGTACTTCTTATCTGAATCAGGTCGCTAAGGATGGAGCTAAAAACTGGTTTATTTATGATGTTATCAAAGATCCTACAGGTTCAATGGAAACGGCAGTCGGATCAGGTGCGGCTGTTTACCATATGTGGCGTGAACATGATCAGTTGATGAAACGGATGGGTGATCTGCGCCATGGCGGCATCGACGAAAAGGGCGCCTGGTTCAGGATGAAGGGCAGTAAGACTGGACGTGATGGAACTTATGGATTTGACAGTAAGTATCGTCATTATGAGCTGGGTTATGATGAAATTATGAAGCAAACAGAGCAGTTTACCCGTTATGGTGGTGTGTCGCTCAGCTACACTGATATGGAAAACGGCTATAATCAAGGCAGCGGAGACAGCGATGGATATGCAACGAATTTTTATGTAACGCAGATGGGCAATAAGGGCCATTATCTGGATGTGGTGTTTAAAGTTCAGCATATCGACAGTGATTTTAATGCTCATAACAGGGACAGAAGCAGAGTTACCGGTGATTTTGAGAATACTGGTGTTTCGTTAAGTGCTGAGTACGGGCGCAAGAAAGCTTTGGATGACGACGGTTGGTACATCGAGCCGCAGGTACAGATTACTTTGGGCTATTTGGGCGGTGACAGATTTAAAACGAGCAATGATATCGAAGTTCACCAAGAGGGCATCAAGAGCGCTTTAGGAAGGTTGGGATTTAATCTTGGCAAGGACATAGATGCCAAGACGAATATTTATATCAAAGGTAACTGGCTGCATGAATTTGGAGGTTCTTATAAAGCAACATTGTATGATCGTACTGGTGGCGACCATGTGACTATCGAGCAAAGCTATAACGATACCTGGTTTGAGTATGGTGTCGGCGCGGCGATCCAGACTGGTAAAAACAATCATATTTATTTTGATTTAGAGCGCAGCGTTGGCGGTGACTTTAAAAAAGACTGGAACTGGAATGTTGGTGCACGCTGGACTTTTTAGAAAAGTGGGTCGCACGTAAAAAAGAAGATTATAGTTAAAACTTATTGGTCTGTTGTTTTCGACAGGCCAATAAGTTTTATATGTGTCTTTATAAAAGACTCAATAATGTCTGTTTTGTTGTTTTATCATTATAATATTGATATATTGGCAATAATTGACTTGTTTGGATAATGCAAATGTGGTATGATTTCTCCGTAGTGAATTAATGAAAGTGAGGTTCCTGCAATGTTATTTGTAAGTACCCGCGGCAAAACTGACCTGGTATGCTCGGCGCATGCTATTACCCGTGGTCTGGCTGACGACGGCGGTCTGTTCGTACCGCAGAAATTCCCGGAACTTTCGCTGGGCGAGATTGTGTCCATGCGCAGTATGACTTATAAAGAACGGGCTGTGGCGATTTTATCGCTGTTTTTGACCGATTATACTAAAGAAGAATTATTTGAATGTGCCGATGCTGCTTATTCGCAGACTAAATTCGGCGACGAGCCGGTGCCTTTGCGTAAGGTGAATGAAAGTACGGATGTGCTGGAGTTATGGCATGGCCCGACTTCGGCCTTTAAGGATATGGCGCTGCAGATCCTGCCGCATCTTTTGACGAAAGCGATAGCCAAGACAGGCGAGAGCAATAAAGTGGTTATTTTGGTGGCTACTTCAGGCGATACCGGCAAGGCGGCATTGGAAGGCTTTGCTAATGTAAAGGATACCGAGATCATCGTTTTCTATCCTGAAGACGGCGTAAGCGCGATCCAGAAACGCCAGATGCTGACGCAGGCCGGTGATAACGTACGCGTTATCGGCATCCAGGGTAATTTTGACGATGCTCAGCGCGGCGTCAAAGAGCTTTTCGGCGATACTGCGCTGGAAGAGGAGCTGCAGAGAAAGGGCTATGTGTTCAGCTCGGCCAATTCGATCAACTGGGGGCGTCTGGTACCGCAGATCGTGTATTATTTCAGCGCTTACAGCGATGCTGTGGCCAATGGCCGTATCAAAGCGGGTGAAAAGATCAATTTTGCGGTGCCGACCGGCAATTTCGGTGATATCCTGGCCGGCTATTATGCCAAGCTTATGGGGCTGCCGGTGGCAAAGTTTATCTGCGCTTCCAACAGCAATAATGTTCTGAGCAATTTTATCAATACCGGTATTTATGACAGACGCCGCGAGTTTTATAAAACTGTTTCGCCGTCGATGGATATTCTGGTTTCAAGCAATTTGGAGCGTTTGTTGTACAGCATTACTGAAGACGATGCCGCAAAGGTGTCGGAATGGATGCAGCAGCTGACGGCCAATGGAACTTATAATGTCGGAGAAAAGGTCAACAACAGGATTCTGGAAGAATTCTTTGGAGCCTGGGTCGATGAGCTGGAAACGAAGGAAACCATCGGGCGCGTTTTCAATGATAATGAATATTTGATGGACCCGCATACTGCGGTAGCCTGGCGGGCCTGCGAAAAGTATCGCCTGGTATCCAGCGATGATACATATTGTATCGTGCTTTCTACGGCCAGTCCGTATAAATTCAGTGATGTGGTGCTGGAAGCTGCAGGCAGTGAGGAGGACGCTAAACTGGAGCCGTTTGACGGTTTGCGTAAGCTGCATGCTTTGAGCGGCTTGCCTATACCGGAGCCAATGCTGGCGATGGAGAAAATGCCGATCCTGCATCAGGAAGTGATCGAATCTGCCGATATGAAAAAAGCGGTGGAGACGGCACTGAAACTGTGATGTACACAGCTTTGATAACAGAATTAAGCGCTTACTGCTTCGGCAGTAGGCGTTTTTTATTTAGTAAAGTTTGATATAAAATGTATGATTATTACTTTTTTTATTTAATATTGAAGGAGAAAGCAGGGATTTTGAGGTAAATTCTCGAATAATTACTGTTATAAAAATTTGTAGAGGTTAGGAGCTGAAGAAAATGCCATATTTGTTTTTTACTTTATTTATCAGTGTTATTGTGGCTGTGTTTGCAGTGCAGAATGCTGTTAGCGTGTCGCTTAATTTTGCTGTATGGACGATGCAGACGAATTTAGTGATCGTTATTCTGGGTTCGGCCCTGCTGGGTGCTTTGGCAACCTTGTTTTTTACCCTGATGATGAAGGCGAAGCATTATCTGCAAGATAAAAAGACCCGCGAAGAGATGGCGGCCCTGCAAAAGGACAATGCCAAGCTGCGTGAGGAAGTTGCGATGCTGATGCATACGCAGAAATTACATAAAGAAGCTGCTGCTAAGGCTGAACCGGCAGTAACGGCGGCAGACGAATGAGGAAACGAAAGATTTGGCAGTTGCAGAAGTGTGACAGAGAATATGCTGCAGGCATAGCTGCCGATCTGGGGGTTTCGCCTGTGGTGGTCAGCGTGTTGCTGAACCGGGGCGTCAGGGAAAAAGAAGAGATCAGAGAATTTTTGTTCGGCAGCGAGCAGCCGTTTCATGAGCCTTTGCTGATGAAGGATATGCAGAAGGCCGCCGAGCGTATTTTAGAGGCTGTAAAAAACGGTGAACAGATCACTGTTTATGGCGATTATGACGTTGACGGTATCAGCGCCAGTTCATTGCTGTATTTGTATTTGCAGGGGCTTGGAGCCAAGGTCAACACGTATATCCCCAAAAGAAAAAATGAAGGCTACGGACTGAACAACGAAGCGCTGGCGGCTTTGGTCGAAGCAGGTACGACGCTTTTGGTGACAGTTGACTGCGGTATCAGCGGCGTAGACGAGGTGGCTGCTGCCCCGGCAGGGCTGGAGATCATCATTACCGATCATCACACGCCGCCGGATGTTTTGCCGGCGGCTTACGCGATCGTTAATCCGCATCAGCGCGACTGCAGATATCCGTTTAAGTATCTTTCCGGCGTGGGCGTGGCTTTTAAGCTGTGTCAGGCGCTGCATCAGATGCAGCATTTGACGGAGCCCTTATGGTCGGAGCTGACCGAGCTTGTGGCTTTGGGCACGGTAGCCGATATCGTGCCGCTGCGCGGCGAAAACCGCGCGCTGGTGAAGCTGGG
>OBYF01000833.1_pt1 | contig 13368 bp, 19 predicted proteins | sample 1495471 | NCBI WGS metagenome assembly OBYF01 (sample SAMEA2580185, study PRJEB22360) | human gut metagenome | biome: human gut; feature: human-associated habitat; material: faeces | place: Denmark | collected 2008/2010
CGACGGCCTCCTACACTAACCCTTAACTTTAACCAATGAAAAACAATAATCTACTACATTTATTTCAATGCAGCTAAAGCCGCATCGTAATTCGGTTCGGTAGTAATCTCGGGAACAAGTTCCTCATAAACCACCTTACCAGCTCCATCGACCACTATCACGCCACGGGCTAATAACCCTTTCAGCGGACCGTCTACCAGAAGCATCCCATACTTATCCTCAAAACATGAACACCGGAACACTGACAATGTAATCACTTTATCAATACCTTCCGTAGTACAGAAACGCCCATGCGCAAAAGGTAAATCTTTAGAAACAGCTAATACCACCGTATCCGGATGCGAAGCGGCTTCTTTATTGAAGCGTCTTACCGATGCCGCACATACACTTGTATCCAAGCTCGGAAAAACATTTATCACCACTTTCTTTCCTTTCAAGTCGCTTAGCGACAATTCGGATAAATCACTTTTTACACCCTTAAAGTCCGGAGCCTCTGTCCCAACTTTTGGCAACTCGCCGTTCGTATGAATCTCGTTACCTTTTAATGTTACTTTTGCCATCTTTGTATGTAAATTAAATAGTCTTACTTTAAGTTGGCTGCGCAAATATAAGCAGCTTTCTGTCGATAAAACAAACGAAAATAAACAATGTTTTTTCATTTAACTCTATTTAACTACTGTTGCAAAATACAGATTACCTATCTTTGACGTCAAAATTAAAAACAGATGGATTGGATTATTATCGGCGGACTTCTTATAATCATCGTGACGCAAATCCTTTTGCGTCCTAAACAGCTAAATAATAACAAAGAAGACCTAGAAAAGTTACTAAACGAGATACAACGCTCGTTCGACCGTATCGAGAAAAACTTTAGGGAGGACTTCCGCCTGAACCGGGAAGAAAGCCGGTTAGTAGCAAAAGATAACCGAGAAGAGCTGGCTCGTTCCATGAATGAGTTCAAGGAAGCCTTCGAACGTGGAATCGATTCTTTTAACAGGTTGCAGAAAGAGAAATTCGCCGCCTTGGACGAACGCCAACAGAGATTAGTGGATAACACGGAAAAAAGGCTGGAAGAGATCCGAGTCACCGTAGACGAGAAACTTCAAAAGACATTGAATGACCGTATCGGGCAATCTTTCCGTTTAGTCACCGAACAATTAGAAAGTGTACAAAAAGGACTGGGCGAGATGCAAACCTTAGCACAGGATGTAGGAGGATTAAAACGGGTACTTAGTAATGTTAAGACCCGGGGAAATATCGGGGAGATCCAACTCAGTATGTTATTGGAGCAGTTATTGGCACCAGAGCAATACGAGGCGAATGTACATACCCGGAAAGGTTCGGATGCGGTCGTTGAATTCGCAGTCAAGCTCCCCGGGCGGGATGATGCCCGAGAATTCGTATACCTTCCCATAGACGCTAAATTCCCGAAAGATGTATACGAACAGCTCCTAGACGCTTACGATGCCGCAGATTCCCAAGCGATCGAGACAGCCGGAAAATTATTGGAGACAACGATCAAGAAGATGGCTAAAGATATTTCGGACAAATATCTGGCACCTCCCGCCACGACCGATTTCGGCATTATGTTCCTGCCGTTCGAGGGCATTTACGCCGAGGTCGTACGCCGTTCCGCTTTATTGGAGGACTTGCAACGAAACTACAAGGTAGTCGTAACAGGTCCCACTACCCTAGCGGCCATACTAAACAGTTTACAAATGGGCTTCCGTACATTGGCGATTCAAAAGCACTCAGGGGAGGTATGGACGATCTTAGGGGCCGTGAAAAAAGAATTCGAGAAAGTAGGCGGTATGCTCGAGAAAGCCCAAAAGAACTTGCAAACCGCCAGCGGGCAAATAGAAGAGGTTTTAGGTACCCGTACCCGTGCCATCCAACGTAAACTCAAAGACGTAGATACGCTTAGCGACCGTGAGGCCCGAGCTATCCTTCCCGAGATCGGAATATTAACTGAAGAAGACGAAAAAGCAGAATCATGAAAAAGAGACAAATACCCCACACTTACGTAATCATTTTTTACATCATCTTATTTTGCGCCGCATTGACATGGGTTATCCCCGGTGGGCAATACACGGAAAATATCAGCCCAGATGGAGAGCGGACCGTTGTATATGAATCCGTGGAAAGCGTACCTCAAACATGGGAGGTACTCTCCGCCTTTTATAAAGGATTTGTGGACAAGGCGGATATCATCGTCTTCATCCTCATCATCGGTGGTGCATTCTGGATCGTGAACGACAGTAAGGCATTTGATATCGGGACAGTCAGTTTCCTACGAAAAGCACGCAAAATGGAGAACAACCCCATCCTTCGTAAAATAGGCATAGATAATTTCTTATTGACCGCCATCATGCTACTTTTCAGTATATTCGGGGCCGTATTCGGGATGAGTGAGGAGACCATCGCTTTTTGTCTGGTCTTGGTCCCGATGGCGATATCTATGGGATACGATTCCATAACCGGCGTATGTATGGTTTTTATAGCGGCGGGATTAGGTTTCGCCGGAGCGATTTTAAACCCTTTCACTATCGGTATAGCGCAAGGCTTAGCAGGAATTCCTCTTTTTTCCGGCATCGAGTATCGTATCGTTTGTTGGTGTATTATCAATGTGGTAGGCTTCACATGGATATTGCGTTATGCCGCCAAGGTAAAAAAGAACCCTCAACTATCGCCCGTCTATGAGGATGATCAATATTGGAGAGATTTGCATAGTACCAATTCCTTAGAAATCGTATACAGAACCCCGAAAGCCGCATGGATCAGTTTCGTCCTATTGGCAATCGTACTAGTTATCTTTTCGATCTATTACCCCCAGACATCCTTAAAAATAGGAAATAGCGTAATCAAGGGACTACCCTTAATCCCGATTCTTAGCGTAGCTTTCGTGATCAGCTCGATATTTACCCTACGGAAAACCGTACATTTGTATATATTGAACCTTTTATTCTTCACGATCTTTTTCTTGATAACAGGCGTAATGGGCTATGGGTGGTACATTATGGAAATAGCGACCTTGTTCTTCGCCTTGGGTATAGCGGCGGGAATCGCCAATGGACGCAATCCGAATGAGCTTGTGAAACTTTTCTTGGAAGGTTGCAAGGATATCATGAGCGCCGCCTTGGTTGTCGGCTTAGCTGGAGGTATTATCGTAATCCTGCAAGACGGTAAAGTGATCGATACGATTCTCTTTAACCTAGCGAAAGGGATGGAAGGTTTGGGACAAGTAGCTACGGTCGGGATGATGTACGTTATTCAAACGCTTATCAATTTAGTTATTCCTTCCGGAAGTGCCAAAGCGGCCCTCACCATGCCTATCATGGCCCCATTCTCAGAGTTGATCGGTTTATCCAAGCAAGCCACCGTCATGGCTTTTCAGTTTGGCGATGGCTTCACGAACCTGATAACTCCCACATCTGGTGTTCTGATAGCGGTTCTAGGAGTAAGCCGTATTCCGTATGATAAATGGTTCAAATGGGCATGGAAATTCATCCTTGTCCTAGTGATCCTAGGATTCCTATTATTGATCCCAACGGTATTGATCCCGATGAACGGCTTTTAATCGATATAGCTTTGCGCCTTCCGCAATAGGCTTCCGTGATCCATCACGCCGGAAGAGCGCCATACGATCTCACCTTTCTTAAAGATGATCAAAGTGGGTACGGATTGGATCCTCAACTGTGTGGCAAGTGCCTCGTTCTTATCTACATCAATTTTAAGGACACGCACTTGTCCCGCCAGCTCCTTCCCCAATGCCTCGACCGTCGGACTCAACACCTTACACGGGCCGCACCATGTCGCAAAAAAATCCACCAATACAGGTTTATCCCCTTTAATGATATCGTCAAATGTTTCCATCTTATCTACTTTTTTAATATTTACAATCTGTTTAATCTCAAATACAGGAATCCTGCTTAATAGCCCTTATCCCATCAAAAACAAAATTATGAAATTCTATCTCGAAATCTTCTATATAATAACCGATAGATAACACTCAAAGTTTTCTATAAAAGATCAATAAACAACGATCAAAACAAGCAAAAGAAAAAAACTGGCATCTGATTATAACAAAAAAAGGGAGACTCTTTTAGAATCTCCCTCGTGATCGGGCTGGGGTTATATCTAGTTCTTCAATCATCTGATACACAGATTAATTAATTTGATTGTTATTATATTGGTATCACAAATAGAAAATACTTGAAAATTGTAACCACTTCGTTAATACCTAGGCATTAATTATAGAATAAGGATTCACCCCCCCCATTAACATCATTTAACATATTTCTAACAAAAGAAATTTGAAGGGCGGGAGAAGCTGTTCTTTTTCCTTCCAACAAGAGAATCCTTTCTTCTAAAATCCTGCACTTTTCTTCCAATTTAATATACTTGTCAAAAAGGATACTGTAATCTTTTGACAGACTAATCACATGTTCAATATAAACATCTATTTCCGTAGGCATAATACAGTGTAATTAAAAACGAATAATTACTTTTAAAACAAAAGCAAAATAGATTCAGATATTAATATTCAATGTTTAAGAACATAAAAGGGACCTTTTAACACTATCAACTACTTTTTGCGATTCTCTTTAACGCCAGAACCTCCTTCTTTAATTCCTCACAGCGAGTATTAGCCAACTCCAACTCTATCTCCAGATCCCTAATCCTTTTGTCTCGTAATAGGATCTGCTTTAGGCTAGTCTCATACATTATATGTATATCACTAGTCTTCTCTTCCGACTTATTCATGCTACCTTCTCCACGCAAGAGCCATTCCGCTGAGATACCCCCAAAAGAGTTAATTACATTACAAACTGTATCCAAACTTAATTTTCGATCTCCTCTTAACTGCTGATTAATAGTTCTTTGATTCGATCCAATTTGTTTAGCAAAAGAATTTTCTGAAAATCCTTTACTTGTTATAATCTCCGCAATCCTCTGAATTATACTATTTTCCATATAATATTTAATTTAGAACCATTCTAAATAGAACAAATGAGGTATTTTTAACACTATTATATCTTGTATTAGCTCATTTGTTCTTATATTTGCATTGTGATAGAACAAAAGTACTATCACAGCGTACTAAAAAAGAGCAATAAACAAAAGTAGTATAAAAATGAAGAATCTTACAAATGTAAAGACAAAAATCTCGACTAGTGAGACATTATTGGGATTCAATATAGGAGAACCCACAATCATAAAAAACAAGACCATACCATACTTAAAGGTAAAAAGGGGTGTGGATTACTTAAAGACTAAAGGATATGATTTTACGATACAAACAGCGGGGCGCATTGACGACGTGATTGTAACGAGATTAAAGTAAACGCTATGACAAGGAACGACGCAAGGCTTATAGCCGAGGAATTGATTCCCCTCATGCGAAAGGAGGTAAAAAGGATCGTGGAGTCCGTTTTGGAGAAAGAGGCCCAGAAAGAGGACGAGTTCGTTGGCTTCGATGAAGCCTCCAAGATCACCAAGCTATCCATCCGATATCTGAGGGAACACATAAAGGAAATACCTCACGCTCATAAAGGCCGGAAAAGGGTGTTTAGTAAGGCCGGCCTTATAGCGTATATGAACAGATAAATAAAAAGATATGGCAAGATTAGAAGAGATCATAGTGCCGCATGGCTCAATAAGAGCCTTGGCCAAGGACACGGGATTCACAGAGATAACGGTCAGAAACGCATTAAAAGGTGTAACAAGTTCCCCAAACGCTTACATGATAAGAAAAAGAGCGATAGAATTTTACAGGGGATCAAAACAAAGCCGATAAATAGCATAAGGGCATGGCTAGTGAAGCGTCACGGCTGGAAGCGGATCATTTTAAAGACTAAAGGCTATTGCAAATCCTTCACCCCGCTCCGGGTTCGATTCCCGGATGCCTACTAAAAAGAGTTCTTTGACTTAGTGAATAAATCCTTATCCCCATAAGAGGATATACGTAAGAGATATAGGTATGGTGGTAAGGTTATGATAGGCGAAGATACCGGAAGGGATGATGATCCCCGCTCCCGATATAGTTTGATCGGTTCCGATGTTGGAGTCTACATATTTAATAATGTATATACAAAGTTAGATATTACGTCGTGTCAGTGAAGTACGGATATTTCCGTATCGGTGTCAAACTGTCTATCTAACGCATAAGATACACTCCCCTACCCGTCTATGATTCGGGTTCGAAACCGTTGGAGGTTGTGGGGGAGCGAACATTTATTCAGGGTTACAGGAGGTTCGAGTTCCCCCGGCTACCACGCTTAAATCAAAATCCGAAATGAGTCCAAAGAGTATTTATCGAGGTGGAGGTTCCACGAAATCATGTGGAATGTGACGGTGATGACATGGCGGTTCATAATGTTGGCGGCCCGGAAAGACGGGCAAACGCTCCCTTAGCTCAGTTGGTTAGAGCCTTTAGGGTCGCCGGTTCGAGTCCGGCAGGGAGCACGTTTCACCCCTAGGGGTGCTTATTCAATCAACAGAAAATCAGTCACAATTTGCAACGCATGTCTCCGTCCGTGAGGATATGAGGCCTTTTCACATCAAGAAATTTAAATCAACAACATATGATAAATAGAAACCAAGCATGGTTCTGGAAGATATTCCGGGCCATAAAGAGCATTATCATCTTCTCGTTAAGGATGATCGCCGCTACCGTACTAGGGCTGATATCAATAGTGTCAATATTTGAGTGGTACGAAAAACCTCTCAATATTCACCTCTTGATCCTAGCAATCATATCAATCTTTATTGTGGTACACCAAATAGTTATAATGACTTATGAGTCAGAAAAATGATTTCGGGGTGATATACGTGGTGCAAGCCCCTTCAAGGCCTAACCGATCCAAGAAGGACGATATCCTAGACGAGCTAAATTCTCTTAGCAAGGAAGAATTGATAGAGATAAGAAAAGATATCATTAAACTAATAAACGATAAATAAAATGGCTGCTATAAAATCTTACAAGGGATTTGACAAAAATTTAAAATGCCGGGATTTTCAATATGAAATAGGTAAGGAATATGAGATGGATGGAGAAATCAAGGTATGTAGCAGGGGATTTCACGCTTGCGAAAGCCCATTAGAAGTCTTTGATCATTATTCCATGATAGGATCTAGGTTCTGCGAGGTAGAACAAGACGGAAATATATCCAAAGAAGATAGAGAGACAAAGATTTGCTCCTCGAAAATAAAGATAAAAGCAGAGTTAAAATTGGCTGACATGATCAATCTTGGAGTTGAGTGGCTAAAAGAGATCACATCACCTGAAAAAATAAAAACGAGCATAAAGGATAATTCGTCCGGCTACGGTGCCCAGATTGGTTCGTCCGGCTACGGTGCCCAGATTGGTTCGTCCGGCGACGATGCCCAGATTGGTTCGTCCGGCGACGGTGCCAAGATTGGTTCGTCCGGCGACGGTGCCAAGATTGGTTCGTCCGGCTACGGTGCCAAGATTGACAGCACTGGCGAAGACTGTGTCATCATGTGCGCAGGTATTAACTCAGTAGCAAAAGCCTCAAAAGGATCATGGATAACACTATCCGAATGGTCTTATTCGGATAAAAAGCAAAGATATATCCCCGTTTGCGTAAAAACGGAATTTGTTGACGGGGAGAAGATAAAGGCGGATACATATTACAAATTAGAAGGAGGGGTATTTAAAGAAATACAATAGCCCCAAGGCATTGCTTATCGGAGGATCGCATGAGAGACATCTACATCAAAGACCCCGACGGCGAACCGGAATACGACGGGGAGGAAGACAACGAGGAATATGAGGAAGACAAAATCCAGAGGGACTGGGAAATGTCAACATTGTATTGGTAAATAATTTAATCAACAATAATATGGAAGAGAACAAAGAATTAACGAAATTACAATTACTTCAAGCTAAACAAGCAGCAGAGTTCAGTGCAACCCCATTGGGGCAGACCGTCAAACAATTTGAGACCATGCAAAGAATGGGAATCATGTATAGCGAAAGTACCATAGTTCCAGAGATTTATAAAAACAACGTAGGAAATTGCGTTATAGCGCTAGATATTTCCATGCGGATGAACGCCAACCCACTAATGGTAATGCAGAATCTATACATCGTAAAGGGAGTTCCGTCATGGTCCAGTAAGTTTCTAATCGCATTAATCAACATGAGCGGCAGGTTCTCCGCTCTCAGATATAAGAAAAAGAGCCTAGGCAAGATCGGCAAGATTATGTTCAATGAGACCGTATGGGACAACGTGGCAAGAAAGAACACTTTGGTATCAAGAGAATTTGACGGGACGGGCATTGATGACATAGAATGCGTGGCCTATGCTACAGAACTATCTTCCGGGGATGTCTTCGAATCTGACCCGATAACGATCGAGACCGCCATAAGGGAAGGATGGTTTACCAAATCCGGAAGTAAATGGCAAACGATGCCAAACCTCATGCTCACTTATCGGGCGGCAGCGTTCTGGCAACGGACGTTTTGCCCCGAGATCAGTATGGGATTCCTCACCAAGGAGGAAGTGGATGATATCGGGGACAACAAGGTCTTCTCACACGGTAAGCCTCAAGACGTAAAATCTAAAAAAGAAAAGATGAAATCCTCAAAATCAAAAAGAGATAGCATGCCATGAACAAGTACTCATCCTATACCAACGCCGAGCTGGAGGAGCATTTATCAAACTACCTTATTGACTCTTGGAGTTACAGCAAGGTAGCCTCTTTCTCCCGGAACGAGAAGGAGTTCGAGAAACGGGAGATTTACCGGGAAAGATCCAGATCATCCTCCAGCACGGTAGCGGGTAACGCCTATCATTCGGCCTTGGAGTATTTCTTCATGGAGCTACAGCGCAAGGGGCAGATAATACCGATCACGGAAATGGAGAGGGTAGCGTTCTCATACATAGAGGAGGTACACCCGAATGATTGGAAGATACAGAAAACGACACCTACCGTAGAGGAATGCAAGATCGAGGCCACCAAGAGCGCCACGAGGCTTATCAATAACTTCTACGGGGAGAAGGATATCTATCTTTCCGGTATCAAGGGGATAATCGCCGTGGAATTAAGGTGCGAGGAATGGGTAACGGTAAACGGGGTGGACATTCCCCTGCCCTGCCACGCTAGGCTAGACTTGGCGATAAGGACGGAAAGCGGTCGGACGGTCATCATAGACCATAAGTCAAGGGCCAAGTTCACCGATGACGAGGAACTAACGTTTACCTGCGGGAAACAGGCGATGACCTACGTTAAGTGCTATGAGTCCCGCTTCGGGGAGAATGTTGACGAGGTATGGTTCGTGGAGAACAAGATATCGAAAAACAAGGACGGCTCCTCCCAGTTGAAGAAATTCGTGATCAATCTCGATAACGACACGAGGAAGCTTTACGAGGCCATATTGTACGAGCCGCTAAAAAGGATGATAGAGGCCGTGTCCGATCCGGATTACGTGTACATGATCAACGATAGCGACAACTTCGTGGACAGGGCCGAGCTTTATAATTTCTGGGCCAAGACGCTGATAGCGGAGGTCGATGATTTCAACGTGCCCGATTCAAAGAAGGAATTGATATCGAAGAGACAGAAAAAAATACGGGACGCTTCCCTTGGATCGGTAAACCCCAAGGTAATATCCGAGTTCAAGAGGAACGCTTCCTCATTCATTCAATATGATTTATCCAATAGTAATATGACAAACAGCGAGAAAATAGAGCATATCCTACGGACATTCGGTGTTATAGTGAACGTGTCCAAGGAGATTAACGGGTACTCGTCAGACACGTATCTGCTAGAGGTATCCGCTGGGACAAAGATCACGACAGTGATGAAATACAAGCTAGACATAGCGAACGCGCTGGACGTGCCATCCATAAGGATGGGTAACGAGCTTATGGTGTATGAGGGAAAATCCTACCTCTCCATAGAATCACCGAAGAAAAGAACCAAGTCCTTGTACTGGGACAAGAAGTATATCGACGGCATGAGGATTCCCATAGGAACGGATAACTTCGGAAGGCTCGTGGTGTGGGATCTCGATAACAACTCCACGCCTCACGCCTTGATTTGCGGAGCTACCGGTAGCGGTAAATCCGTGTGTATCATATCCACGATAGAATACGCCCGCTTAGCCGGTATCCGGGACATCGTAATTTTCGATCCGAAATACGAGTTCTGTAATTATTCCTCCGAGAAATACATAAAGGTCTATAATGATATAGAAGAAATAGAGGCCAAGATGAAAGAGCTCGTACAGGATATGCAGGAAAGGGCTAAATCGAGGGCATCATGGAAAACGCTTGTGGTGTTCGATGAGTTCGCCGACGCGGTAGCGTCCTCCCGTTCGGGAACGGAACTTGACATAAAGGAAATGGTCGAGGTTGGCCAGCGAAAGAACGCCTTCGGATTCCTCGAGCCTAAAATGGAACTACGCACGGTCGGTCGTGAAAAGTCATTGGAGGAGAATCTGAAGATGTTGCTACAAAAGGGACGATCGCTTGGGTTCCGGATCATGGCGGCTACGCAAAGAGCTTCGGTTAACGTGATCACGGGAGACGCTAAGGTGAATTTTCCCGTACAGATTTGCTTCCGTGTACCCAAGGAGATTGACTCCAAGGTTGTCCTTGACGAGCCGGGAGCCGAGACGTTGGGCGGCATGGGGGACGGACTAATGAAATCTCCCGAGTATCTAGGTATCGTGAGGTTCCAAGGTTTTTATAAAAAATAACGGCCATGGCTAAAAGGTACCAGCTATCCGAGTCTTTCATTAAAACACTGTCCCGCCATCTATCGGTTATCCTAGAACACGTGGATTCCAAGGGAAGACCAAGGATAGCTGATACCGTAAGATTGGCCAAAAAGGATCTAAAGAAACTCGAGAAAATAATCCAAGATGAAAGAACTGATATTCTGCCTCAATGAGGCATGCTCTAAAAGACATTGCCTCTGTCATCAACGGCAAAAGCATTGGACAGCCCCGTCTAAAAAAGATGGGGAAACTGTGAGGCCGGAATCGGTCTTATTTGTGGGGAACACCCCTTGTAAGGGGTATGTACCACAATACGAAAGAAAGAAATATGGTATTAATTATTAATAAGTTATGACAAATTGGTTTGAGTGCAAGGTCTCTTACGAGAAAATGCTGGAAAATGGCACGCAGAAAAAAGTAACCGAGCCTTACTTGGTAGACGCCCTGTCTTTTACGGAGGCGGAAGCTCGCATCACCGAGGAGATCCGTCCCTTCATCACGGGTGAGTTCACGGTAACAGACATCAAACGAGCTCGTTTATCCGAATTATTCTTCAACGAGAATGGTGACCGGTTCTATAAGATCAAGGTTTATTTTATCACGTTGGACGAGAAGAGCGGATCTGAAAAGAAAACCGCCGCTACCATGTTAGCCCAAGCCTCTAATCTAAAAGAGGCCATAACCGTGCTAGAAGAAGGCATGAAGGGGACAATGGCGGATTACACCATCGCCTCTGTCACGGAGACAATGATCATGGACGTGTTCCCGTTCAATGCGAATGTCAACAAGAGAGTTGTAGATATCGATAAAAAAGAGATAGAGAAATCATTGTCCGACACCTCTAAATCAATAGAGGATAAGATGAGAGAGTGCAAGGATATCATAACCCGTGATCCAAAGGAAGGGGACGGGGATCTTATAACTAGGACGCAATCCTTCATCCGGCAAAAGGCCGGGCATGACAAGAGCAAGTTCAAGGAGTCTGCGATAGAGATCGCCTTGCTCCAGAAATCACCAGCTTCCCAAGTATGGTTCATGGGATGTGGACAGCTATTAATCGAGGAGTTGGAGGTTTAATAAATAAAAAGATCATGAAGAAATTTATCAACAAACACTGGATATTGATATTGGCCATAGCCTTTATTCCGGTAGGGAACAGAGTTTTTAACCATGTTGACGCATGGCTAGGAATAGTCATTATGTTAACTAGTTCATTATTTATAATTTATAAACTATTTAATTTTATCAAGAATGAAAAGGACAAGTTTTAAGTTTTTTACTATAGCGATAATCGCTATGGTATTTTTATCCTCTTGTGAACGTGTAGCACCTAATTACGCTGGGGTATTGAGGAAAATTACGGGAAACAAGGGAAGGAGGATTTCAAGGTCGTATCGGGCCGGGTTTCAACTTGGGAATGGGGCACGGAATTATTTCAAGTCCCGCTATTCGACCAACGAGGCGAGTTCGGAAGCCCTGTCACGTTAAAAGCCGCAGACAATACGGAGTTTAACGCACGCCCAACTTACTCCTACAAGGTTATCAAAAACAGGGCAATAGACGTTGTTTTCGATAACAAGCACATAGACAAGGCCGATACAGAATCAGGCAAAGACGGTTTCATGCAATCATTGGAGGATAACATACTAGAACCTCGCATCTATGACCTGATCAAGGAGGAAAGCCGTAAACATAAGACCGATAGCTTAATGGCAGACGGAGGTTCGCTTCTTTTTGAGCAATTGAAAACGGAACAAGCGTTAATCACCTCGAGAGGATTGACTAAAGAAATTCTTTATAAGCAGTTTATCGACAAATGGGATGGTCGTACCCCCATTTATGGAGCGATACCCGATTTAATAAAGATTCAGAACTAAGGATATTAATATTAGAGTGTGTTTTTCATGGTATTAGATTTGGGTTAGTTAATGATTATCCCCGCCGTCCGTGAGGATATGCGGGGATTTCGGGCGGTAAGTATTCCGGGATGAAACGTTACGGAGTGCGCATGACGTAAAGAGGCCGGTTCGATCCCGGCACCGTCCACGAATAACAAACATATAATTATGGAAACAATACAGAATTTAGATCACTTGACAATGGCCATGCACCTTATCACCGCGATACTAGGACTTATAGCAGTGATCTTGGCAGGATTCTTATTAATAAACGAAAAAAGAAAACATCCATGGGAAAAGTAAAGAACATAACCTCTTTAAAGAGCAGACTAGACCGTATATTCTCTGTATTTATAAGAATAAGGGATGCTGACGGCAACGGTTATTGCCGTTGCATAAGCTGTGGGAAGATCGTGCATTGGAAAGAGGCAGATTGCGGACATTTCGTCAACCGGTCACATATGGGTACCAGATACTGCGAGAGAAACTGCAACGCTCAATGCAGGTCTTGCAACCGTTTCGACGAGGGCAACAACATCGGTTATGCCAAGGGCTTGATAAATAAGTATGGCGTAAAAGTAATTAACGAGCTTGAGGTGAAAAAGCACTCTATCTCTAAACTCTCGGCATTCGATTACCAATTGATGATCGAAGATTACATAATATGTATTTACAACCGATTATTACTCAATATTTTATAGATAATAAGTCAGAAATATG
>OBYF01000837.1_pt1 | contig 13289 bp, 10 predicted proteins | sample 1495471 | NCBI WGS metagenome assembly OBYF01 (sample SAMEA2580185, study PRJEB22360) | human gut metagenome | biome: human gut; feature: human-associated habitat; material: faeces | place: Denmark | collected 2008/2010
CCTGCGTGAAACTGATACGTTACCTTCTGGAGAACCAGGTAGACGGCTGCATTGACTGGGGTCATATAGATTTTCAATAGCCACAACCGATTTTGACAGGAAAAGAGGATGGTGGCTGCCTGAAATTTCTAATACCAGTGCGGCATATTCCAAGAGACAGAATTATCGGAAGCCCTCACTTCATATTTATAAGAAATTGAAGTGGGGGTTGGTAATTCATCAGGATATGCAGCGAGTATGTTGCCAGTTTCGATATTGCAATCTTAGAATTGCTTTGTTATAATAATTTCATTAGATTATTTTTTTCAAAGATACCGCTTTTGGCGGTGAGTGAGCCCATATGGGCCTTTGGAGGGAATAGTCTATTTTTTTATATTCAAATCCCGGTTAGCGATAACTGGGATTTTTTTTATTTTAAGACTATTCCAAAAGGAGGAAACGGTGATGGAGCAAATCATCAAACAGAATACGTTCTCAAGAACGGTATTTAATGACAGTAAGCTTGGCGCTTACTACACGGATCCGGTGCATGCCACTAAAATAGGAAGGTTGTTCCGATTGCAGGGAGAATGCTGCGTTTTGGAACCATCGTTTGGTAATGCAGAAGCACTGAAGGCGTTTTTAAGTCAGTGCGAGAGGGCAGATGAAGTCGGTTCTGTCCATACATTTGGTGTGGAACTGAATCGGGAAACCTTTGAGCAGTATAAGCAGGAGATTGAATTTCCAGTATGTGCAGATTTCATTGGCGGGATCCGGGCATCGAACCGGTCATTTACATTGTGTTTTGCCAATCCGCCATATGGCGTAGGCGGAGATGATGGATCAACAAGACTAGAAAGGCTCTTTGTTGAACGCATCTTCCAGTTAATGAAAACGAAAGGATATCTTGTCTTGGTTGTTTCCCTTACCACAATGAACCTGGATGAATTTGCAAAGTCTCTGCTGGCAAGGTTTAAGCCTGTGGCCTTCTATCGTTTTGACGATGAGGAGTTTGCGAAATACAAACAGGTGGTTTTCATTGGTCAGAAGCGTGCATCGATCGGGCTATACCGGAAAGAGTACGAGGAGTGGATGAGTACAAATCCTGGGGCACCGCTTGAGAATATTCCGTACATTCCCAAAGACCCAGATACACGCATGGAAGTTCCCGTATCGCTGGAGAGTGAGATTGAGCTCTTTACAACGAAGGAATTCGATGAGGCAATTCTGCTTCATAATACGAGTGCATTGGTGCCAGTGCTTAAAAAAGCTCTGCAGACCAACGAATATCAGTCGGTTGGCCTTGGAAAGCCAATTGTTCCGCTGAAAAAAGATCTGCTGTATCTGTCTGCGATTGCGGGAGGCGGACAGGGCCTGGCCGGAAATGAAGACCGCGGCGATTTACACCTGCAAAGAGGACAGGCAAAGCCAGTTCAGGTCGAAACTCCGGAGATTAATGATGATGGAGATATTCATTCTGTTTTAGTCACAACACGCAACCAGATCACGCTGCATGTGATCGATAATTTCGGTACGATCCGTGAATTAGCGTAGGGGAGGGCAGTGTGATGAAAAATGGAATGATCAGAATCGGCATGTTTGAGGCATATCTGGAGCGAATGCTGATCCGGGGACTCAAGGTGGCCTACATCAGTTATTTTACCCGGACGCTGCAGGAAGCAAAGGCAATAGCAAGTACGATGTGTACCACAGAGCAGAACACAATCTGGCTGAACAATAACGGGCCGGAGAAGCGATATAACGTGGTTGGTACCTATAAAGCTTACTATGTGCCGATCATGCGCGGAAAAGAGCGGTTTTATCATGGAGTAATCTTAAATGCAGCGATTGGAAACGAATTGTTCGTTTCCAAAGAGGAAACAGCAGGAGAAGAACTTTATGAAATTCTGATGAAAAAATATCCGCTGCCACTGCTTAAGTGGTGGGGAAAACCAATCCTTTCATATGCCTTAAAAGAGGGCCTGATCAATGCTTATTCCAATCGTCTTTATACAGAATGCATTGAAACGGAATATTCGCTTCAGGGAACGGATGATATGAGAGAAATGCAGATATATGATCTGGCAGCCTTTGATTATGAGGCTTTAAAGTCAGCTATTCAGGTCCTGTTTCAGGAGAAACAGATTTGGATTTCAAAGAAAGAGCAGCGTTCGATCAACTTTAGCAGCATGGATGAGTATTTCCGACAGTACGGATCAACGCTCGTGGAAAATCTTGAAAACCTCCTGAGCCCGGAAAGCGAACTGAAAGGTGAGGTGGATGCATTTACACTAAACTCTATCCGGCTTTACCCTCAGCAGGCGGCCATGGTGAATGGTGTTACCACACACCTCTTAAATGGTTCAACCTTTTCCATCATCTGTGAGGGCATGGGCACAGGAAAGACAGCGCAGGCTGCTGCAATCTGTGAAAGCTATTTTGTGCAGAAGGAGATGCGTCGCAGCCACAAAGCGCTCAAAGATATTTATATGGATGAGTCTTTGGTGAAGTATAGGAACCTCGTTATGTGTCCTGGTCATCTCCTTGAAAAATGGAAAGGGGAGATTGAACGCCAGATCCCATATGCAAAGGCAACGATCATAACCGATTTTTCCCAGTTGCTGGAGCTTAGAAAGCGCGGAAGTCTGAGGGTTGGAAAAGAATTTTATATCCTCTCGAAAGATTTTGCAAAGCTTTCCTACAGTTTGAAGCCGGTACCGAAAAAGGAAATTGCTAAGATGGCGTATATGAAAAAATGCAGGAATCCAGACTGCGGAGTAGAAAATATGCCCGTCCGAAAATGTGTTTCCTGCGGCGGTAAAGACTTTGAAAAAGGGACAACTAAGATCGAGACAATCTATGGAATGAAATGCCCGTATTGTGGAGAGGTGCTTGCTGCCTATACAGCGTCAGGCGGTATCTGCGGGCTTACTGCTAACGACTTTGCGTATAAAACAGGGAGGAATTCCAACTGCATCTGGTGTGGGGAATCTTTATGGATGCCGCATGTAAAAAACATCGGTGCAAAGAAAATCAGCCCCTGGTACCGGGCAACATACTTCAGAAACAAAGCCCAAAAAGGAAAGACTACGGTCTGGGTACATAAAGAATATGCAAGAAAGTATTACGCAGAGAATGAGACGGAACCGATATCTGTTTCAGAAAGAGATGGGGTAAGAAAATACTCTCCTGCTTCGTATATTAAAAAATACATGAAAGGGTATTTTGACATCGCTATTTTTGATGAGTGCCATGTGTGTAAGGACGGAGACAGTGCCCAGGGAAATGCAATGCACTGCCTGATCAAGGCAACGAAGAAACAGCTTGCACTGACTGGAACCATCGCCGGCGGAAAAGCAGAGGATCTTTATTACCTGATTTACCGGCTGGCACCGTGGAAAATGACATCGAAGGGGTACCGCTGGACAGATGTTGCGAATTTTTCCAAGCAATACGGAAAAGTGGAGCAGCGCTATGAATATGCGGGATCATCTTCGGAGGAGGATCTTGCGGAGAAAGTATCTGCCCGCGGCCGGAGTTTATCGTCGCCAAAGACAAAGCCGGGAATCAGCCCTACGATCTTTACAGACTTTTTGCTGGATTGTGCCGTTTTTCTGGACCTTTCGGACATGTCATCCTATTTGCCGGATCTAAAGGAGATGGTTGTGACCGTTCCGATGGCAAGAGAGGTGGCCCGGGATCATTCCATTCTGGTGTCAAGACTGACTGCGTATGCAAAAAGAAGAGAAAGCGGTGGATTTGCGTTACTCAGCCAGGCATTACAATATGGGCTTTTTTATCCGGACATGCCGTATGGCAACGAAGAGATCCGTAATCCGGTTGATGGAGACATTCTGATCAGAGCCGCTCAGCACGATGAATACCGTTCGGGAGAAAAACTGCTGCCGAAAGAAGAAAAGCTCATTGAACTGATAAAATCAGAGCTTTCGGAAGGCAGAAAATCCGTAGTATTCGCTGAATGCTCCGGAAAAAATGAATGGAATGTCACACACCGGCTCCGGGATATTTTGGAAGCCGCGGGGATCTTTGCCGTTGTTGTGGAAGCGGAGAGCCCGGGAGCATTAAAGAGGGAAACCTGGATCCGTGAGCGGGCAAAGGACGGCGTGGAAGTATTTATCACCAATCCAAAACTCATCGAGACAGGAGTTGATCTGTGCTGGACGGAAGGCGAGAAGAAGTACAACTATCCGACCCTGATCTTTTATCAGCTGGGATACAGTCTTTTTACTGTCTGGCAGGCTTCCAGGCGTCACTACCGGATGAACCAGACCATGGAATGCAGAACGTACTATATGGCTTACGAAGGAACCGCGCAGGCGAAAGTGATTGAACTGATCGCGGAGAAGCAGGTTGCAACGGCAGCCATTCAGGGAAAGTTCTCCGTGGAAGGAATTTCTGCCATGGCAGAGGGTGTCGATGCGAGGGTTGCACTGGCGTCAAGCCTGGCAGATCGGGATGTAAAGTCTGGCAATGCCCTGCAAAAGATGTTTGATGTGCTTCACAGCTCGGACAAACAGGCTGAGGCGTATGTGACGATGCAGGTATATGAAGAGTTGCTTGGAAAAGAAGAAGTAGAGCGACGCAGAAAAGCAAAAGAAGATGAGATGTTTGAAAATCTGTTCGGCCAGTGGGATGAAGATTTTATGGATCTACAGGAGCCGGAAAACGAGGAACCGGCAGTGGTAGTGCCACAAAAGCAACCCATGGCAGGTATGGCAAATTTTTTTTCGTTGTTTGATTTCTAAAAAGGAGGACGTTATGAACCGATTTAAAAATGATAAGGCGGATGAGACACGCATGATCCGCTTCGTTGATCCGAATTACCAGGATATGTTTCAGATCCCGGATGGTGCGTATGTAGAGTTGAAGTATGTAAACAGTACGGTCATTGTGGCTTGCGGATATATGGATGAATATCATCTGCGTTTCGGCAGAGAAGTTTACCATATCTGCGAACTGGCAGAACATCTGGAACGATGCCAGGCAACCTGTACTCCGGAGCAGGAGATTACGGAAGATGAGTGTGCCTGGAAGCTGGGTAATAAGGGCTATTTATATGTTCAGGTTTCGGAAGATGGCTATGATTACCAGTTATACCATTCCGATTTTTCAGAATGGGATGGTGGCCAGGTGGATATGGACGGCACCATGAATGAAGCCAAGAGGATGATTCTGGAAATGTATGAAATGGATACGCAGACGCATGAGCGTATCTCAACAGATGAACTGGAAAATTCAGTAGAAGAGAAAGGGGAAATATATGAGTAAAATGATGATCGTTGCGGCTACCAGCGAAAAGATGTTGGAACTGATGGATAAGATCACGATTGAAGAGGGGGTTATCAGCTTTCTGGCCAGTAATAAGGCAACGGCAAAAGGTTACCCGTGCATGTTTTCGGTAGAGGGAAAAACGACCACTGCCAGCGTGAAGTTCGAGGCCAAGATCAAAGGACTTGATGAAAAGGGCGAGATGATGCCGGTTGAGAAAATTTCGGTTTATCTGCCGGCGCGGTTTGCCGGTTCGGTCAGAGCCGTTGCGGAGCAGACCGACATTGTATATATGCGGTTTGAGGAAAAGCAGGTGACACTGCTTTCCCAAAAACCAGCTATTCAGATCCCGGTAAGCTTCGTGGAAGAACCGACCAAGGTGAAAAATCCGAAAACGGATGCATTTAGCATGAGCATTCCGTTGGAGAAAATCTCACAGTATTTACCCCACATGGCAACTACAAAAAGTGGGATCGGCTTCCTTCCGGTATTATCCGGAGAGGGCCCGATTTTGAAAATGGCATCCACGGATCGCCAGAACACGATGTTAACGGTGGATTTATCTCCAACAATGGTCCGTTTTGAAAGTAAAGACCGGTCTGAGGTGAAAGAGGAAGATTATAAACCTTATGTAGATGCAATTTCGACCTATCTGACGATCCAACCGGGAACACTGATCAAGATTCTGGCATGCAACAAAAGCTATAATCAGCTCGGTATTTCATTCCAGTTTGATGAGGAGCACAAAAACATCATTGGTATCGCTCTTAAGTGGCCGGATGCGATTTATCAGCTTCGCTTGAATATACAGAGCGCTGTTGATAAACGGATGTATGAAGCGGCTTTCAGAAATACGGAAACCGTGCAGTATGAATTTCAGGCCAACAGCAACAGTTTAAGACGCGCGCTTAGCGTTATGAATGCAGGTGCCCAGAAGGTTGATACGGTAAAAGTTTCATTTGAAGGACAGATGATGAGCATCTCGGACATGAAGAATGATAACTTTGTATCAGCTATTGATGTCAAGACGACTGCGGAAAGCGGAGCGTGCTTTTATGAAAAACTGTCTCTGTTTATGAATTTTCTGAAACCGTATACGGAAGATGTGAAAATTTATAAGGGCTGGTGCATCTGGACCAAGGATGATGAAAACCATTTCATTCATCTGGTAACGCTGCATACAGGACCGGGCAGTCAGCCGACAAAAGAGGAAGAAGATCAGGAAGAGGAAACACAGGAAGAAGAAATGGAAGAAAGTTCCGAAGAAAATTCCAATAAGTAATTTGTTTGTTTATGGGAAAGCTGCTGCATCTGCGGCAGTTTCCCATGAATTTCTGGCTGTTCTGCATATATCCAGTATCCCAACCAAGTTGGGGTACTGGATATGGGCAGGAACTGTTCATAACCAATAGAAAAGATGAAGGAGGACATCAGGAATGTTCAGAAGATGGAAAGAAAATGGAAGGAAGGCACTTCTGACCATGCAGGCGGCAGTCTTAAGTGGAATGATGACGATCTGCTCTTATGCGGAGACGGTCCAGGATGCAAACTGGATGAAAGAAGATGCGACAAGCGGAGGCCTTTTTACGGAAGCGATCACGAAGGTACAGGATGTATTCCGAAGCGGCTATTCCTTTGCGATTGTGGTGGCAGTGGGACTTTTTGTACTGCTCTTTATCTATGCAGGCGTAAAACTGTCATTTGGTGATACCTCTGACGCAAAGCAAACAAAGCAGAAGATATTCCGAATCTTCGTTGGTATGATCTGCGCGTTTGGGGCAATCTTCTTTGTAAGTCTGGTTTATAAGGCGGCTGGCGATGCGTTCCAGTAGAAAAAAACGGCCAGGTGCATGGATCGGAATTGTTTTAGCGAGTTCTTTTCTGCTGGTAGGTGCGATGAAAATGAGTGCTTATGCGGAACCGGCAGAATCAACCGAAACGGCAGAAATCACAGAGTCTTCAACCGGCGCGGGATTGTCGGATATGGATTTTGGAATGGGAGATGGGCAGATCGAGCTGGATCCATACGATCAGGTATCCAATTTTGGGTTTAGTGACAGTGAAGCGTTACAGAGCCCAATCGCCTCTTTTTACAGTTTATGTCTGTATTTGTCCATAGGCGGGATGGTTCTGTCATTGATCATAGCGGGAATTAAGCTGGCGGCAAATGATACCGGTCATGGGAAACATCAATTTCTTGACGTAGTTGGAGCGAAAGTGATCGTGTTTTTTAGCATTAGCTGCTTAGTGGGACTTATCAATTTGTTTTTGGGCATGCTGCAGCATTAGAAACGGAGGAATGGCATGGATCAGCTGACAGAACTTAGACCACCGGATTTTACAGATGTGACAAAATGGTGGATCTTTTCAAACAAATCATTACTGGTGTGCCTGGGCGGCGGGGTGATTGCCTATCTTCTTTTTAAAATCACGGCAATGCTCCACCTGGCTTTTCTGGGCGTGTGGTTTGGCGTGATGCTTGAGGCAGGACTTTTTATCGGGGTCACATTTCCGGTCCCTGATTTTGGAAGTTCCCTGCTGGCATTTGGCGGACGTACTGCAGATGAGCTTATCATCAGCCTGATTGCGCATCGGTTAAATCGCAGAACTTATTACAAAGACACGGAATGGGAGGAAGAATTCTAGATGGAAAGTATCAATCATCTTACCAGGCTTACGGCTGCGTTTTTAGGACTGACCATTCTGGTTCTGGGAATAGCTGCTATCTGGCTTATCCGGATGAGAAAAAAGAACTTAAAGACAAAAAAGGCAGAAACAGAAGAAAGAGGGTTGTTTTCCCAGACGGATGAACTGGTACCGATTGATGAGATCGGGCCGGGGGTCATCGTGACAAATGGTGGGAAGAAATTTGTTGTGGTACTAAAATGCGGTGGCAGCGACTTTTACACAAAGCCGATTGGGGAAAAAGTAAGGGTCAAAAATAATTATGCTGCCTTTATTTCAGAATTTACGTCCAGGGTTACATACCGCATATATGGGGAAGACATTAACATGGATGGCACTGTCCGGGAATATGAGAAGATCTTAACCGGTCTTCAGGACATGCTTTTTGAGACGAATGAAGATTATAAAGCTCTCCGGAAAGAATTTGAAACGGTAAAGAGTGATTTTGATTCCGCAGAAACCCGGGAGCGTTCCAAACAACTGCTCCTGCTCCAGAAAAAGATAAAAGCATACAGTTGGCGCATCCGTCATGTGGAAAGCCAGTTAGCCTATATCGCGAAAGTGTCAGGACCGGATGCAGCTAGGCAGAACCTTATTCAAACATATGTACTTTCCTGGAGCGCTCCGCCGGACCTGGCAACGGTCCTAACGAAAGAGGAACTGTATCAGGAAGCTACAAAACATTTAAAAGAAGATATCAAAAAGCTGCTTCACAACCTGGCAGAATGTGATGTAAAAGCGGTGCCATGCAGTAAAGCGGAACTCTTTAATATACTCCATACGCATTATCACCCGATTACTGGAAACAGGTTCCGCTATGATGATCTGTTGGAGTCCAACTGGGACAGCCGGATCATGCCGTACCGGGAGGACACGGATTTAGAGGAATCCTTTACGGACGAACTGATCGATGAAATGTTATACGGAGGACTGCAAAATGGTTGATTTTCTTATGATGTTCAGTCTGTGCATCTGCGTTTTGTCGGGCGTGACGTTACTGATCGTACATATCTGGTCTAAGAAAAAGCAGAAAAAAGAAGAGGCGGAAGAGAAAACAGGAGGTACTGTTTTTCATAGCGGGACGAAGAATGTGCCAAAGCCTATAAAAGAGCGTGCCGGATTTTACAGGTGCTTGCGCCGGATGGCGTAAATACCATGCCGGTATCTTACATGACACTGGATGATAACGGGATTGAACTTTACTATGCCGGTCTCTATATCGACAAACTTCCGGTAGAGGGCCGGTTTGCTCATAGTTTTGCCGGGATCTTCAATATGGACTATGTTGAGTCTTCGGTCATCATAGACCCGCTCTTAGAGGAATCCCAGAAAAAGATCAATCGCCGGATCCGGTCACTGGATATGGAGCGGTCTGGGGAACGGGACAGAAACCGGCTGAGAGTTTTGGATGGAAAGATTGCGGATGCAGAGCGGTGGGCCAGACAGATCGACTCTGACCAGTCAACCCTGTTTGAAACATATTTTCTATTCCTGATCCGCGCGGAAAGCTTAAAGCTTTTAACAGAGCGGATTTCAGAGTTTATTTCCAGGGGAAAGGGGATCGGTTTCCGTTCCTGCTATGCGATGCATAAGGAAGCTTTTTTAACATCCCTCCCACTTAATGAGATATTTGAAGCAAAAATATCTGTCGGTAAAAATCTGAGTGTGAGTAAAAAGCCGATCAAGGGACATATTTTAAGCCAGGCATATTTATCCCTGATCTTTAACCACACGACGAGCGAATATTTTCACGAAAAGGGCTGCGTATTTGGGAGGTCTATCTTCAGTGGAATGCCGGTTACGTTTGACCCGTTTGATAAGACTCATTTTTCCTACGGAGCCGTGATCGCGGGGCAGTCCGGATACGGAAAGTCGGCCACCGTGAAGCAGCTGTTTTCCAGACAGGTGGATTTCGGCGTGCATATTGCGAATATTGACTATGAACCTCTCCCTGGCGATGGAAAGAGAGGTGAGTATTCCATAGTGGCGGAAGCTGTAGGCGGAGTCAATTATCTGATCTCCAATTATTCCGACTCCCAACTTAATTTTTTCGAGATCAGCGATGAGTATGAATATAACCGGGCAACCGGAGAGGAGATACCAACGCTGTATCTGGAAGAAAAGATCGTGGACATGACGAATATCCTGATGGTACTGGCAACCAGTTTTACGACCAATGGCATGGTTGGTGAATTTGATCCGACGGAATATTCCCGCATTAAATCCATTATTTCAAAGAATGTAAGGAAAATCTATGCTGACTGTGGCCTTCGGGATAAGGATGCAGCGTCTCTTTATGAAACGGTGCCAGCATCCGGAGGATCCTTTGGGTCAGGGCGGAGAAAGAAGCGGCTGCCCCAGATGCATGATTTTTATCGTGCAATATTACTGGATGCGCGGGAGAATAAGGACAGTTTCAAGGAAAACGCGTTCTCCCTCCTGTTGGATATATTTGAGGATCGCGTGCGTGAAATGTATTACTGTCCTCATTGCATGAAGGAATTCACAAGAGAAGAGCTGTCCACATTAAAAAGAACCGAGAGAGGTGCCCATATCTGTAATAATCATGAAGAAGGCAAGATCTATTATCTGCGGGAAATTCATGGCAGTCAGGCATACCTGGATTGCCAGTCCACGCTTTCTATTAATATGTCGCTGCCATTCCATAACTTCGATTTGTCGCAGATTACGGATGAGACGGAGCGCATTAATATGATCATGGTCGTACAGTCTTATATCGAGGAAAACTTTATCAAGAAAAACTCTACCAATCCGAATAAGGCAAGAAAACTCATTGTGTCCACCGATGAGGCACACCGTATTTTAAAATTTGAAGGAGCCCGTATGTTTGAGAATGCCCTATACCGCGTAGCGCGTAAACGTCATACAGCCCCATGGCTAATCCTCCAGTCCGTAAAGGATTTTGCAAAGTATCAGGATACGGAGGAAATCTTAAAATCCACGGAGACCTTTATGCTGTTTCGTCATAACTATCTGGACGGGCAGTACATCAAAGATACTACAAATCTTACCCAGTCCCAGGTGGATACGGTACTTAATCTGGGCGGTACGTCCGAGGCGAAAAAATATGGAGAGCTATGTCTGGTTGACATTCCCACGAAGCGCGCGGTGTTCATCCAGGCGGATTATCTAAAAGACAGTGAGTTTGATGTAGTGGAAACAGACGTAGAAAAGATCGCAGAACACGCAAGGATGAAACAGGGGGCATGAAGCCAATGAAACATGTGCAGATCATCAGCAGGAAGACAGTCCGGCTGCTGCTTCTTATATTTGTACTTACATTCTGCATGGTACCGGTATCTTCTTATGCGGATGGGCCGTGGACGGACCGTGCGGACCAGAGTATTTATGATTCCGCCGGGGACGCACCTGATTCCAGTACACCGGACATGCTGGACGGAGGAATTTTCGCCGAACTGCTGGGGGAGTTCTGTATAGGAATTGGTGACGGGCTGAATTTTTTGCTGACTTCTTTTGGGTGTGACTTAAACGCGATCATATTCGGAAGAGTGGGAGGTGCCTCTGCCCGTACTGGGGACGTGGCGCTGTTTTCCTTTGACATGGGGACTGGCAACATATATGGCCTGGTGGGTATGGCGATGTATGGGTACCTGCGGAACCTGGTTTTTACGCTTATGGTGCCAGTATTCTTATACTACCTGGTTGGTTTCCTCTACTCAAATGGCAATCCGCGGGTCAAGGAACGGCTGCTGGGCATGACAAAACTATTTGTTGCTAGCAGTATTGGTTTTATTCTGTTCCCCCAGCTTCTTGGAATTGCGTTATATCTGAGAGATGCCATGCTCCATGCGATCATGACTGGAAGCCAGTCGATGATCCTTAAGGTGGCGGACAGTGTTGGCTCCGGCGTCAACATGGGGGATAATTCCTATGCCTTTTTCTTTGGTTCGGGAGGAGACTACAACCTGATCAGCCAGTTTCGTGCAATGGCAAAACCAAACGGCAAGGTCGTGTTTATCAATTCGATGTTATATGTAGGTGCGGTTGTTTATCAGGCGTATCTGGCCGTCTGCTATATTTCCGCTGCCGTCTGCATGGTGGTTTTGGTTCTGCTGTTTCCATTTGCCGCATTGTTTGAAATGGTCGAGCGGGGAACGATATCCAACTGGATGCGGCAGGTGCTGGGAATTTTATTAAACCCGGTGATCGATTCCTGCCTGCTGCTTATCCCCATGTTTTTTATGATCATCGGGACGGCCCAGGAAAGTAAAGGTTATGCCCTGATCGCCCTCATTATCTGCGGCTGTATTATACCGGCGCGGGGCGTCATTCGTGGATTTTTACATATTGGAAATGGCATGGGAATGGAACTTGCCGGGTTTGGAACCATTATGGGGGCAACAAGCCTGATGCGGTCTATCGGAAGCGGAATTGGAGCGGCGGCCGGTGCGCTGGCCCATGCATCTGCGGATGCAAAATCCGATAAGAAAAACGCGGATATGACGGATGACCTGGCAGATGTCCAGAAAAAGCAAGATCTGGAAGATGTCAACAAAGGTGAGGTGCTGCAGAGCGAAATGGAAGATATCATAGGAGAAAATCTGGATTTGGATATGGATGATGCGGAAACTTCCTTTGCTTTTGGCTATCAGCCCACACCGAAAGAGGAGATGCATGAAAAAAGCCCGCATGCCCAGGCTGCAGCGACCGCACAGAATATTGCCAGTGGTATTGATGCACTTGGGCGCAAGAAGGATTCTTTAAATGAAAATATTCGTTCCAATGATTCCAAAATCGCGTCCATTGGGGAAGAAATTGCCATGGATAATGAACAGATCGCGTCCATGAAGGCTGAAAAACAGGCGATCCAGGCGGAGCAGAATGAACAGAAAAAACGAGGGGATACCCCATCGGCGGACGGATATGCGAGGATCCGGGAACTGGATCAGGGAATTGGAGAAGCGGAGCATTCGCGCTCTGTCCGTATGGAAGAACAGTCCAGGCTCCGCGGTGAGAATGCCCGGACAAAGGAAGAAATTGGCCGTATTGATGCTCTATCGGCCAGGGCCCGGAGTGCGATTTCACCATCCAGAAGCAGCTTTGGAGGCGGTGTGAGCGGAATTGGAAATGGTATCTCGGAAGAAGAACAGGAGATACTGGATCAATATGCGACCATTGATAATTTTGAGTCACCACAATTTAAGAATATATCCCTGGAACGGAAAGCGGCGCTGTACCGGGAAAGAGCCGCAAAGACCAGGGTGAGAGGTGCGACAACCGCGGCAGGCACCATGGCCGGGATGACCTTTGGGCAACGGGCGGGAGGGCCATGACCGCATTCAGTTTGATGAGGG
>OBYF01000870.1_pt1 | contig 12915 bp, 8 predicted proteins | sample 1495471 | NCBI WGS metagenome assembly OBYF01 (sample SAMEA2580185, study PRJEB22360) | human gut metagenome | biome: human gut; feature: human-associated habitat; material: faeces | place: Denmark | collected 2008/2010
GGTGATGCCGGACACAATATCGGTATCCATGTCCAGAACACCGCCCTTGGCTCTCTCCTCCTTCTGCAGCCCCTGTAAAATCCCCCAGAGACGGTCGGTTGCCTCCGTTGGCCCTGCCAAAAAGCTCTCGTCCCCCTCATAGGGAGTATAATTGTTCTGAATAAAGTCTCTTACGTTTACTTCTTCCTTCCAGAGGCGGCCCTCAAAGCCGTCCCACTGACTGTAATCCTGCATAGGTATCCTCCTTCTTGATCCGGCAGTCCTCTTCTGTTGTGTCCCGCCGCAATGTTAGCTTTTGCTAACTTTCATTTGAATCCTATCACATTTCACGTGGAAGGCATAGATGATTATTGAGTATTTTTTCTCATGTGCCGAATAAAAAACATATTTTTCCGTATAGAGGGAGAAAAACTTACTTTTATTTGAATAATGCTGAAAAATATGATATAGTAAGCAGGCATCACGTTTTAACGCTCATGGGAGCGTACTATACTTTAGAAAAGGAAGGTTACAAATGGAAAACTCAAAGAAAATCCCATGGTACACCCTTGCCTTCATGGCCTTTTCCACGGTCTGGGGCTTTGGAAATGTACTCAACGGCTTCGTATACTTTAATGGTATACAGGTCATTTTCAGCTGGATCTTAATGTTTGCCCTCTATTTCGTCCCCTATGCTCTGATGGTAGGCGAACTGGGTTCTGCTTTTAAGCACTCCGGCGGCGGCGTCAGTTCCTGGATCCACGAAACCATCAATCCCAAGTTTGCCTACTATGCAGGCTGGACTTACTGGGCCTGCCACGTTACCTATATCGCAAGCAAGGGAAGCGGCGGCTTAAAAGCTTTAAGCTGGATGTTTTTCCAGAACGGTACGACCTACGACCAGTTCCCCACCATCTGGATCCAGCTTGCCACACTGGCTGTTCTCCTGTTCTTCTGCTGGGTTGCCAGCCGCGGCTTAAACCCCTTAAAGAAGCTTGCGACCATCGCGGGAACCAGTATGTTCATCATGTCCATCCTGTATATCCTGATGATGTTCGCAGCCCCCGTCATCAATCCAAACGGCGGTTATGTTTCTGTGGACTTTACATGGGACAAGCTGATTCCCCAGTTCAACGTGGGATACTTTACCTCCCTTTCTATCCTGGTATTTGCCGTAGGCGGATGCGAGAAAATTTCTCCTTATGTAAATAAGGTAAAGGATCCGTCCAAGGGTTTCCCAAAGGGCATGATCGCCCTTGCCATTATGGTTATGGTCTGCGCCATCCTTGGTACCATCGCCATGGGCATGATGTTTGATCCAACGGTTATCAATGAAAGCTCCGAAAGTTTCAGTTCCTACGTTTCCAACGGCTCCTACTGGTCCTTCCAGAAGCTGGGACAGTATTACCATGTAGGAAATCTGCTGCTGATCATCTACGCAGCCTGCAATGCCATCGGTCAGTTCTCCACTCTGGTGCTCAGCATTGATGCTCCTCTTCGTATGCTTCTTGATAATGAGGATGCAAGACAGTTCGTTCCTACCAAACTGTTAAAGAAGAACAAGTACGGCGCTTACATTAACGGTATCCTTATGGTAGCCTGCCTGTCAGGAAGTATCATCCTGATCCAGTCCTTCGTTCCCGGAGCAGCTGCCGTATTGACCCAGTTAAATAAGTTAAACTCCGTCACCATGCCTTTGCGTTATCTGTGGGTATTTGCCGCTTATATCGCTTTGAGAAAGGCCGCAGACCGTTTCCAGCCTGAATACCGTTTTGTAAAGAGCCAGGGCATCGCTCTGACAGCCGGTATCTGGTGCTTTTTCGTAACGGCCTTCTGCTGTATCTTTGGTATGTATGTAAAGGGAGACATGGTCTCCACCGCTTTAAACGTGATCACCCCCTTTGTCCTTACCGCCCTGGGGCTGATCCTTCCGGTCATCCGCAAAAAAGAAGCGGCCGGCCGCTAAAAAACATCCGGCGTATTCTTCTCATGAATACGCCGGGTGTTTTCATATCTGCTATACAGGCCTGAGGCTGGCCGCTTCTTTATGTCTGTCCCTCGTAGTAGCTGTAGCAGTTTTTTCCCAGCTTTTTGCTGGCATACAGGGCCACATCTGCTTTTCTCAGGTCTTCATTATAGTCAAAATCCTTTTCCCCCACGAGGCGGATTCCCGCGCTGCAGGACAGAGGGATTTTCCCCAGCCGTCCTACCTTTGCAAGCAGCTCTCCCATCCGTTTATCTAAAATGCTTCTGTCAATGGTTCCCTTTACAAACACCAGAAATTCATCCCCTCCAAGGCGGCCGATGGCATCGTGGCTCCTAAAGGTACTCTTAAGAATCTCTGCCAGAAATTTAAGAGTCTCATCTCCCTTCAGATGCCCAAAACGGTCATTTACCTGTTTAAAATCATCCAAATCCAGGATGATCAGCGCCCCCTTTGCATCCGGCTCATCCCCATTCATAAACCGCTTTACCTCAGTTTCAAAGGCAGTTCGATTATATACATTTGTGAGCGGATCCCTGGTAGCGGCATTTTCCTGAGCCAGCTCCCTCTTTTTCTCAGCATCAATGTTTTTCAAATACAGAAGGGCATACATATTTTCCGTGTACCGGTCCTGGAATACATGGAGCACCAGCTTCATCCAGTAAAGCTGCGTCCCGACATAGCGTCTGAAACACAGTTCCATGGTTGGAACGCCTTTTTTATACATCTCCTTCATATAGCGGAGATTTAAGTGGCTGCGGTATTCTTCTTCATCCTCCGGATATACCACCAGGCTCACCTGTTTTTGCACTACCTTGTCAAAGTCCGCCCGTTCTTCTCTGCTTTCTATCCCATAGGTTTCCCATACGCCGGTGGCCTTCATGATATGTCCGCTCTCCACATCCACCTCCGCATGGGCCACTGTATCCGAGAGCAGAGCCTCGTAAAAATCAGACTTTTTCATATACTCCAGCTCCATGGCCCGCTCATGATCCGCCGGTTCCATAATTACCGCAATGGTACCTGCGTCCTGCTGCTTATGGCTTAAATGAGCTGCCTTCAGCTTAAACCATTCGTAGTTCCCTTTCTTTGTGAGAAACAGCATCTCTTTGCCTCTCTCATCCTCTTTTTCCTGTACATTCTTAAAAATACCTTTAAATTCAGCCGCAAAATGAGGATGTACAATCTGTTCTCTGATCCAGCAGTCCGGAAATCCCTGCTCTCTTATGGCATCGCCTGCAATCAAACGCCGCTTGGTGTGAAAATAAATGGCCTGTTTTTTCTCGTTGTATTCAAACTGCTCGCTCAGACGGTTATTCGGCAGAAAATCAGGGATTTCCAGATCACTGATAATCCGATGGTATCCTTCCAGACAGATCTTTTTGCCATGGGCTGGCCGTCTCACTGCCGCACACCGCACGGTTACAGTTCCCCGCTTCGGATGATTCCAGGTGTATTCTATCTGCACCATCCTGCCGGTCCGGGCCGTCTGTTCCACTGCCTGCTCTACATAGTTATAATACCCCTCGCTGATACGGTTATACCAGTAGGCATAGCAGTCTTTTGGGGACAGTTCTTCTTTCAGGCCCATAATACTGCGCATGACTGCATCTGCATACATCTCGCAGCTGCCCGTCTCCTCGTTCATGCATATCCTCCAGAGGCCCAGCTGAATATCCTCAAGGATACTTAAATATCCCTCCTGGTCCCCGCCTGAAACATATACCGCCTTCTTTGCAGGCAGCTTTCTGAAACAGCGGCCCTGCTCCATGCGTTTTTTGTATTCCTCGGTATCTGCCTCAAGATAGAGCCGCTCAAACTCCTCCCTAAGGCAGGGTTTTGCAAAAAGGAACCCCTGGAGCACATCCGGCTTTAGTTCCTTTAAGGCAGCCAGTTCTTCCGTAGTCTCCACGCCCTCGCAGCAAACCCGGATCTGTGCGCTGTGAGCCAGCTCGATCATGTTGGAGAGCAGGCGGTAATGATAGGCATTTTCCTGAATATGGGTGACAAAACAGCGGTCTATCTTGGCCTCGTCTATGTCAATGCTTTTTAAGTAGCTTAAACTGGAATAGCCAGTGCCGAAATCATCGATAGCGATCTGTATCCCGTTTCGTTTCCACTGGTGGAAGATTCGGTTAAAATAGGGATAGTCCCGAAGCTGTATGCTCTCCGTCACCTCCAGTGTAAGAGCCTCCCCCGGCAGCCCCTCATCCTGCAGAAGTTCCAGCACCTGTCCCTCTATCTCCTTTTCACGCAGCTGCACATAGGAAATGTTTACATTGATATGAAAATCAGGCACCTTCTTTCTCCAGAGTACACACTGTCTTACTGCCGTCCGCAGGGCCCATAGCCCCACTTCGCAGATCAGCCCGCTCTGCTCTAACAGGGGAATAAATTCTCCTGGCCCTACAAGGCCGCGAGTATCTGACTGATAGCGCAGCAGCGCCTCCGCTCCGTAAAGAACAAAGGAATCCTGGGTAATCTGAGGCTGATAGCAGAGGAAAAAACCCTTATATCCCTCCCGGACAGACGTCTTAATCTCATCTAACAGCCGGATCTGCTCCAGGTTTTTCTGATAATCCTCAGATGAGAAAAATATCAGCGTATTTTTTCCTTCTTTTTTTGCCTGGTCCAGAGCGTTTTCCGCGTACTGGTAGATCATTCCTCCATCCATGCCATTGCCCTGTTCATAGGGCACAACGCCTGCAGAAACAGTACACTGCTTTTCAATCTCCTGTTTTACGGCTGTGTAAAACTGCAGGACATCCTCGCGGCTTTTTTGCGGAAAATCCACTGCAAAGCAATCCCCGGCCATGCGGTACAGTTTCATAGGCCGTACGCTGTGCTCCTCCAGTATCTCTGTTATCATTTTAAGGATACGATTTCCATATACACGCCCGTTTTTAACATTGATATGTTTGAAATCATCAATGCCTAAAACCATCAGATATCCATCTGTATCTGCAAGACATTTCCCCATATCCTCTATATATTTATCGTAATTCTGCAGTCCGGTCAGATCATCCACTCTGAGCCGGGCCGCCAGCTCGGATACACTTCCAATAAGAACCCGCGGCCGGCCTTCCTCATCTGTATGTACATTTCCCCGGCAGTTGACCCACACACGGTTTCCTTCCCGATCGATCAGCCGGTATTCCATATCATGAGTATCAGAAATTCCATTTTTAATATCAGCTAAATTCTGCTCAAGCTGCGCCAGATCCCTGGAGTAAACGATGCTGCCCCAGACGTTTAAAGGGATACCCTGGTCTTTCGCCGCAGGTAAGGGATATTTTTCACATATCTTATCCGTGAAATAAATACGGTCGCTGATCATGTCATATATATACAGATAATCATTGGTACTCTCATCCAGAAATCCTATGGTCTGCATATATATCTTCATCTCTTCATTTATATCCATATCCCTGTTCTCTCCTTTCCATCTTGCTATTCTATCATCCCCCGTCATATTTTTGCAATTTATTTTTAAGTATATCCCGCAAAAAGAGAGCAGGCCGCAGATATCGGCTGCTCTCTTTTCTATATTGAAATACAATTATTTCCAGTTTACTCTTCTTTTTCATCCAGCAGATCGGTCATGCTCTTTAAGCTGACCGCCACAGTGGAAGTATTGTGAAGCAGCGCAGAGGTCGCGGGAGAGATAAGACCTGCCACGCCCATGAGGATCAGTCCCAGATTGAAGCTGATTACGAAACGGTAATTCCAGTTAATCCGGCTCATAAGACGGTTGCTGATGGCCTTTAAGGTAACCAGCTGATATAAATCCTCCTCAGATATGGTGATATCGGCGATCTCTCTTGCAATGGCCGCCCCCTCACTGATGGCGATGCCGGCGTCTGCGGCTGAAAGGGCCGGTGAATCATTGATCCCGTCCCCCACCATGATCACCTTGCGGCCGGCGGCCTTTTCCCGCTCCACAAAGCCTGCCTTGTCCTCAGGCAGCACCTCCGAAAAATACTGATCCACGCCCACCCGCTGTGCAATGGCCCTGGCGGTGCGTTCGCTGTCTCCGGTCATCATGACTACTTTCCTGATGCCCAGTTCTTTTAAGGAGCGTATCACCTGGCCCGCCTCTTCCCGAAGAGGATCCTCAATGAGGATAACCGCTGCCAGCTTTCCGCCCATTGCCATATACAGATGGGAATAGGAGGGCGGCAGAGCCTCAAATTCCTCCCTGCGCGCCTCAGGAATCTCACAGCCTTCATCTTCAAATACAAAATGATGGCTGCCGATGATCACGCGTGTTCCGTTTACATAAGTAGCGATTCCATGGGCAACAATATAGTCCACCTTGGAGTGCATCTCCTCGTGAATCAGTCCCCGTCTGGCCGCTTCCTTAACCACTGCGTTGGCCATGGAATGAGGGAAATGTTCCTCTAAGCAGGCGGCTGTCTTTAACAGCTCATCCCGGCTCATATCGTTAAAGGGAACAATGTCGGCTACTACTGGTTCTGCCTTTGTAAGAGTTCCTGTCTTGTCAAATACGATGGTGTCCGCCTGGGCCACTGCCTCTAAAAATTTGCCGCCCTTGACTGTGATGTGGCGGCTGCCGGCCTCACGCATGGCCGACAGCACCGCAAGAGGCATGGCAAGCTTTAAAGCACAGGAAAAGTCCACCATCAGGATGGAAATCGCCCTGGTGGCGTTTCTGGTGATAAGCCAGGTCAGGGCTGTCCCCCCCAGGCTCCAGGGAACCAGGGCATCGGCCAGGCCGGAGGCTTTCCCCTCCACCGCAGATTTTAATTTTTCAGAATCCTCGATCATCTGAACAATACGCTCAAAACGGGTGGATCCCTGGGCGCTCTTTACCTGTAAGGTAATCTCCCCTTCCTCTACGGCAGTTCCCGCATAGACATAGGATCCCTTCTCTTTCTTTACCGGTATGGATTCTCCGGTCATGGAAGCCTGGTTGACCATGGCTTCGCCCTCTGTCACAATGCCGTCAAGAGGGATCACGTTTCCCAGATGGACGGTAATGAAATCACCCTCACGGATGGAGGATACAGGAACCAGCACCTCTGCGTCCCCGGTTTTCTGCCATACCTTTTCAATATTTAAGGACATACTTCTTGCCAGGTCGCCTACGGACTTTTTGTGCGTCCATTCCTCCAGAAGGCCGCCGATACCAAGGAGGAACATAACAGAGCCTGCGGTGTCAAAATCCCTCCGGATGATGGATACGGAAATTGCGGTGGCGTCCAGCACCTCGACCTCAAGACGGCCCTGGAGCAGACAGCAAAGGCCCCGGTATACATAGCGGACGGCGCTGACGGCTGTGTAGGCGGCTCTCAGCCAGCCAGGGAAAAATACCTTTGTAGCGGCCCGTATCATAACCCTCTGAATCAGCTTTTCTTTGTACTCCCTGTTTAAGGCGCGGCCGCTGGCCGACGGAACAAGCTCCTTTAAGCCTTCGTCCTCATAGGTAAAGCGGCAGATGCTTTCCAGGATATCCTGACGGTCTCCCTTATAAACCACCACCGCATCTGCGGTACGCTCATACACCTTTGCCGATTCTACCCCGCAGAGTGTTCCCAGATAATACTGAAGGAGGTCTGCCTGACGCAGGGTCATGGCCCCCTTCTGGTAAATATGGACCCTGAGCCGGCCCTTTATCTCATGTTTGATGGAAAATTTCATTGCGGTTCTCCTCATAAAAGAGGACCTGGGAAATGTATCTGCTCCCCAGGCCCCCGTTTTTATATTATCTGTCGCTGTTTTATGCCTCTAAAGGAGCGGTCTCCTCCGCAAATGCTTCCTCGGGCGCGCTCTCGTCCTCGAATACTTCCTCCTTGCAGCGCTCGTCATTGATGGCCTTTGCCTCTGCCAGAATATCCTCTGCGTTCTCCTGAATGTTAGTGGCTGTAGTCATCACGCAGTCCTTTGCGCGAAGGCCGGCTGCCAGACAGTTGATATAAAAGCGCTTGGCATCCTTGCTTGCCAGTACCTTTACGCCTGCTGTACCGAACAGCACGCCGCCTGCGAACAATCCGATTTTCTTCATCTTATCTACGTCTAACATTTTTTATCCTCCTGATCTGTCTTTGTGATTTGAGTGGGTCAAATTACTTATGCCTGTATCCAGTATAGAGCGTCATACCCAGGCAAAATACCATCGCCAGGGCCCAGAATCTGTGCTGCTTCATGCCATCACTGTCCTTTCTGACTCTTTGCATATGTTCTCTGCTCCCTCACAGAGCCCTCACATATTTTTCAGGTTCTATACGCATAATTTACCAAACGGAAACCGGTTAGTCAAATCCAACATTTACTTATTGAGAATTTTTTTCAGTTATCTTCTGAAATTTCCAGATTTTAGAAGATATTTTTCTAAAATTCCCCATTTATCTGCAATCCTTTTCCATGCGCTCCAGATCCTCCTTCAGATCTTCCTCGTGAAACTGATGGCCGCCTTCATAGTGATGATGGATCAGCCGATCCTCCGCTCCGTTTAGGCGGTAGGCTGAACGGATGATCTCTACCTGTTCATCTGCATTTTTGATTCCTCTGGGGCCGTTGAGGTGATCAGAACAGCCTGACTGAATCACCAGCGGCCGTGGGGCGATCAGGGAAGCAATATCTCCCATGTCAAAGGCTTTCCAGAGGCCGGGGACATAATTGCAGCTGCAGTTTCCATTTAATTCCAGAAGCGAATCCTTAAAGCCATAGAGATAGCCGCTGATCACAGCCCGGCGGACGCGGTCGTCCAGGGCTGCCCGATAAAGGGTCTGCAGGCCGCCGCCGGAAAAGCCCACGCAGCCCAGATCGTCGGTGCGCCACTCTCCCCTCTCCTCGACGTAGTCGATCAGCCGCATCAGGTCCCAGGTATTCATTCCCGCCACGGTCATGCCCAGAGGCTCCGCCATATGGGCCAGATGGAAGCAGGTTCCCCGCATAAATGCCTCCTCTTCCTCTTTCTGAAAGGCCTTGTCTCTCCGTTCTCCAAAGCCTCTGGCATCGGGGCAGAGTGCAACATAGCCCAGTTTTGCCAGATAGAGGCCGTAATCATAGTGGAACCGGTCAATGGCCTCTGCCACGGCAGGAATCTCCCTGCAGCCTGCCACACTGTATTTTCCCGCTCCCTGGTGGCCATGAGGGGCCAGGACGCAGCCTGGGCGGCCCTCCTTTGCCGGCGGGATCAGGATATATACCGGCATCCAGACATCCGGTTCTGTCTGCAGCAGAACTTTCTCCCTGATAATTCCTCCGAAAAGCTCTGTTCGCTCCAAGAGCTTTGGACACAGAGGGCAGTTTTCCATCTCGTCCATTCCAAGCAGTTCCCAGAGGTGTTTTCCTGCCCTCTGTTTCCACCGTTTCCACTCCTCCTGATCCCCTCCGCCAAAGGCCTCTTTTCTTCCCAGCCGGTCGTATTTTTTCATCATCCCATCCAGACTGTCATAGTAGCGGCTCACTGCCAGGATCCGTTTTTGCTTTTCATCCATTCCCTTCTTCCTCCTTCTCCTGCATTTCCCTTCCAGCCTCCTTCAGCCGGTCAAAGGCTCTTCTTATATGAAAAGCATTGACTACGAAAAACAAAGGACAGCCGAAAATGGCAAAAATAACCGCCGCCTGGGGTAAAAAGGCGATACTGACCACGGCCAGGATCCCCAGAACAAGATCCTGCAGCACCATGACAGAAGTCTCTCCCCAGTTGCCCGCCGCCATGAAAAATGCGCTGCGGACTGCACCAAGGCAGGTTGTCTCATAGGTCACAAGCACCGGCCACAGCCAGAGCAGAGTAATCCCGTAGATGATCGTCAAGAACACAGTAAGAACCATCATGCAAAACCCTGCCGCCCCTCCCATCTGCGCCGGCCCGGAAAGCAGATAGAGATCCGCGCCGATCACCGCCCCTGCAAAGAGGCTTATAAGCCCCAGAGGCAGCGCCTGACGGAAATTGGCCCGGAAGGCCTTAAAAAACATGGAAACTACGGAACTCCCTTCATCCCTTACCAGCTTTAACGCTACATAGTGTGCGGCAGCCGCACAAGGCCCTGCGGTAATCACTGGCAGGCTGCAAAGCAGCCAGAGCACATGGAGGATCACCATATCTCCAAGTTTCATCAAAAACGTAATAACTGGTCCGTCATATCGCAGCATATCTCTTTACCTCACCATTCTCTGAAGCTGTTCCATCTGGTAAAATTCTCCTTTTCTCTCCATCAGTTCCTGGTAGCTCCCCTGTTCTCTGATCCTGCCCCGTCCGATGACCAGAATCCGGTCCGCTCCCCGGACCGTAGACAGGCGGTGAGCCACAATAAAAGTGGTCCGTCCCTTCGTAAGGCGCTCCAGAGCTTCCTGGATCTCTGCCTCCGAGATGCTGTCCAGAGCCGAGGTGGCCTCATCAAGGATGATCACCTGGGGATCCCGGATCAGCGCTCTGGCAATGGAGATTCTCTGACGCTGGCCGCCGCTTAGGTTCGCCCCATGCTCCTCAATCATGGTGTCAAGCCCCTGAGGAAGTTTTTCGATGACGCCGGACAGATTGGCGGCCTCTACGGCCTGTCTCACCTGTTCCTCGCTTACGTGTTCCAGACCGTAGGTAATGTTTTCACGGACGGTTCCCGTAAACAGCACCGGGGTCTGAGGCACCACCGATATAAACCGCCTGTAGCTCCTCAGGTTCAGTCCCTTTATATCTTTCCCGTCGATCAGCAGTTCTCCCTTAGAAGGCAGGATAAAGCCGATCAGAAGATTTAATATCGTGGTCTTTCCCGATCCCGACTCTCCCACCAGGGCGATGGTCTCTCCCTGTCTGACCGAAAGTTCCAGGCCGCTGAGCACTTCCTTTTCCCCGCCCGGATAAGCAAAGCTGACCTGTTTAAATAAATAGTCGCCCTTTAGCGAGGCCAGCTCCTCCTTCCCCTCATTGCACTCCACATCATCAGAGGAAAGCACCTCACCGATGGAAGAGACGGATTCCAGTCCCTTTGTGAGAATGGGCAGGAGGTTAATCAGAGCCGAAAACTGATTGACCACCGTGGTAAAGCTGGACTGGTAAAAGGTCACATCCCCCACCTTTATAAGGCCGGACATGGCCATAAAACCGGAAACGGCCAGGCACACCACCTGGAATACCTGAAATACCACCCAGCTGACCGCTCCAAAATGGGCCTGAACCATATCAAGACGATAGCCCCGGTTGGCGGTCTCCTCCAGCAGGGCGCTGATCCGGGCCGCCTCCTTATCTTCCAGGGCATGGGCTCTGGCTACAGGCACCATTTCCACCATCTCCATCACACGGGCGCTGGTCTCCTCCATACCCTGACGGAACGAGCGGTTTTCTCTGTGGATTTTTGCCCGGAAGGCCACCACCGCCGCTGCGGCCACAGGCGCAACCAGCACAAAGAACAAAAGGATCAGCCGGTTTTTCACGGCGGTGATGGATAAGGTGATCACCAGGTTCATCACGATATTCAGCAGATTTACAAACAGCTGAGAGGACAGTGTTTCCACAGCTTCCACATCGCGCATGATCTTCGACTGCAGACGGCCGGACTGGCTGCCTGTATGGTATGGGATAGACAGTTCCTGAAGTTTCCGCGCCAGAGCCGCCCGCAGACCGGCCTCCGTGTTTCGGATCACCCGGCTTTTTAACTGGTTGTGAATCCAGTTCGCAGGAAGATGGATGGTTAAAAGCCCCAGCCAGATCCCTGCATTGATAAGAATCGCCCTTCGCCCTGCTTCGCCGCCTTCAATAACACCATTGATTACATTGGCAATCAGCAGGGGCGAAAGCAGGGAGGGAGAATGTTTCAGTACAAAAAAGACGGTAGACAGCAGGAATTTGTGATACTGCCCCCTGTAAAATTCCAGCAGCACCAGCACAGAGTGCTCCCCGTGCTTTTGATAACAGGCGGCAAAGCGCCGCTCCATTTCCTGATATCTGTCCATTTTTTATTATTCCCCCTCTTTCTCCTCTGCCAACAGACTGCTGTAAGGCTCCCCCAGTGCCCGCAGGCCCCTGGCCAGGAAACCAGCCATCATAACGGCTCCTTCATATTTTAAATGGGTATTGTCCTTTGGCCATACAAACAGCGGACGGCTCCAAAGCTCCCCAACCCCGGCCAGATACTGCTCGGTCACGGCAGTCAGATCCACCACAGGAACACCGGCTTTTGCAGCAGCCTCCTTCATGGCTGTGGGATAAGCGCCATGACTGCCCTTCTTAAACCTTCCCTTTTCATCAAACAGCCGTCTTGCGATGGGAGTGATGAATACTGCCTTCGCGCCGTGATCCTGCGCCGCTTTGGCAAAGGTCAGAAGATTTTCCTTAAAGTCTGTAGCCGGATCTGTGTGACGTGCCTCATCGGGCTTTGCGTCATTGTGGCCAAACTGGACAAAGAGATAATCCCCTTCCTTTAACTCCCGTTCAATGGCCGCCAGACGCCCCTCTGCGATAAAGGATTTGGTGCTCCGGCCGTTTTTGGCAAAGCTTAATACCTGTATATCATCTTTTAAATACAAAGGCAGGGCCTGGCTCATACCGGTCTGGGGATATGTATTGATCTTGTTAAATGCTACGGTGCTGTCTCCAGCATATAAGATTCGTTCCATTGTTGTACACTCCTGTCATCGCGCCTGTAAAGCGTTTTCCTTTTTTTAATCCCTCTGAGCAGATGGATGTAACACCCTCAAAGGTACAAAATTTCTCTTGATTTACATAAAAGGTCCGATTGAGCCCTTCTGTGACGATTTTTAAGAAAACCGGCCCGGTTCCCGGCACAAACTTTCCTTCCTGTCTGCGGATATAGGCGTTATCCACGTATTCCTCCACAAAAAGGCAGCCTCCTTTTATGCCAAACTTAATGTAGGTATTTTCATCATAATACAGGGTCAGCCCGGCATCCTGATATCCGTCTTTACCGGGAGCCCACATCTCATATTCACAGGTAAAGTTAAAGTCCGGCTGCCGTTTCACCAGCAGGCTG
>OBYF01000889.1_pt1 | contig 12658 bp, 9 predicted proteins | sample 1495471 | NCBI WGS metagenome assembly OBYF01 (sample SAMEA2580185, study PRJEB22360) | human gut metagenome | biome: human gut; feature: human-associated habitat; material: faeces | place: Denmark | collected 2008/2010
AATATCTCTTGCGGTCGCGCCCCCCCCCGGGGGACCGAACTGGCCGTTACGGCGCACCGGGCCGACGGCGGCATCATCATCACCGCATCGCACAATCCCCGCCAGTGGAACGCCCTGAAGCTCCTGAATGCCGATGGAGAATTTCTGAGCGACGCCGAGGGCAAGCGGGTGCTGGCACTGGCCGAAGACGAAAACTTCGTTTTCCCGGATGTGGACCATATCGGCAAGGTCGTTTCGCGGGAATCTTACAACGACGAGCATATCCGTCGGGTATTGGCCCTGCCGCTGGTCGATGCGGAAGCCGTGCGGAAACGGCACTTCAAGGTGGTCGTGGATGCGGTGAACTCCGTCGGCGGCATCGTCATACCCAAGCTGTTGCGGGAGCTGGGATGCGAAGTCGTGGAGCTCAACTGCGAACCGACCGGAGAGTTCGCCCACAACCCGGAGCCGCTGCCCGAGAACCTGACCGAAATATCGAAGGCGATCGTCCGCGAACAGGCCGATCTGGGCGTAGTGGTCGATCCCGATGTGGATCGGCTGGCCTTCGTCAGCGAAGACGGCTCGATGTTTGTCGAGGAATATACGCTGGTCGCCGTGGCGGACTATATCCTCTCCCGCAAAACCGGCAATACGGTGTCGAATCTGAGCTCTTCGAGAGCTTTAAGCGATGTAACGCAAATGCACGGAGGAGAATATTTTGCATCGGCGGTAGGAGAAGTCAATGTAGTCGCCAAGATGAAAGAGGTCGGGGCCGTCATCGGCGGCGAGGGCAACGGCGGAGTCATCTACCCCGAACTGCACTACGGCCGCGACGCACTGGTCGGCGCCGCGCTTTTCCTGACCTATCTGGCCGAAAAAGGTATGACCATGACCGAGCTGCGCAAGACTTATCCGGCCTATTTCGCCTCGAAGAACAAGATCGAGCTGACACCGGCCATCGACGTGGATAAAGTATTGCGTGAGATGAAATCCCGTTATGCCAATGAAAAGGTGAACGATGCGGACGGTGTTAAAATCGATTTCCCGGAGAATTGGGTACACTTGCGCAAATCGAATACGGAACCGATCATCCGCGTATATACCGAAGCGAAAACGATGGCGGAGGCCGATGCGCTGGCCCGGCGGATCATTGCGGAAATAAAACAAATTTGTAATATATAAATCGATGAAAAACATTTTATTGATACTCGCTGCCGCAATTATGCTGACAGCCTGCGGAGGAAACTCCCGCCAAAAGACGACTGCCGGGGTACCCGACATGCACAATGCCGAAAACGCACTCGACTACCAGGGAACTTACAAAGGGGTTTTTCCTGCTGCGGACTGCCCGGGCATCGAGATTGAACTCACGCTTCACAACGACAACACCTATACGATGAATTCCAGCTATATGGATCGTTCTGAAGAGCCGATTCAACAGACAGGAAACTATACGGTAAAAGGCAACCTGCTGACGCTGCGCGCCAAAGTCGGCATAGGGCTTCCCGCCCCCGAGTACTACAAGGTGGAGGAAAACCGCCTGCGCCGTCTTAATGCAAAGAAGCAGCCTATCACCGGAGAACTCGCAGACCAATACGTACTCACCAAATAATCAAATTCCATGGATAAAGTAAAGAGTTACATAGAGAAGAACAAAGACCGTTTTCTCAACGAATTATTCGAGCTGTTGCGCATCCCTTCGATCAGCGCGCAATCCGATCATAAACCCGACATGACCCGATGCGCCGAATGGCTGGCCGCTTCGCTGATGAAGGCCGGTGCCGACCATGCCGAGGTACTTCCCACGGAAGGCAATCCGGTTGTTTTCGCCGAACGAATCGTCGATCCCAAAGCCAAGACCGTATTGGTGTACGGCCACTACGACGTGATGCCGGTCGATCCGGTGGACGAATGGCGCACCTCGCCGTTCGAACCGGTCGTGAAGGACGGACGCATCTGGTGCCGGGGTGCGGACGACGACAAAGGCCAGCTTTTCATGCACGCCAAGGCGTTCGAAGCGATGTGCGCGACCGACAGCCTGCCCTGCAATGTGAAATTCCTGCTCGAAGGCGAGGAAGAGATCGGGTCGCCCAGCCTCTACAAGTTCTGCGCCGACAACAAGAAGATGCTCAAGGCAGACATCATTCTGGTTTCCGATACATCGATGATCTCGATGCAGATACCTTCGATCACCTGCGGTCTGCGCGGTCTGACTTATATGGAGGTCGAAGTGACAGGCCCCAACAAGGACCTGCACTCCGGCCTGTTCGGAGGTGCGGTGGCCAATCCGGCCAATGTCCTGGCCCGCATGGTGGCTTCGCTCATCGATGAAAACGGACACGTGACGATTCCGGGCTTCTACGACGACGTGCGCGAGCTGACGGCCGCCGAGCGCAAAGCCTTCAACAAGGCTCCGTTCAACCTTACAGAATACAAGAAAGCGCTCGAAATCGGCGATGTCGAGGGCGAAGCGGGCTTTACGACCATCGAACGCACGGGTATTCGCCCCTCGCTCGACGTGAACGGCATTTGGGGCGGCTATATCGAGGAGGGGACCAAGACGGTGATCCCGTCGAAGGCTTCGGCCAAAATCTCGATGCGTCTGGTTCCCGGACAGGATTTCAAAAAGATCGCCAAGCTCTTCGAGAAACATTTCAAGGCGATCGCTCCCAAGAGCGTCAAGGTGAAGGTCAAGTTCCTGCACGGCGGTATGCCCTACGTGGCTCCGACCGATATGCCGGCTTACAAAGCGGCGGAAAAGGCCATCGCCGACACGTTCGGCAAGAAACCACTGCCGTTCTATTCGGGCGGCTCGATTCCGATCATCAGCGGATTCGAAAATATCCTGGGAATCAAGTCCCTCCTGATCGGATTCGGCCTGGCGGAGGACGCCATCCATTCGCCCAACGAGAGCTACGGACTCGACCAGTTCTACAAGGGGGTCGAAACGATTCCGCTGTTTTATAAATATTTCGCTGAAAAGTAAACAGGCAATACGATTTCAAAAACGGGACAATATCCGAAGGATATATCCCGTTTTTCGTACATTACAGATACGTTTGTTCAAAAAGATAGGATCTTTGATTTCGTTGTAGATACTTCGCCTCGGCAAAATGCAAATGAAATTTGCTTTTGCGCCCGGCTCATTCGTATCTTTACAAAAAAAGAAGATGGAAAGGTTCGAACGAGTTCAAACAACCCACGCTCGAAGCATACGCGGAGGGCACTTGTGAACTCTACGATGCAAGGAGTAGGAAAACAGAAAGTTAAGTTTGGCTCTCACTCACCTTGCACTATTTTTATAGAAGATAGGATTCGGTTCAGCAATCTTTGCGTGCAAGTTCGCACGATTGCTCTTCCCTTTCACTATCTTTGACATAGTCTTAGATAGGATGCGCCTTGGAAAATTGAGAACAAATTCCCGTTTTCTCCCGGCTTTCACTATCTTTGCAAATCGCAAAAAGAATACATTATGTGTGGAATTGTAGGTTACGTGGGTAAACGGCAGGCTTACCCCATTCTGATAAAAGGACTTCACCGCTTGGAATATCGCGGTTACGACAGCGCAGGACTCGCACTGGTCAATCGGGAAGGAGTTCTGAACGTGTTCAAAAGCAAGGGCAAAGTCGCCGATTTGGAACATTTCGTCGAATCCAAGGATCTGGACGGAACGATCGGCATCGCCCACACCCGTTGGGCGACACACGGCGAACCGAACGACATCAACGCCCATCCCCACTACTCCGATTCGGGCAATATCGCCCTGATCCACAATGGTATCATCGAAAATTACCGGGTGTTGAAAGAGGCGCTGATCGAAAACGGTTACACATTCAAGAGCGACACTGACACGGAGGTACTGGTCAATCTGATCGAATACATCCGTACGTCGAACAACTGCACGTTGCTGGAGGCCGTGCAGCAAGCTTTGAAACAGGTGATCGGGGCATACGCCATCGCTGTGGTGGAGAAGGACAACCAGGATCAAATCATCGCGGCACGCCGCAGCAGCCCGATGGTCATCGGTATCGGCGACAAGGAGTTTTTCCTGGCATCGGACGCGGCGTCGATCGTGGAATATACGGACAAGATCGTCTATGTCAATGACGGCGAGGTAGTGGTCATGGATCGCAACCACCCGCTGAAGATCGTAACGCTCGACAACCAGGAGAGCAAGATCGACATCAAGAAGTTGCAGCTCAGCATCTCCCAGCTCGAAAAGGGCGGCTATCCGCACTTCATGCTCAAGGAGATCTTCGAGCAGCCCAAGACCATCGTGGACTGCATCCGAGGCCGGATCAACCCCGAGACGTACGACGTGATCCTGTCGGGCATCATGGACAACCGCGAGCGGTTTCTCAACGCCCGGCGCATCATCTTCGTGGCTTGCGGTACCTCGTGGCACGCATCGCTCATCGGGGAGTACCTGATCGAGGATTTCTGCCGCATTCCGGTCGAAGTGGAATACGCTTCGGAGTTCCGTTACCGCAATCCGGTGATTTATCCCGACGACATCGTGATCGCCGTATCGCAGTCGGGCGAAACGGCCGACACGCTGGCCGCTATCGAGCTGGCCAAGCAGAACGGTGCATTCGTCTATGGCATCTGCAACGTGATCGGCTCGTCGATCGCCCGGGCTACCGATTCCGGCACTTACATCCACGTAGGGCCTGAGATCGGCGTGGCTTCGACCAAAGCCTTCACGGGACAGGTGACTGTCCTGACGATGCTGGCGCTGATGATCGCCCGTGTCAAGGGTACGATCGATCAGGAGTGCTCGCGCAAGATCGCCAAGCATCTGCTCGATCTGCCCGCCGTGTTGGAAGAGGTGCTCCGCCTGAACGACCGGATCGCCGACTTCTCGAAAATCTTCACCTATGCGCACAACTTCATCTATCTGGGACGCGGGTACAACTACCCCACGGCGCTGGAAGGTGCGCTCAAACTCAAGGAGATCTCCTACATCCACGCGGAGGGTTACCCTGCCGCCGAAATGAAACACGGTCCGATCGCCCTGATCGACGCCGAGATGCCGACCATCGCCATCGCGACGCCGGATCACACCTACGAGAAGACCGCCAGCACCATCGAGGAGATCAAGGCCCGGGGCGGCAAGGTTATCACCGTGATCGCCAAGGGCGACGAGCAGGTACGCAAGAGCTCCGACTACTTTATCGAAGTGCCCGTCGTGGCGGAGTGCCTGATGCCGATCGTGGTATCGGTGCCGTTGCAGTTGCTGGCGTATCATATCGCTGTCAATAAAGGGCGCGACGTGGACCAGCCCCGCAACCTGGCCAAGTCGGTAACGGTGGAGTAATGACAAGACCGATACAACAAGAATCAGCCGCAACCTAAAGGTTGCGGCTGATTCTATATTGATGATTTCGGAAGGTGCGTTCGCCGATCTATTCCCGACTCTACCCGCAATCTGAACAGCAGCGGAAACTCCATACGGAATATTCTCGACAGCAATCCGTCGCCGAACCATCACCGAGCATACTCATCGGACACATCGCATCATTGTCCAGCCGGCATAAATCGAGGCCGATTCGAACCGTAAGCACACACTTCCGCATCCTTTTTACAGGAAATTCGATGCGATGTATTCGGCCAACGTGAAGTTCTTGCGGACTTCAGGAGCGCCGATCGTCGTTTCGTCGGTTTCGATCATCAGCGGCTCCTTATCTACGACGAGTTTCGAGAGGAAAGCGTCGATCGCATCCCGGTTGCCGTCCATCGGCGCCGTGGCGATGACGTGCGAGGCGTTCTCGACCGAATAGAAATAATACGGGGAGTTCATCGCGCGGAGCTGCCCGGCGATGTACTTCGAGCCGAAGAAACCGACGCCGCTCTCGCGGATCACATTATACGGTACGTTCGCATCCGCATCGCCGTGAAAAAGCATCATCGGCGCGGGCTGCGATGCCCAAACGAGCTCCTCGCCCATTTCGAAGATCGCCCCGGCGAAAGAAACGATACCCGCGTAGCGGAAGCCGACAGGCAGGGGTTGCACCAGCGGCGAAGCGTTGCAGAGGGCGTATTCGCCATGCAACACGGTGATCGCTCCCGCACTCGACCCACAGGCCACGATCTGAGAGGAGTCGATACCCCACTCGTCTGCCTTGTCCACGATAAAAGCGGTGGCGTCGTAAAGATCCTCGACAGCCATCGAGATCGTCCGGGCCATACCGAGCATCATATTTTCGGGCGAGAGGTCCCCCGAAGCGACGACCTGCTTCAGACCAAGACGATAGTCGATCGATACCACGTCGTACCCCTGATTAACCATGTAATGAAAGAACGGAAGGTACCGCTCCGCATCGCGCTCCCCAGCGATGAAGCCGCCGCCGAAAACGAAGACCAGACAGGGCCGGGCATCGTCCTGCTCGACCGAAACGGCCGTATAGCGATCCAGGAAGAGGCTGTCCGTACCCTTTACGGCATAGAGATCCGTATATTTGGCAATCCGGGGCGCCTGCTCCGTACAAGCAGTAACGAACAGCATCGAAACCAACAAGAGGTAAATTGCTTTTTTCATATTTTCTAAAATTAAACGTAGTCATATCCTTCGGTGCACCTGTCGGGAATGTAACGATCCAAGTTCCCTCCGAAAAGAGGATTCGGGTGAGAGTCTGCCTTACGGACAAGGCCATGAACCGCAGATAAGCACGTCTTCGGTTCGATACTGCGACCGTCGGATAAAGTAATAATTATCAAATCATTTCGTCGTATGCGAACTGCACAGCACGGTTCAGAATATCCGAAAAATGTTTCGTCTTACGAAATTCGTGCAGCGTGTTCTTCAATAACTCCTTGTCCAACATAAACTCCGGCGCGAGGCGTTCGGTGATATAGACATCCTTGAGTTTCAGCCATTCGTCGTACGGACTGCCGGGGGCATACCCTTTCGGCAGACGCTTGAGTTTGTTCGACTCGTCGAGAACGAATCCTTTCGCCTCACGGATGGCTGCTTCAATTTCCGCGCCATTGTCCAGGATCTCGTCCCGCACGCTGCGCAGCACTTCCGGCAGCGGACAGTAAAGCCCCGTAGTGAGCTGATGCCCCTGCGACCAGGAGCGTTCGTCCCACACCGGTTCGACGTGGAAATAGTAGCCCGAATAACCGCCTTTCTTGCCACGGGGAGCAACGAAAGCCCCCATGTGGGTCTTGTACGGTGTCTTGTCGGGGCTGAAGCGGGTGTCGCGGTAGATGCGCCACGTGCAGTCCTTGACCGTAAGTCCGCGCACGGACGGATCGAAAGCGGCGATGCCGTCGATCAGCTTCGCCGTAAACACCTCGAAACAGGACAAGGCCCGTTTGTACATCTCCTTGTGAGAGTCAAACCAGGCCTTGTCGTTGTTTTCGTGCAGGAGCGTGAGAAATTCTACTACCTGCTTCATATTATGCTACCATGCGAAGAGCGGATAGTTAGCCATCATAGCGTTGACCTCCTTGCGAACGGCGGCGATGTTCGCCTCGTTCTCGGGATCGCTCAATACACGGTCGATCAGCGCTACGATCTCCTCCATCTTGTCCTCCTTCAGACCACGCGTGGTGATAGCCGGAGTACCGAAACGCAGACCCGAAGTCTGGAACGGCGAACGACTGTCGAACGGCACCATGTTCTTGTTGGTGGTGATGTCGGCGGCAACCAGGCACTTCTCGGCCAGCTTACCGGTCAGTTCGGGGAACTTCGTGCGAAGATCGACGAGCATCAGGTGGTTGTCCGTACCCTCGGAAACGATCTTGTAACCGCGCTTGGTGAAGGCCTCGGCCATCGCCTTGGCGTTCTTCTGCACCTGCTTCTGGTACTCCTTGTAGCTGGGATCCAGCGCTTCGCCGAAAGCGACTGCCTTGGCTGCGATCACGTGCTCCAGCGGACCGCCCTGGATACCGGGGAATACGGCCGAATTGAGGATCTGCGACATCATCTTGGTCACGCCCTTCGGAGTCTTGAGTCCCCAGGGATTCTCGAAATCTTTGCCCATCAGGATAATACCGCCACGGGGACCGCGCAGGGTCTTATGGGTGGTAGAAGTCACGATGTGAGCATACTTAACCGGATTCTCGAGCAGACCGGCAGCGATCAGACCGGCCGTGTGAGCCATGTCGATCAGCAGGATGGCGCCTACTTTGTCCGCGATCTCGCGCATACGCTTGTAGTCCCACTCACGCGAATAAGCCGAAGCACCGCCGACGATAAGCTTGGGTTTGTGCTCCAGAGCCTTGCGCTCCATATCGTCGTAATCCACGCGCTCGGTCTTCGGATCGAGCTGGTAACCGATGGCTTTGAAATAGGTACCCGACATATTCACCGGCGAACCGTGCGAAAGGTGGCCGCCGTGCGCCAGATCGAGGCCCATGAACGTATCGCCGGGTTTCAGCACGGCGAAGAAAACGGCCATGTTGGCCTGTGCGCCGGAGTGGGGCTGTACGTTGGCGTACTCGGCGCCGTACAGTTTGCAAACACGTTCGATGGCAAGGTTCTCGACCTTATCCACCACCTGACAACCGCCGTAGTAACGTGCGGCAGGATAACCCTCCGCATACTTGTTGGTCAGTACGGAGCCCATGGCCTCCATCACCTCGTCGCTGACAAAATTTTCAGACGCGATCAACTCGATGCCGTGCATCTGACGGTTCCGTTCCTCAGAAATGAGGTCGAATACTTGAGAATCTCTCTTCATGATCGATATATGGTTTATTAAGAGTTTTTTTCGGATTCCAAAGGTAGTAACATTTTACGAAACTACAAAAACTAAATATTTCTAAATATTTTTTGTATATTTGGCGACAGAAAAATACGACGCATCCGACAAACGGAACATTTTTCTTCGGAACGGGCACCTTTGCGATACGGGCAGCCGACGCGGGCCGGATTTCCGACAGAAAGATCGAATATTACGGATAAAACGAAAAATTTAACCATCAAAAAAACATTTCAGCAAGATGAAATTACTCGAAGGAAAAGTGGCCGTCGTAACCGGCGCAGCCAGGGGCATCGGCAAAGCGATCGCCATTCAGTTTGCAAAAGAGGGAGCCAACGTCGCGTTCACCGATCTGGCGATCGACGAAAACGGCAAGAAGACGGAGGAGGAGCTGAACGCCCTGGGCGTAAAAGCCAAAGGATACGCCTCGAACGCCGCCAACTTTGAAGATACGCACAAAGTGATCGATCAGATCATGCAGGATTTCGGCCGCATCGACATTCTGGTCAATAATGCAGGCATCACCAAAGACGGCCTGATGATGCGCATGAGCGAAGCGCAGTGGGACGCCGTGCTGAACGTCAATCTGAAATCGGCTTTCAACTTCATTCACGCCGTTACGCCGATCATGGCGCGCCAGCGCAGCGGTTCGATTATCAATATGTCGTCCGTGGTGGGTGTCAGCGGCAATGCCGGACAGTGCAACTATTCGGCTTCGAAAGCCGGTATGATCGGACTTGCGAAGTCCATCGCTAAAGAGATGGGACCGCGCGGCATCCGTGCCAACGCCATTGCTCCCGGCTTCATCATTACCGAAATGACCAACGCCCTGCCCGAAGAGGTAAAACAGGGCTGGTACCAGCAAATTCCGCTGCGCCGCGGCGGTACACCCGAGGATGTGGCGAAGGTGGCTCTGTTCCTTGCCTCCGACCTCTCCTCTTACGTGAGCGGACAGGTAATTCATTGCTGCGGAGCGATGAACTGTTAATCTCTCTGCGATTTCATACAAGAGAGGGAGGTTGACAAGAGTCGGCTTTCCTCCTTTTTTCTAAAAAACATACACTTATGAAGCTGAAAAATCTACTTTTCGTTTTTTGTCTGGCGCTGCTCGCCGGTTGCCAGAAAGATCCCGACACAGAAAGTACTCCGACGCAGGATACCAATAGGACCGAAGGAGTGATCCGCATGAAGCTCGACCGGGAAACGGCCGAAGCGCTGAACGTGACCCGCACCCGCAGCGGCAGGGTACTGACGGGCAACATCTCTTTCGATGAACTTTGCAATCGGTACGAGGTGACCGGTATGGAGCGGTTGTTCGCCGACAACGGCTGCGCCGAGCGAACACGTAAGGCAGGACTCGACCTGTGGTATGTCATTCGTTTCAAAGGTTCCGCCGAGCAGATCGCCGAAGACTTCGGGGAGATTGCCGGCGTGAATCATGTCGAAATTCCGCGCAAAATCACCAAAGTCGGTGATGTGGGCCGAAAGAGCGCGACTCCATGGCGAAAACTGATGGCCCTGCCGAAGGCCGTTCCGGCGAACTACCCTTTCAACGATCCGCTCTTCGCAGAGCAATGGCCGCTTTACAACGACGGATCGGTTTCTGAGGAAGCCGTCGCCGGTGCAGACATAAACGTGATTCCTGCATGGAAGAAGACGGCGGGCCGCAGCGATGTAATCGTCGCCGTATTGGATGAGGGCGTGGAATACACCCACCCCGACCTGGCGGCCAATATGTGGAGCGGGATCGGTAAGAATTTTTGCAGCGGATACAACGAAGACATCACCTGGGGCCAAGGACACGGAACGCACGTAGCCGGTACGATTGCTGCAGTAAACAACAACGATGTCGGAATCTCCGGCATGGCAGGCGGAACCGGAAGCGGCGACGGTGTGAAGATCATGACCTGCCAGATCTTCCACCCGACGGACGGACGTTACGATGCCAGCTCGAACGCGACGGCCGACGCCATCAAATATGCGGCAGACAACGGCGCTGTAATTTGTCAGAACAGTTGGGGATACGCGGCCGGCTCCATGTCTCTGGACCAGTGGATCAACCAGGATCGGGCGGTCAAGGAGGCGATCGACTACTTTATTCAATATGCGGGCATGTCGCCCGACGGACAGACGCAGACCGGCCCTATGGCGGGTGGCGTCGTGATATTCGCGGCAGGTAATGAAAACAGCGGACAGCCCGGATATCCGGCCGCTTACGAGCCTTGCATCAGTGTGGCCGCCGTCTCCTGCACTTATGAAGCCGCTTGGTACACCAACTATGGTCCGACCGTCGATATATGTGCGCCGGGCGGAGGAGACGCAGCCGATTTTTCCAGGCCTATCCATTATAACGAAGGTTATAACCTGAGCACGCTTCCGACCGACCTGCAAAACGGGATGACTTTCGTCTATACAAATTTCAGAGGAGAGGTGGAGACCCACACGATCGACTACGTCTCGGAGACTCTCGGGTATGGCTACATGCAGGGGACCTCGATGGCCTGCCCCCACGTATCGGGTGTTGCGGCCCTGATCGTTTCGCAATTCGGGGCACCAGGATTCACGAACGAACAGCTCAAAGAGAAGCTTTTCTCGACAGCACGCGACATCGACAGCTATCAGGGACCAATATACAATGGTCGGGGTACCTATGCCGGAAAAATCGGCAAGCTCGTCGATGCGGGTGCAGCCCTGGATTCGGGCGAGGTGCCGCCCGTTTCCGACCAGCCGACGATCACGCCAGCCACAGGACAGAACGACACCTTCACGCTCGGCGCCTCCGAACGGAAAACGCTGCAATATACGCTGGCCGGCTACACGGAATGGCGTCTGGACGACCCCTCGGGCAAGATCGCGAAGTCGATCGACGGTAACGTAGTCACGCTGACTATCGACGCATCACAATACGCAGCAGGAAGCTATACGGCAGAATTGCTGGCTGTGAACGGAACAAAGACAGCAAAACGCACCATCGCCTATACCGTTAGCGAGGGCGACAATCCGACCGGTATTTCAATGGACTTTTACCCCAACCCATGTACCGACGTACTGAACATACTGCCGAACTACTCGGGAGAAAGCACGATCCGTATCCGTAACTCAATGGGAACGGAGGTAATGAACATAACACTTGGACTTATCAACGAGGAACCTGTCAAACTCGACGTATCGGGACTCGCTTCGGGAACCTATCTGGTACAAGTAACCTACAACGGCATTCAAATTACCCGCACCATAGTCAAACGCTAAAAACAGACGTTACAAATTATGAAAAAGATCTTCATTCTCGCAATAATCCTCCTGTCGGGCACAGCGGCGGCATCGGCTCAGGAGTTCCTGACGATCAACCCCGATGTCCGCACAGCGGGTATGGCCAACGCTTCGGTAGCGACTACCGGCGGAGCTTACTCCGTATTCCAGAACGCGGCCTCGTCGCTCTTCAGCCACAACCTGTTCGAGGTGGGATTCTCCTACTCGCCCTGGATGCGCGACGTGAAAAAGGGCTACGACCTGATGGCCTTCGGCGGATTCTACTCCTTCAACCACAAACATTCGATCTCGTTCGGCACCCGTTTTTACCGGGAGCCGAAGCTCAATCCGGACGACGAGGAGTACCCTTTCATTCCCAAAGACGAGAATAATAACCCAATCGTCGGCATCGAAGCGTTCCGGCCGCTCAGCGTTTCGGCGGATCTGGCCTACAGCTATCGGATCGGCCGCTATCTGGGTCTGTCGGTGACGGCCCGCTACATCCGCTCCTCGTACGGAGAACTGTTCACGAACAACGCCCTCGGGTTCGATGTCGCGGCATACGCGCGGATTCCGCTTAACCGGATGCTCGAAGGCGCCTGGGTGAGTGCGGGTGCGAAAATCTCCGACTTCGGCTTCACGTTCGACGATTCGAATTACGACCTGCCCACCAAATTCAGTGTCGGCGGGTCTCGCTTTCCCCCCCCCCGCGCCTGGTAGGT